>Ga0213829_1001581_pt1 | contig 16010 bp, 16 predicted proteins | sample MC6MC0896MG_FD_180665 | JGI IMG/M metagenome (GOLD analysis project Ga0213829, IMG submission 180665) | Enriched soil aggregate microbial communities from Iowa State University, Ames, United States - MC6-MC0896-MG | ecosystem: Environmental > Terrestrial > Soil > Unclassified | place: USA: Iowa...
TAGTGATCGATAAGGCTATGAAATCAACTACCGTGAAGTGATAAGACGATCGATTGTCAGTCGACAAATTTGTTCTTTGAATAGAATTTTAATCAATGATCTGTACAAGATCTGCGCAATTGCCACTGAGCATTTGAAAAGTAAAACCAGTATCAAGTTTAATCTCCGCAAATGATGAAGTGCGTAGGTAAGCTGACTTTCTGGTTAGAAATTCAACCAGGTCGGTCAATGTTGGATTGTGGCCAAAAAGTAAAACATGATCGATATGGTCAGGTATTGTATTGATGACCGAAAGTAAATGTTTGTAGGTGCATTCATAAATGGATTCTTCAATTTGAATATCAAAAGATGGAGATTCCATTACATCCAAAAAAACGCGGGTTGTCTGTAAGGCTCTATTGGCAGGAGAACTGATAACGATACTATTTTCATTGAGTGTCACTTTAGCTGCCAGCTTCTCTGCAACCTGTTTTGCATGTTGTATGCCCTCGGGTGTCAATGCACGATCAAAGTCATTTACCCCAGGAATAGTTTCGGCTTTGGCGTGTCGGATGATATAAAGTTTTTTACTGTTGTCCATGATTAAAATTTTTGATGCTATACTATTAACGCTTTTGTTCTCCATTTCATTGTGTTTGAGAGAAGAGAAGCACGTATTGAATATGAATACAAATAATAATAAACGAAGTTTTGAAAAAGTACATAATATATGAATAATTTTTGCACCTTATTTAATTCACTGTACCTTTCGAGAGGACTGGCCATGTACCGTTCGCTTGAAAAGTGTGCAGGGAACTTTCATCTGTATATTTTTGCATTTGATGATGAATGCTATGATACGCTGATAAGATTGCGGCTTCCCAAAGCAACTATTATCCCCTTATCAGATTTTGAAGATGAACAATTATTGGCTATAAAACCAACTCGTACTACAGGCGAATATTGTTGGACATGTACACCTTCGATTATTTTATATAGTATTCGAAAGTTTGGTTTATCCAATTGTACTTATTTAGATGCCGATTTATTTTTCTATGCCGATCCTGCTGTCTTAATAGAAGAAGCTAAAGGTGCCTCAGTGATTATAACTCCACATCGATATACTCCTATATGTGATGACAGTGAATCAGGAGGAATCTATTGTGTGCAGTTTGTTTACTTTAAAAACTCGGCTGAAGGAATGGCGGTTTTGGAATGGTGGCGTGCAGCTTGTATAGAATGGTGTTACAATCGCAGAGAGCCAGGCCGTTTTGGTGATCAAAAATACCTGGATCTATGGACCACAATGTTTACAGGAGTTCATGTTTTGGAGCATTTAGGGGGGGGAGTAGCTATTTGGAATGTCGAGCAATATGACTTTGTGCATAGAATTGGACAAGTTTGGGGCCGTGAATTAGCGAGTCAACATCTATTTCCAGTTATATTCTATCACTTTCATGCTTTGAAATATGCGGAAAAAAAATCATTTTCTCTAGCTGGAAGCTATGTGGTTAGTGATAATGATGTTGAATTTTTGTATAAACCCTACATAAAAGCTTTGGTAAGTGTTGAGAGGGAGTTAAAATCATTATCGCATCGTGTTGTTGCGCATGAAACCTATGAAATTCCTCGTATCAGAACTTCACTGCGCCGCATGTTTAAATTATATGTACTTGGCAAATTTAGAGAATTTTATCATCAATCTTACTTCTTAAGATAATGGCTTACCAAATTGACTTAAAAACATTCACTGATGCCCGAGGGCATTTAACGGTGATCGAAAAAATAATTCCGTTCGATGTAAAACGAATATTTTACATCTATGGTGTAGATGGTTCTATCCGCGGGGGACATAGACATCATCAAACAGTACAAGCTGCAATTTGCCTTAAGGGTAGCTGTGCCATTTATAATCAGGATGGAAAAGATGAACACGTTTTTGAATTGCGTTCGCCAGACCAATGCCTGATTTTGGAACCCAAAGACTGGCATCAGATGTTTGATTTCTCGGAAGATGCTATTCTTATGGTACTGGCCTCTGAATACTTTGATTCAACAGATTATATTTACGAACCTTATTTTATACATGATCGCTTACGAGAGCTTACAGCAAGTCAATAAGGAATTTATGAAAGAATATACCGAGGTCTTCCAAGAAGTATTGCATGGCGGCTGGTATATTTTGGGAAAGCAGGTGGGGCAATTTGAGCAATCATTTGCAAGTTACTGTGGTGTTGAGCACTGTATCGGGGTGGCTTCGGGACTGGATGCACTGGTGCTGTCATTACGTTATTTTGGCTTTAAGCCAGGAGATGAAGTGATCGTTCCTGCTAATACCTACATCGCGTCAATACTCGCTATTATGCAAGTTGGACTAAAGCCCGTTCTTGTAGAGCCCGATATAAATACGTACAATATTGATCCCGAAAAAATTGAGTCGGCTATTACTGGGCGAACGAGAGCCATTCTGGTTGTCCATCTCTATGGAAAAATGTGTGACATGGATCCGATTCTTTGGTTAGCGGATCAATATGACCTGAAAGTAGTTGAAGACTGTGCACAAGCGCACGGAGCTTATTATAAAGGCGAAAAAGCGGGGTCCTTTGGTGATTTCGGCGCATTTAGCTTCTATCCGACTAAGAATTTAGGCGCCTTAGGAGATGCAGGAGCAATTACATGCAAGGATGAGAAGCTGAATAAAGCTATCCGAACACTTCGGAATTATGGATCTTCGGCTAAATATGTCTTCGATGAAGTTGGGTATAATTCAAGACTAGATGAATTGCAAGCAGCCTTCTTGTCTGTAAAATTGAAATATTTAGATAAGATTACAGCTCATAAGCAGAAGCTGGCCGCAGTCTATTTGCGTGAGTTAAAGTCTGATTTTATACTTCCGACTGTGCAAACCGGACAGGAGGATGTTTACCATATTTTCGCTATACGTCATGCTGAGCGAGATCGGCTAAAAAAGTATTTGTTGGATAACGGTATAGGAACAGAAATTCATTACCCAATCGCTCCACATCAACAGAAAGCTATGAACGGGATTTTATCAAGCGAGAGGTACCCTATTTCGGAGGAAATTCATCAAACAATACTGAGTCTTCCTATTTCTTATGGGCATGCTGAAGAGGATATCATTAAGGTTGTGGAGGTAATGAATAAGTTTTCTTAATTTTTTTTGCGATTAATTTATTTAGCAATTTTATCAACAGGATCTTTTCAAGAAGAAAAAATAATTTAATACGTTTTTTGTTGTTTTTTATCTCTTTCAGGTTGATATCCTGCCAGATCTCAAATGTGACATAATGTAAACCTAAGACCTCTAAAAATTTGAGGTCTTTTGTGTTTGGTAAAGTGCCAAAAAGCATGCTGCCATTTCTAGAGGTATTCAATAATTCCCCAGTGGCGGTCCGTAATCTAAAACTATCTGGGTTGGTAGAATTAAGAAAATTCCCATAAGTTTCATATTCTGAGAATCCCGAAAGTGCCATATCTTTTATTGCTATATTGTCAAGGATATAATAGGGCCAGGGACGCTCACTAGCATTTTTACTTAGGTCAAATAACATTTGTCTCATCAAGGTCGTTTGAACCATAAAATGCTCGGAAATAAATGAATAATTTACTGATTTTGCTATACCGAGTACGTTTTGTAAAGTCTCAAAATAAGGGGTATGATTTTCTTCACTCTTGTGGATTAACACCTTGCCTTCCTTGTCAAAGAAACTGATCGGTTTTAATGGAATGGTATCTGCATCCCATATCAGATAATAGTCACTTTTAATAATTTTGGCAATTTCCATTTTAAGAAATTGCTGAAAATACCACCCAGTTCTGTCACTATTATTTAATTTTGATATTAAAAAGTGGGCGACAGATTGAAAGTTGAATTTGTCAAATAATTCATTTTCGTTAATAAGAATTAAGTCTATTGTCTGACTGAGTGACTCAAAATATTTAAAATTGGTGTCATTGGTTATGACATAAATAGTTTGTGCCTGAAAAAGACGATTAACTTGATTGATTACTACCTGCGCGATTTCAATATGTTGTGGCCCCACACAGATGACAATATCATAGTTTGGATTATAGGTGGATGAATGCATCAATAGCGAATTTAAGTAGGTTAAAATGTAACAAAACTTGGTAAAACTAGGCCTGAAGTATCGACGTTTGGTTCATTGATCCATTTTCTAGGCGATATTACAACTTTATCTGGATTATCATTTAACCAAGCTCCCCACCAGCTAAAACTGCTATTTGCAATTATATGATGTTTGCATAATGACATAAGCTGTAGATCTCGAAAGCTATTGGATCCTGTATTGTGCTCAACAAAAATTGCATTTAAATCTTTAAATCTGGATTTACACCAAGCAATATCGTTTGAGAATACAATAAATAACGGGGATTCTTGCGTTTCAAGGATATACTGTACGCTTTTTTGATAGTATTCTTCCGTGCATATATCCTTAAATAATGGTTCTTGTAAATAATCTCCTCTACGAACATGTAATGACACTGCATTTTTCTGCTGTATTAAATGTTGTATACGTTTATTTTCAGCATCCTTAAAAGGAGGGAATTTAAGGTGCTGACGAAGGAGATGTGCTACCTGATTGACGTAATCTATATGTTGCCAATATCCCCAGTAATAGCGGTTTTTTTTATCTTCAAAGATCTCTTTCGAATAGGAAAAAAAAGACGCTTCCTCGTGTATGATATTTTTCGCTTTGTATAATCGCCTTAATTTTCTCCACAACCACTTATTATTGTCCGTAGTGTAAATATTTGTTTCAAATGCGCTCAGCTGAGTAAGCGTAATGTTAAAGATAGTTTCTAATTCGAAACCATTATGTAGAAGATAACCTTCAAAATGTCTGAGATCAGCCCTTACTGTTTTGAATTTTTGTTGTAAAGCCAGTAAGAATGCATATTGGAATAATTGATTGCCTAACCCTCCTAAAAATTTGACTACTTTCATTTTTTAGCTTTAAATATACTTTTTATAGATTTCTTAAACGTTTTTCTTATTTTTTTGAAAGTGCAATATTTCCATTTAAACATTGGCTTAGAGAAAAAAAGTTTTAATGTGTTAGCTCTTCCTAAATGTATTACCGCATTGTACCATTTGTCAAAAATGACCTCCTCCAATATTTGCTCATTAAATGCTTTTTCTTTCTTATTATATGATAACAGAGCTCGAAAGAGCTCCTGATACTCATAAATCGAGACATCATCCCATATATAGGGATTTGTTAATATCTTTTGCTGGCTGATAGCTGATTTTAATCCGATTTTTTTTAGTAATTTTCCTTTAATAGGTAAAAGTTGTCTGACTATTTTTTCGCCCTCTGTTCTTGATATATTATTTCCATGCCATCTATAAGCGACAACAAATTCGCTAGAGTTTCCAACAGCATATTTTTGAGCGATACGCAGGAATAAGTCGTAATCTTCAGCGAATGGTTCCTGATAACCACCAAATTCTCGAAAAACAGAAGTTCGAATCATGACAGAAGAATGGACAAAGGTATTGTGAAACAGTAGTTTAACTTTTAAAAGTTCAACGTCTGTTTCGGATTCTTGAATAAAGCCAATTTCTTGTCGATTTTCATCGATCATTTTGGCTTGTCCTCCGTATAAAGCTAAATTGGGGTTATTTTTAAAAGCATCAACCTGTATTGTTAAACGATTTGGATAGGCTATATCATCGCTATCCATGACTGCTATAAACTGTCCTTGGGCTTCCTTTAATGCGATATTCCGAGTATAAGTTAGCCCTTTGTTTTCTAGATTGTTTATGATCCTAATCCTTTCATCTTTGAAGGATTTTAATATCTCATTAGTATTGTCAGTTGAACCATCATTAACTATTAATAATTCAAAATCTTGATAAGTCTGATCTAAAATACTTTTTACCGCAGCCTCTATATACTTGCTTGCATTATAAGCCGCCATAAATACGGTAACAGATGGTGAGTTGATATTCATTGATAATAGAAATTGTGATATCCGATAAAAATAGGAAAAATAGAAATGGAACTAAAGTTTATTTCGAAAGTTGATGACTGTTTTTTTTAGGGATGAAAAACAGTAGCTTTGTTTGCGTTAAAACTATTTTTTATATACTATGTGGTTAATGCTATGATAAGATTGACCAATTTAACATGAGAAAGACGAAATATATATCATATAGTCTGTGGGGAAATATTCCGATTTACACGAAAGGAGCTATAAAAAATGCAGATCTAATACCGACCATCTATCCTGATTGGAAAATGATCGTATATTATGATGATACCGTACCTGAGGAGATAGTGGAAGAATTGTCAAATAGAAACGTGCAAATGATTTTGATAGAAGATAAATCAGTGCATCCTTCTTTTTGGCGTTTTTACGCTGTTGATTTGGAAGATTGTGAAAGGGTTGTTTTTAGAGATGCTGATTCGAGAGTTTCAGAAAGAGAATTTCTAGCAGTTCAAGAATGGTGTGCAGAGGATACGGTATTGCATGTAATGCGTGACCATCCTTTTCATCATATACCGTTCGGTGCAAGCAAGCTAGGGATATTAGCGGGAATGTGGGGTATAAAAGGAGAGAGATTGGAAATGGAGAAATTAATAAAAGAGTTTGTCTTGCCCAAAAAGGCGCAGGAATATGGGGTGGACCAAGCTTTTCTAGAGTCTATCCATGATAGATTTAACAGGTCGAAAACTGTACATGATGAATTTTTTGAAGGACAGACTTTCCCAATAGCGAGAGATGATTATAGATTTGTTGGTGAGCGTATTGACGAGAATGAGCAACCATTGGGAGATGATTGGAAGCATATTATGAATTACAGGAAACCAAGTGATAAAAAGAGCTTTTTTGTTAAAATATTAAATTTTTTCAGATAGGATGGCTTTTTTTTCGATTATCATTCCTACGTTCAATTCGGAACAGACGATAACGCAGTGTATTAATAGCATTTTAAATCAATCCTGTAAAGATTTTGAAATTATTATACAGGATGGACTTTCCACAGATAATACTTTGGAGATCGTTAAAAACTTCTCAGATGAAAGGATAATAATTTATTCGGAGCGGGATTCTGGGGTTTATGATGCGATGAATAAAGCGATTTTACGTGCTAAAGGAGAATGGTTGTATTTTTTGGGCAGTGATGATTCTCTTTATTCTAATTCTGTGATAGAGCGAATAGTACAGGGATTAAAAAATGTGCAGAATAAGATTGTATATGGGAATGTCAATATAATCGGAGATATTCGACAGATTAAATTAAATTCAGATGGAGTCTATAGAGGGGAAACCTTAGTTGAAGATCTGTTTTTTGAAAATATTTGCCACCAAGCAATCTTTTACAAAAGCTCTTTGTTTAAAGAGGATGGATATAGGTATGATTTGAAATATCCCATACTCGCCGACCACATGTTAAATCTTTTGCTCGCTTCACGTTTTGACTTTTTATATATTCCGGTTTTGATAGCAAATTTCACTATAGGCGGGATGAGTACAACAGAATCAGATGGTAATTTTCAAACCGACAGATGGCTAAATATTATAAAATATTATGGTTCAATTTTAAAGGATCGACGATTCTATGGTACAAGACCATATATAAGGAAAGCAGGGAAGGCTTTTTTCAAACGTAAGGAATATAGTTTAGCCAAAAGAGCTTTTTCAATTTATGTATACTTCAAAATGAAAAAGGCATACGATAAATTCATCCAATTGATTTCTTTCAAAAGGGTGTAAAAAGGTTCATTTATTCGTAAACTAGTTTTTAATCCTATCACTTATTTAGGAAAGATCATCCTCTATTTAGTTGTATTTCTAATACCTTTATTTTATCAAACAACATTTCTTTAGAAAATGGCAGAAGCGCTTTTTCGGAATTTGCTTGAATTTGTTTCCATAAAGCTTCGTCAGTATATAGAAGCAAGATTTGTTTTGCAAACTCATCTGCAGTTTCTGCCAATAATACAGTCTCTCCATCAACTAATTGCATCCCTTCAGCGCCTATTTGGCTTGTGACAACAGGAAGGTAATATTCAAAAGCTTGACCGATTTTGCCTTTGACACCGGCGCCATATCGCAATGGTGCCACCATTAATTTACTCTGGAGAAAGTAATCTGTTATATCTGGTACATGACCAAGTAATTTTATTTTAGGATGGGAGATGTTTAATAATGTGTTTACATCTCCAACAACATGTAGTTCGATTTCGGGGTTTGTTTCCCAAACGAGAGGCATTATATTTTCATAGAGAAATTGTACAGAATCAAGGTTTGGAAGATGTTTTGACCCAATGAAAAGCAAACTACTACGCTGTTGAAAGTTAGGTGTATGTTCAATGTTTACTTTCGGATAATGTACGTTAGAAATGACAATCATCTTATCAGGAGAGCAAAACTTCTCCATATACAGACCCTCTTCCTTAGATATTGGAATAATAATATCCGCTTCAGAGGAAGCGATTTTTTCATTTTTCAGCGCTTCGAGATACCATTTTTTTAAATTTTTATTCAAGGGATCACGCTCCAACATACGTAAAAATCTAAGATGATGAATATCAACCATATCAAATACCAACATTGGTCTTTGAAGTAGTTTTTGAACTATTTTGTAATAGGTCAAAAAGACATTAGCCGTGTAAAACCAACAGATAGTATTGGCGTTTTGTATATTATTGAAAAACTTTTTGAGACCTTTTCTTTTCCGGTATTCATAATAAGTGCAGATGCCGTTTTTCTGAAAAAAAGATAAATAGGGGTTATTTATTCTATTGTTTTCGACAATTAATGTAATATGGTAGCCTAGTATCTTGAAAGCTTTAATAATTTCAGTAAGTCTTAAATCGCCCGAGTTATTGTCATATTGAGGTAATCGATTATAGAAAAAGATAATGCTTTTATTTTCACAAAGTTCTATTATGCGTTGTTCTGTTGTTTCAGCCGAAATACTTGCAATTTCTTTTGACCATTTACATTTAAACCTTTCTAAATTGACTTGGAAAAGTTGTTGTTTCGCTTGATTGTGTTCTGCTTTTATGGAATTGTAAGATACACCATTAAAATGAATTACTTGGGAAAAAGGAGTATAGTAAACATCTTTACCTTGAAGGTATTTTAAGTTGAAACAGAGATCTGTTTCCTCAAAATATGCCGGTGCAAATTGCTCATCAAAAAGATTTAATTCCTTCCTGTCATTATACTTTTTAAATAAAAGACTGCAACCAGAACAGTAGTCTACCTTATAGACGTAATTTGCTTCGGGATAGTAATGTTCTTTTTTGACAATCTGACTTATTTTACACCCATTCATAAAAACACAGCCCGCTTCCTGAAGGCTCCCATCTTGATTTAATAATTTGGAGCCAACTGCTCCCACATTTTGATAAGTATCAAAAACTTCATACAGGGCATCCAAGAAATCTTTTTTTACAATGGTATCATTGTTCAGTAAATAAATATATTGGCCTCGAGCTGTATGGATAGCTTTATTTACACTTTTTAGGAAACCGAGGTTTTTGGGATTATCCAAAACGTTGATATTCTCAATAGGTGAGAAATCAAATGGTTCGGAGCTATTGTCATTTATAAGGATGATCTCAAAACTTACGGATGGTAAATGTTGGTATATGGAGTTGAGACAAGCCCAGGTGTAAGCCTCTTGATTGTAAAATGGAATTATAATCGAAACGGTGGGATTATCAAAATATGGAAATATTATTTTATTTCGTTTTGGGGCAAGTGGTATATCTGCGATTTCTATCTCTGTAGTATGTAAGTTGTTGATATATTTGTTTTTATCTACCCAATTCCTGATCGTAGTACGAAGTCCCATTTGATTTAGCAATCTTTATATTAAGAGATTATATTAATTTTTTAAAGATAAGAATAATAAACATTTTGGTAGTGGTAGCTTAAAGACATTTAAGTAAAAACACTATATTTTCATTCTATATGGCCTATACCTACAGTCGAATCAGGGTGTTATGAAACCTCACTAAAATTCTTATGTTAATATGGATAATTTAAATATGTTTCTATCCAATTTTTGAATGAATATTTCTCCTTTATTTTGGTATTAATCTTGAAATAAGGGGTATTGCAAAAGGCGGCGATTTCTGTTTTTGATTGTCCGTCCCATATCAATATATTTCGCGGATCATATAGGTCATGATTTTTAATGTTTTTATTCGTTGTGATTAGCTTTTTGTTATATCCAATAGCTTCAAATACCCTGAAAGATAAGCCGTTGTGGATAGGGTTGTGGATGTCGACCAATACTTTCGCACCTAATACATTAGTTATATTTTCGTAATAATTCAAGGGTTTGTTAATTATGGAAATATTGTTCTCTTTAAGAGGCTTGGTGTTTTTTTCTCCTTTACAGAATATAATGAATTTGTTTTCGAATCCAATATTATCTAGCATCTGTTTTATTTCAAGCGTTTCTTGTGTCCTGTCTGGTTGGAATGTAGCTAAAAAATAAGCTTCATCGTTGACAGTATAATTTTGATTTTTGATAATTTCTTCCAAATAGAAATTGCTAGCAGAAACGATATTGCTTGATTTATTACCTTCTTCAAAGGTTAAAAATAGATCAAAAAAGGGAATGTAGTCTATGATCTTAGGGTATCTCTCTATCCCGTCCCATTGATAAGCGATCGTTAGGTCAGATTTAGTTCTTAGATTTTTAATAAAATCAATTGGAAACAAATCAGGTCTTATAATAAAGCTGAAATCTGCCTTTCCAACTTTTTCTAAACTCTTTTCCAAGCACCGAATTCTATAAGATTGTCTTAATTTCTCCTTATATGACCTGTCTGAAAAAATGACTTTTCTATATAAATTATAAATTCTATGGAAAATAGAAGGATAATGAAAACTTGTATTTACTCTTGAAAAGTCAATAACATGATACCCCAAGAGTATTAACTCTGATTTGATGGCGTCTGAAAGACCATAGTTGTCGGGAGCCCCAAAAATTAACGTTCTATTATGATTAATACACATCCTGTCTTAATAACGAGCTATGTTACAAAAATGATACAATTTTTCTTTTATTTGCATAAAGTTCGGGAAAAGAATAAATTTAAATGCATCGATCACTGTATCAATGTATAAGACTACTACGTTTTTACATAAATACGCTAAGCATAAAATACTTTGGATAGAGAGAGAAAAGTAATTATTATTGGAATGCCTTCAAGTTTCAGTTTCTATAAAGTCGTAAAGGAACGTATTGAGCAATTAGATTATCAGGTAATCGATATTAGTTTTCAAGATCACGACTTTAAATATAAGAATATATGGGATAGATTGTTCAACTTATACCGTAAAATTTTTTTAAAAGATAGAACATATAAGAATCTATTGAAGTTCAAAGCAAATGGTAATCACGTATTCAGGTTATTAGAGAATATTAAAGGAAGGACCGATTATGCATTAATAATACGTCCTGACATCTTTCCTGAGATAATATTAGAGAAGATTCTGGAAAAAACAAATAAAATGATCGGGTATCAGTGGGACGGAATGAAGAGGTATCCGGCTGTTGATAAGACTGTGAAGTACTTTGATAAATTTTATGTTTTTGACGAGCAAGATACTTATAACTTTAATCGCTATTTACCTTTAACAAACTTTTACTTTTCACACCTAAACCAAAAAGACAAAGCAATAAAGAAGAACACCTTCTTTTTTTTAGGAAGTTTTTTTGTTGATCGTTGGGATGCAATTAATGATACGGCTAAACTAATCTTAGATTGTGGAGGAGAACCGAATTTTCTTTTATTCGGTCCGCCTAATGTAGCACTTCAAGATTCAACAACCGGTATAAAATTTATTGAAACACATATTCCTTATAAGGAGTATATTGATATGGTTCTCGAAAGTGAGGTGCTAGTTGATTTTTTAGTTGACATCCACGGAGGACTTTCATTCCGAATTTTTGAAGCTGTTGGCTATGAAAAAAAATTAATAACGAACAACGCTAATGTTAGGAATTATGACTTCTATCATCCTAACAATATTTTTATCTTAGGTCAGGAAAAACGAACCTTAAAGGATTTTATGCAGGTTAAATATCATACTTTACCAGAAGATATCGTGAAAAAATATGATTTTGATAATTGGCTATTAAAAGTACTTGGATAAAATAAAATCATGATGTATTTTTGAGCTAATTGATGGACAAGAAAAAAATTGTTTTTGATAGTGAGCGAATGAAGCATCCTCATACGGGGCTTTATCATTTTTGTAAAAATCTTGGAGAGGCGCTTCTGGAGAAGAAACCTGATAATTACGCTGTAGGTTTCTATATGAGGGATAGTGATAATGAAGTTTTTGGGGATAAAGTGAAGTATTATCGACAAAAATTATTTCATAAATTTTGGCCCTTTTTTGCGTCGGATGCTAATCTTTGGCATTCTACATATCAACTTAGTTCATATTTCCCTAAAAATACGAATGTAAAGGTTCTCTCCACGATCCATGATCTCAATTTTTTAAAAGAAGGGAAGTCTTTAGCCAAGGAAAAAAAATACCTAAAAAAACTACAAGATAATCTAAATAGGGCTGATATTGTTGTAGCAATATCGAGTTATGTTAAAAAGGATCTGGAAGATTATTGTGATTTAAAAGGAAAACCACTTTATGTGATTTATAATGGCAATAATATTCAGCCCCAAACAATGAATCGGGTAACGGTGGATACCTCCTTAGTGAGACCATTTATATATACTATTGGGACGGTAAATCGAAAGAAAAATTTTCATGTATTGGTTTATTTGCTTGTAGGGAATAGCCTGGAACTAAAAATTAGTGGAATTAATGCGGACGCTGCATATCAACAATACATTCTTGATTTGGCGAAGAAATTGGGGGTCGCAGATCGTGTTTATTTAACCGGTCCTATTTCGGAGGAAGAGAAGTATAACTATTTAAGAGATTGTTCAATATTTGGATTTCCGTCAATAGCTGAAGGTTTTGGCCTGCCCGTTATTGAAGCGATGTCCTTTGGTAAAAAAGTGTTATTGTCTAAATATACTTCGTTGCCGGAAATAGGAGGATCTGAGGCTTACTATTTGGATTCTATGGATCCCGAATATTTAATGGAATTTGGAAAGTCTAATCTTTTAGAAATCATAAACGGAGAAGATCGATCTAATGAGATAAAAAAATGGGCAGCTCAATTTTCTTGGGAGAAAGCTGCCAGTCAATATTGGGACCTTTATAAGGAACTTTTGAAATAAAGCAATGCCCATACCAAAAGTGATATACCAAATATTCAAAACGAATCAAATCCTCAGATTATTTATCAAAAGGTTTGGGCATAAAAACAAAGCTTATAACTGTGAATTTTATGATGATCAAAGAATAGATGATTATCAAGGTCTTTTGAAATTCATCTACAAATGGAGTGAAATTTTAATTTACAGTGATCTCTCTTTGCAATTGAAAAAAATGCAGAAGAGAATAGCTGGTGGCTAAATCAGAAGATGAGTAAACATAATAATTTCTAAAATATCTTTTCTATGCTATGAGTTTAAATTACAAAAGGATCTTCTTTAAGAATAAAAACGTTAAGCTGTTTTATTATGTAAGGGTGTTTTTCAGAGAAATGACACCAAAGTTCCTGTTTAGAAAAAAACTACGACATCTATTAGCAAAAGATCGGGTAAATCAATCTGAATGGGCAAACTTCCGGATCAACTACTGTAATAAATTAGTGCCGGGGGTAAGCTTATCAAATGATGCCATTCGGATCAAGGAATATCGTATACCAGAGAAGATTCGTGTTTACTATTTTGATAGTAAGCAATACTTGAACTATTTTAGTCAAGAACTCAAATTTCAAATTTTGCCAGGTGATATCATTGATATTCCTTCAAGTCCCGCTTTTGTGAAAAGTAGACCAATTGCCGGAGATAATGCAAATGCGGTGCTGTTAAATCTCGATAAGAGCCGACATTTTAATTTTATTGAAGATCATATTGCTCTTAGCGAAAAGAAGGATTTATTGGTAGGGAGGAGCATGTTTGCTCAAACACATCGTAATCTATTTTTCGAAAAATATCATGGCCATCCCTTATGTGATCTAAAAAAGGCAATTAAATCTTCAGACCTTGATTACCTTTCTATCACAGAGCATCTTTCCTACAAATTTATATTGGCTTTGGAAGGAAATGATGTAGCGACAAATTTGAAATGGATTATGTCCTCTAATTCCATCGCTGTAATGCCAATGCCAAAATATGAAACATGGTTTATGGAAGGCACTCTGATACCTGATCATCACTTTATTTGTATTAAAGAAGATTATTCAGATCTGGAGGCTAAGCTTAAGTATTTTATAGCACATACCGATAAGGCCGAAGCAATTGTAAAAAATGCCAATAAATATGTGCGACTTTTTATGGATCAAAAAGAGGAAGACGCAGTTTCACTCCAGGTATTGAAAAAATATTTTATTGTGACTGGGCAGGATCCCCTAAGTCTAAAGGGTTGAATAAATTGATGACATCTGCTGTGCTACACGGTCATCATTGAATTTTTGTACAAATTCCAAACCTTTTACGCTCATTTCCTGTCTCTTGTCCGTATCTTGTAGAAGTGATTTAATTGCATCATGTATCTGGGATATATCCATAGGATCTACATAACAGGATGAAGGTCCGCCTGCCTCTGGAAATACGCCCATTTTACTTGTAATAACTGGTGTTCCTGAATAAAGTGCCTCTATAATGGGGATGCCAAAGCCTTCATAAATAGAAGGATAGATAAATATTGTGGCTGCAGCATATAAAACTGCTAATTCTTCCATTTCGAGTCCTTGGAAGAAGTATACCTTATTTTCCATCTTATTCTGCGCAATATAGTCCATAATTTCTTGGTGGTATCGTGTTGGTTTACCAACGATAACCAAGGGGATAGCTAAATCTTTGATCGCTTTTATGACAGGTAGGATATTTTTTCGGACTTCAATTGTCCCAACATTGAGCAAAAATTCTTGTGGTAAACCCAGTTTTTCCTTGATGGCTAATTTTTGTTCTTCAGATTTGACCGTTTTAAAGGATTCATGACATCCCTGATAAACAATGTCAATTTTATCTTCTGCTATATGAAATAAATCAATGATGTCATTTTTTGTACACTCGCTTATAGCAATGATACGGTCAGCAGCTTCGCAGGCATGTTTGAATTTCTTTTTGTAGATCCAGCGATCAATAGGATGATAGAGTTCCGGATGCCGCATGAAAATTAAATCGTGAATGGTTACGATAGATTTAATATGTGCTTTGGAAAGCCCCGAAGGAATTTCTCCCGATAGTCCATGAAAAATATCTATTTTATCTTTCTTAAGATCATGTACAATACGCCTGTTTCGCCATAGATTGGGCCATGTTGTATTGATAAATCCTTCCGGGAGGCGGGTTGTTTTTTTGAGGTTTTGACTCTCAATATCGTAATTTCCAGTTTTTGTGGTGTACTTAATGTATTCGTTCTCTGGAACGTATTTTTCCAGGATACGAACGAGATCACGACTGTAATTTCCCAGACCTGTTTTGTTCAAAAAAAAGCGTTTTGCATCAAACCCTATCCTCATCTTATCGCCGTTATTTTTTCGATCACCATTTCAGGTGTAATTAAATCAATCGCCTCTTTACCATCACAATCACAAGGTTTGTTGCCGTATACTGCGCTTGGACGGTTGGGATGTTCCACTTGGATACAGTCTTCATATTGCTGCCCATAACCTGTAAATCCCGCATATGGGTGAGTTGCACCCCACAGTGATAGACATCGTACTCCCATCAAAGAAGCCATGTGCAACCCCGAGGAATCCATGCTGATCATCAGATCCAGATTTGATATGATATCCAGTTCTTCTCTCAACGTAAATTTTCCAATGGTATTGTAGGTGTTTGGGAAACTTTCGGTCCAGTTTTGCGCGATTTGAAACTCTTCCTTACCTCCTCCAAAGAGTAATACGTCATATCCATGATGTGTCA
>Ga0213829_1001585_pt1 | contig 15998 bp, 14 predicted proteins | sample MC6MC0896MG_FD_180665 | JGI IMG/M metagenome (GOLD analysis project Ga0213829, IMG submission 180665) | Enriched soil aggregate microbial communities from Iowa State University, Ames, United States - MC6-MC0896-MG | ecosystem: Environmental > Terrestrial > Soil > Unclassified | place: USA: Iowa...
GACATGCCCATCTTGCCCGGCGCCACCATCACCTGCACATCGACAGGCACCGCCTCTATGCCCTGAAAGGCAACCGTCCCCACGCGCGCTACCATATGCCCCCGCATAACACGCAGCACATCTCTAAAGTGAGAAAATGCTTAAATACAACCAGAAGATTTAAGCATTTTCAACAGAGGCAATCAAGGAGACTTATTTGCGCTTGGCTTCAACCGCATCCCAGAACAGGGCCGCAATATTGGTGCCGTCAAAGCGTTCGATTTCACGAATACCGGTTGGCGAAGTCACGTTGATCTCGGTCATGTAATCGCCGATCACATCAATGCCAACCAGAATGAAGCCGCGTTCTTTGAGCGATGGGCCAATCCGCGCGCAGATTTCCTGCTCACGTGCGGTCAAAAGTGTCTTCTCGGCACGACCACCGACATGCATGTTGGAACGCGCATCAGTTTCCGAAGGAACGCGGTTGATCGCACCAACCGGCTCACCATCAATGAGAATGATACGCTTGTCGCCAGCACGAACATCTTTGAGATAACGCTGGGCGATGAACGGCTCTTTGAAAAGCTGGCCGAACATTTCAAGCAAGGACGTCAGATTGCGGTCGCCATCGGCAAGATGGAACACGCCTGCGCCGCCATTGCCATAAAGCGGCTTTAAGATGATATCGCCAAACTCGCGGCGGAACTCGAGAACTTCCTGCGGGTCTTTGGTGATCAGCGTTTCCGGCATCAGGTCCGGAAATTCGGTGACAAAAATCTTTTCCGGGCTGTTGCGCACCCAAGCCGGATCATTGACGACCAGCGTCTTTGGATGAATGCGCTCCAGCAGATGCGTATTGGTGATGTAATTCATGTCAAAAGGCGGGTCCTGACGCAGCAGAACCACATCCATGTCCAGCATATCGCGTCGCACAGGCTCGCCAAGTGTGAAATGATCACCCTTGATGTCGCGCACTTCCAGCTTTTCAAGACGAGCTGTAACAACGCCATCGCGCATCGAAAGGCGGTCGGGCGTATAGTGATAAAGCTCATGGCCGCGCTTCTGCGCTTCAAGCGACAGAGCGAAAGTGGTGTCACCTGTAATATTGACTGTGCTGATATGGTCCATCTGGACCGCAACTTTTAGCGACATGATTTCCTCGCGATTCTTGCTGCATAACTCCTTAAACGCGAATCCGCCTAAGGTAAATTGTGCAGCAAATCTAAAGTGACCGAGCGTCCTTTGCGCGCCCAGATGGGCGCACGGCGCTCTTGTTGCGCGAACTTAAAACGGTTTCGCCAAGCAACATAGAACTTTCTGATCACTTAAATATTTGCAACTGGATCGTATCGGACAGCTTGATTATGTTGAAGCAGCAAAGCCCGGGAGGAACATGTGAGCACAGTCAGAACAACCATATTTGCCGACCATATTGCTGAACTGGGCGAAGGCCCGGGCTATGATCCGCTGACCAGCCAGACCTGGTGGTTTGATATTCTTGGCCAAAGGCTCATCGAGAAAGACGATAGCGGTGAAATCGTTGCGCATGATCTTGGTATGAAGGCCAGCGCGCTTGCTGTCATTGACCGTGAGCGGCAGCTGATCGTCAGTGAGCATGGCCTGTTTGTACGCGAGCGCGCCAATGGACGATTGACGCTGCACCATCCGCTGGAGGCCGACAATGAGGTGACCCGTTCCAATGATGCGCGTGTGCACCCATCCGGCGCGTTCTGGATTGGCACCATGGGCAAGAAGGCCGAACCCGATGCGGGTTCCATCTGGTGGTATCGCGAAGGTCAGGTGAAAAAGCTTTTCTCTGGCATCACCATCACCAATTCCATTTGCTTTTCGCCGGATGGCAAGATCGCCTATTTTGCCGATACCGACCGCAATATCATCTGGCGGGTTGATACCGATCCGGAAACTGGCTTGCCAACCTCGGAAAAGAGCGTGTTTCATCATCGCGTGGAAGACGGTGGCGTCGATGGATCGGTGGTGGATGCGGAAGGAACGCTGTGGAATGCCTGCTGGGGCGGCAGCGCACTCAATGCCTATTCACCGCAGGGGCGTCTGTTGCGCTCGATTGCGCTTCCGGTGACGCAGCCGACCTGTCCGGCCTTTATCGGCGCAGATGCTTCGGTGATGATCGTCACCAGCGCACATGAAGGCATGAATGAAAATGCCCGCAATGCTGATCCGCATGCGGGCAAAGTCGTGTTGCTTGATCTGACGGTCAGTGGTCGTCACGACCCGCCGGTCAGACTTTAAAGATTAAACACCTTCAACGATGACGATTTCGCCATCCGCTACAGTCTGGCGGATGGCTTTTGCCGCCTGATATTCCGGCGAATTGTAGCAATCAAGCGCATGCTGCATCGTTTCGAATTCGATGATTACATTGCGCGCGCGGCCCGGTCCCTCGACCGCTTCGGCTTTGCCGCCACGGGCGATAAACTTCGCACCAAAGCGCTCGAAAGCGGGTGTGGCAGTTGATACATAATCCTTGTAGCGCTCCGTATCACGGGCATCCACGCGGGCGATCCAATAGGCTTTGGTCATATCATCCTCCTCAGAAACCGATTAGGCAACCGAGCGCATTTCTTCGAGAATGGCAAGGGCCGAGGCTCTGCGATCGCTTGCTCCGACAATTGGTCGCGCAACGACGAGATGACTTGCACCGGCTTTCAGCGCATCTGCTGGCGTCATGACGCGCTTCTGGTCGCCCTTCTCTGCTCCCGCCGGACGAATGCCGGGCGTCACAACTGCCATATCCGGACCGATTGCCTGACGAATGGCGAAAGCTTCTGCAGCCGATGCCACAATGCCGCCCATGCCAGCATCGCGCGCCTGCTTTGCACGTTTGAGCACCAGCGCTTCCGGCGTATCGGAATAGCCAGCTTCTTTAAGATCGGCATCATCCATCGAGGTCAGGACTGTCACACCAAGCAGGCACAGATCAGAGCCTTTCGCCGCTTCGACTGCCGAGCGCATGGCCTTTGGATAGGCATGCAGCGTGAGCATTGAAACGCCCATCTTCGCGACATTTTCCACGCCCTTGGCAATGGTATTGTCGATGTCGAGAAGCTTCATGTCGAGGAAGACTTTTTTCTTTGCCGCAATCAGGCTCTTTGCGAAATCAAGCCCGCCTGCAAACACAAGCTGATAGCCGATCTTGTAGAAAGTGGCTGCATCGCCGAGTTCTTCGACGACTTTTTCCGCTTCAGCAACGGTTGGCACGTCGAGGCCCACGATCAGGCGATCGCGCAAATCTGTCGTCGTCATGGTATTCTCCGCTGTGATTTGTAGTTTATTCGCACAACAGGGCGCGGTACGAAAGATACCGCGCCCTGAAATTATCCAATTGCGAGGAAATTCAGCGTCCCGGATTAACCGAACGCTCGATCAGGCTCTTGCAAACAGCGTTTAACATTTTTGCCTGACGTTCATTTTTGAGCGTCCCATCATCATTGAAAGCATCGGCTGCGCCACCGACCGAACATTGTTCGGTGACAATCTGCGTGCCGACATTCATCAGCACAGCGCGCAAATGATAGAGACCGCGCATCCCGGCAAAAGCACCGTTTGATGTCGAGCAGAGCCCAACCGTCAAACCGGCATAGGGCTTTAACGGCTTGTCGCCGTCTTTCGAAATACGGCTGACCCAATCAATGGTATTTTTCAGAAGCGGCGGGATCGATGCATTATATTCCGGCGAACAGATCATCAGACCGTCATGTTTTGCTATGAGACGGCCAAGCTTGATTGCGTTTTCCGGGATGCCCTCTTCCGCTTCCAGATCCTCATTCATGATGGGAAGCTGATAATCAGCCAGTGAAATGCGCGTGACATTCCCACCTTGCCTTGCGAGTTCCTTCTCGGCCGCATCTGCCATATGGCTCGAAAAGGCGCCCTTACGGATGGAACCCGCAAAGACCAGAATGTTTGCAGTCATATGATTGTGTACTCCGTGGGAATTCAAACGACGGGGCTGCGATAGACCCAGAGCTGCGCTGGCGGCACATTACGCACGACAAAATCATAATGCTGCACGATGTAATTGCCCTTGCCTGCCGGCACTGGCGGGCGTGGACCATAGGTAATCTGTATGAGCGGGCGGCCGCGCGGCATGCGCGACAACAGACTTTCCATGAGCTGAATGCGGCTTTCCATCGGAAAGTTAAGCATTGGAACAGCGGAGATAATGCTGTCGAATTTCTGATCTTTCCTATTTCCAAGCGCCTGATCCAGATCAAACACATCGCCCTGAATGATATTGACATCGGGATAAGCCTTGTCGAGATGCTCGACAAAATCGGGCGAATACTCGACGCAATAAAGATCGGACGGCTTCACGCCATGGGCAAGAATAGCTTTGGTGATGACACCTGTACCAGGTCCCAGTTCAAGAACGGGCAGACCTGATTTTGTATCGATAACGCTCGCCATGCGTCTGGCCGTGATCGAACTTGTCGGCAATATTGCGCCAACCGCCTTCGGTCCGTCTATCCAGCCTTTGAAAAAACGGATTTCCTCATCGAACTTAGCGGCCAGTTTCCTGCCGAGCTGCACTGCCATTCTTATCGCTCCCATTGTCGTTATCAGACAAGTTTATGCCGCATCAGATGACTTAAGCAAGGCAGGAATAGGGAAGGATATAAAAAAGGGAGCCGAACGGCTCCCTTTTTTTACTCACCTATACCTTCGAAAAACTCCTTCATCCGTGAGAAGAATCCTGCCGATTTCGGGCTGTTCTCCTTGGATGAGAGCTGTTCAAACTCCTCAAGCAACTCGCGCTGCCGCTTGGACAGGTTTTGCGGCGTCTCAATATCGATCTGGATATAAAGATCGCCCATCATCTGCTGGCGCAGAACCGGCATGCCCTTGCCCTTGAGGCGGAACTGCTTGGCGTTCTGTGTGCCGTCCGGCACTTTCACGCGGGTCTGTGTTCCATCAAGTGTCGAAACCTCGAACTGGCCGCCAAGGGCTGCTGTCGTCATCGAGATTGGCACTTTGCAGTAAAGATCGGCGCCATCACGCTGGAAGAATTCATGCGGTTTGACCGACAGGAAGATATAAAGATCGCCTGATGGTCCGCCGCGCGTTCCGGCTTCGCCTTCGCCTGCCAGACGAATACGGGTGCCGTCTTCAATACCGGCAGGAATATTGACCGAAAGCGAACGCTCCTGCGTCACACGGCCCTGACCGTGACACTTGCCGCAAGGGTCCTTGATGATCTGGCCGCGGCCATTGCAGGTCGGGCAGGTGCGTTCAACCGAGAAGAAGCCCTGTGATGCACGCACACGACCGGAGCCGGAGCACATGCTACAGGTTGTTGGCTGCGAACCGGCCTTTGCACCCGAGCCTGAGCATTCATCACAGGTGATAGAGGTCGGCACACGAATCTGTGCCGCCTTGCCTGCAAAGGCTTCCTCAAGGCTGACTTCCATATTGTAGCGCAGATCGGCACCGCGTTCGCGTCCGCCACTGGAGCGACGACGTCCGCCTCCACCCATCATCTCGCCAAAAATATCTTCGAAAATGTCGGAGAAACCGCCAGCGCCGCCAAAACCGCCGCCACCAAAACCATTGCCCATACCGCCATTTTCAAAGGCTGCATGGCCGAAACGGTCATAGGCCGCGCGCTTCTGCGGGTCTTTGAGCGTTTCATAGGCTTCGCCGATTTCCTTGAACTTGCGCTCAGCGTCCGGATTATTCGGATTGCGATCCGGATGATACTCCATAGCGAGCTTGCGAAAGGCGGTTTTAAGCACCTTATCGTCTGCAGTGCGCTCCACACCGAGAGCTTCGTAATAATCGATCTTCATAGTTCGTTATCCCGACGGCAGGAGCGCATGCAATAATTGCTACTCCACGGTCCCATTTGGTGCAGACGCTTGTTTGCCTGCTGGAATAGTCTTGGTTTACCCGTCCGGTGCAACCGTCCCGAAAGGCCGCAAAAGCCCGGGAGTGACCCGGGCTTGAGCGTTTACAGACTAGGCTTACGACTTTTTCTTGTCGTCGTCGATTTCTTCGTAATCGGCATCGACAACATCGTCGTTTGAAGAAGCCTGCTCACCACCGGCTGTGCCTGCATCTTCCGCAGCCTGGGCTGCTTCATACATGGCCTGACCAAGCTTCATCGAAGCTTCGGCGAGAGTCTGTGTCTTCGCCTTGATGTCTTCAGCATCTTCACCTTCAAGCGAGGTACGAAGGGCTGCGATGGCACCTTCAATGGCCTGCTTGTCTTCAGCCGAAACCTTGTCACCATATTCCTTCAGCGACTTTTCAGACGAATGAAGGAGGCTTTCGCCCTGGTTCTTGGCTTCAACCGCATCACGGCGCTGCTTGTCAGCTTCAGCATTTGCTTCCGCGTCCTTGACCATCTTTTCGATGTCAGCGTCCGAAAGACCACCCGATGCCTGAATGCGGATCTGGTGTTCCTTGCCGGTGCCCTTGTCTTTTGCAGACACATTGACGAGACCATTGGCGTCGATGTCGAAGGTCACTTCAACCTGTGGCACACCACGTGGTGCTGGCGGAATGCCAACGAGATCGAACTGGCCGAGGATCTTGTTGTCGGCAGCCATTTCACGCTCGCCCTGGAAAACGCGGATCGTCACAGCCGACTGGTTGTCTTCCGCGGTCGAGAAGGTCTGCGACTTCTTGGTCGGGATCGTCGTGTTGCGTTCGATCAGACGGGTGAAGACGCCACCAAGCGTTTCAATGCCGAGCGAAAGCGGGGTTACGTCGAGCAGCAGAACGTCCTTGACGTCGCCCTGCAGAACGCCGCCCTGAATGGCTGCACCCATAGCAACAACTTCGTCCGGGTTCACACCCTTGTGTGGTTCCTTGCCGAAGAAAGCCTTCACGACTTCCTGAATTTTCGGCATGCGGGTCATACCACCAACCAGAACCACTTCATCGATGTCGCCAGCCTTGAGGCCTGCATCCTTAAGCGCTGCCTTGCATGGCTCGACCGTGCGCTGCACGAGATCGTCAACCAGGCTTTCGAACTTGGCACGCGACAGCTTGATTGCAAGGTGCTTCGGGCCAGTCTGATCAGCCGTGATGAATGGCAGGTTGATTTCAGTCTGCTGCGAGGACGACAGTTCGATCTTGGCCTTTTCGGCAGCTTCCTTAAGACGCTGCAGAGCAAGCTTGTCGTTCTTGAGGTCGATGCCCTGTTCTTTCTTGAACTCGGCAACCAGATATTCGACCAGACGCATGTCGAAGTCTTCACCGCCGAGGAACGTATCACCGTTGGTCGACTTCACTTCGAACACGCCGTCGCCGATTTCGAGAACCGAAACGTCGAATGTACCGCCGCCAAGATCGTAAACGGCAATGGTCTTGCCTTCGCTCTTGTCGAGGCCATAAGCGAGCGCTGCTGCGGTTGGCTCGTTGATGATGCGCAGAACTTCAAGGCCAGCGATCTTGCCGGCATCCTTGGTTGCCTGACGCTGAGCATCGTTGAAGTAAGCCGGAACCGTGATGACGGCCTGCGTAACAGTTTCGCCGAGGTAAGATTCAGCAGTTTCCTTCATCTTCTGAAGGATCATGGCCGAAACCTGCGATGGCGAATATTTCTTGCCGTGGGTTTCAACCCATGCATCGCCATTGTCGCCCTTGACGATCTTGTAAGGCACAAGATCCTTGTCCTTGGTGACCATCGGGTCATCAAAGCGGCGGCCAATAAGACGCTTCACGGCAAACAGAGTGCCTTCAGGGTTGGTGACAGCCTGACGCTTCGCAGGCTGGCCAGCGAGGCGCTCGTCACTATCGCTGAACGCGATGATCGAAGGTGTTGTACGCGCACCTTCAGCATTTTCAATGACCTTCGCGCTCTTACCGTCCATAACGGCGACGCAGGAGTTGGTCGTTCCCAGATCGATACCAATAACTTTAGCCATATTTCTCTCCATTCAGCAAACCGCAAAAACCTCTACCGAGCGTTTCATGAGCGGTTCCTATCGGTTTCACAATGCCTGCTTCAAGGTGTGATGTCGCGAGGGATTTTTCAATCCACCCGGCCTTTTATCAAAGCCCTGTGCGAGGCGTATATAAGAAAGGCAGTTTTTCACTGCAAGTCACAAGAGACATCACAATGAAAGATTCTGCCTGTCATAGATTTCAGTTCTCTCAGAGAGAGTTGCATTTAACCGTACCCACAGCGCTCGCTCTGTGTCTTTGTATCTACGCATGTCGTTATCGGAAAACCAGTTCCCACTTTTCCGCGACAGGCTTTAGACGTTCACGAAGCCGTCGCTTTTACCAGCGCGATAAATAGCATCGATGAATTTCTGATTAGCCTTTGAGTTTTCCAGAGAAAACAGCATCACGCCTTCGCCCTTCGTGGCCCGCACGAAGTTTTCAGCCTGAAGCCTGTAGTGGTCTGTATCGGAAAACGACCATTTCGTTGCCTCCGTATGTCCGGCATTATAGAGCGTAATGCTGCCATGGCCATATTTGCCGGTATTAAACGGTGCATGGACTTCGATAAAGCCCTTATCGCCGTGAAAAACCATGGTCTGACGGCCGGCAAGTTGTGTGGCAACATAAAAACTCAGGTCAAAACCATCGAATCGCGCCGACACATTGGCATAGCGATCCGTGCCGAATTTCGGATCGAATTCCACCGAAGCCTGAACCGCAAGTGGTTCCTTGCCTGTCACCATGCGCGTGACCACCGTTGGATAAACACCAATATCCGGCAAAACGCCGCCACCCAGTTCAGGCTGGTTGCGCATATTGGCAGGGTCATTGTTGAAATAGCTGAAAGCGCCCTGCACATGGCGCAATGTTCCAATCGCCCCCTCTTCGAGCAGAAAGCGCAACTTTATCCATTGCGGGTGATAATAGACCATGAAGGCTTCAGCGATTGTGACCTTGTGCTTGTCGCGTGCGGCAATAAGCTGATCAATATCGTCGGCTTTGAGCGCAATCGGCTTTTCGCAAAGCACATGCTTCCCCGCTTGAGCTGCTTTGAGCGTCCATTCAATATGCTGAGACGTGGGCAGCGGGATATAGACGCCGTCCACTTCATCGCTTGCCAGCAGTTCCTCATAGGAACCAAAGGCCAGCGGTGCGCCAAAGCGATCAGCGACTGCGCGCGCACGCGCCTGATCGCGGCTGGCAATCGCATGAACCACACCATTATCGGAAGCACAAAGTGCGGGAATAACCTGTGTGACACCAATCTTGGCCGTGGAAAGAATACCCCAACGAAACATGCCGATCCCTTTTCAATCCCTTTTGCGTATCAGCCCGGAGGCTTTAACGATACGATCTGTTCGGGACTATGGATGGCACGATTGCGCCGAAGGGGAAATCAAAAAATAAGTGAATGAAAGCCGCAGCATGATGCGGCTTTTCGAGTTTATTGGATTACATCTTGCGCAAAGCGCGTGGTGCAAGTGTCAGAAGTCCGCAAAGCGTCATGATAGCGCCGACCCAAAGCGGGGCATGAAGACTGTAACCTGACGAGAGCGCAAAGCCACCCGCCCATGGGCCAAGCCCCAGTCCGATATTGATAACGGACGCATGCATTGCATTGACCAGCGCACCGGGGTGCGCAATGCGCATAACACGCGCTATGAAAGCCGGATTAAGCGCAATACCCGTCAGGCCAATCATGACAATTGCCAGCACCGTTGCAGATTTAAGCTCGGCAAACAGTGCAAAGATCACCATCGCAGCCAGCATGATCAGAATGCCAATGAAGATGGTCGCGATCGTATGGCGGTCAGCAAAGCGTCCGATGACGTAATTGCCGATAATGTTTGCCGCACCATAAACAGCCAGCAGAAATGGCAGTTGCGCTTCCGGAAAACCTGCAAGTTGAGCCGTAATCGGTGACAGATAGCTATAGACCGAGAATGAGGCTCCGATCACCAGCGCACTTGTGGCATAGGCTGCCCAGAGCCTTGGCTTGCGCATTTCGTTGAGTTCGGAGCGTAAATTCACCTCGGCATTGTTTGGCCTCGCTTCGATCTTGAGCGCAATAACCAGCGCACAGAACAGAACCAGCACCACAATCGCCCAGAAACTGGCGCGCCAGCCGAAGCTGGTGGTAATGGCGGTTGCAAGCGGCACACCCAACACCGTGCAAAGCATCAGCCCCGCAAACACCAGCGAAGACGCTCGACCGCGCAATTCCGGCACTACCAGTTGTGCGGTGATTGCAAGCATCAGACCGAAACTGGTCGCTGCGGCCATCCCAGTCAGAACACGCGCCACCAGCATGACATGAAAATTGCTCGTTGAGGCGGCAACGCTTTGTGCCAGCGCATAAAAGATCAACAGAAACAGCAGGCCGCGCTTGTTTTCAATTTTGAGCGCCAGAAACAGAATCGTTACCAGCGGACCACCAATTGTCATCCCCAGCGCATAAAGCGAAATCAGATTGCCAATATCGGAAATAGAGCGTCCGAACGCTTCCTGAAGCGCGGGCATCATGCCCGAAATCATCAGTTCGGACGTTGTCAGCGCAAAAATGCCCAGAGTCAGGCAATAAACCACCAGAGGGATGGCGCGCGCCTGATTTGAGGACGCAACAACCCCTTCCGCCGTAATGGCAGAATCACACACTTCGTTCATGGGACGAATCCTATTTATATAGTCGGTACTATATAATTCATAACGCCTTGCTACAACGCGTCAAGAGAATTATATAGGACCAACTACAGAAAGGGAGAAAAATGGTTCCGCGTGGGCGTCCACGCAGCTTCGACCGAGATGCTGCATTGGAAAAAGTTATGAAGGTTTTCTGGGGCAAAGGCTATGAATGCGCCCAGATCAACGACTTCACAGCCGCGATAGGCATCACGCCGCCAAGCTTTTATGCCGCTTTCGGCAATAAGGAGCAGGCGTTTCGCGAGGCCGTGGACTATTATCGGCGCACCGTTGGTGCCGCGCCTTTTGAGGCACTTCAAAAAGCGCGCAGCATTCAGGACGGTATGCGTCAGTGGCTGGAACTCAGCGCCGACAGCGCTTTTGCCTGTCCGGCTGGCGGCTGCATGATCAGTGTCAGCTCTATCCAGTGCAAGCCGGAAAACGTGCCGGTAAAGGAATTTCTGAAAGCTGTGCGCCATGACAATCAGGAGCGGCTATCGCATCGACTTGAACGCGCTGTTGCCGATGGCGATCTGCCTGCGAGCACTGACCTGACGCAAATGAGCGAATTTTATCATATGATCCAGCAGAGCATTTCCTTTGAAGCACGCGACGGCAATTCGCGCGCCGCCGTTCAAAAGATAATCGATATGGCCATGTTCGCCATGCCTGCACGCGCGGTTGTTCCTGTATGAGTGGCGCCATATCCGCGGTTCTCGTCCATGTCAGCGATGTTGAGGCTGCGCTCTTATGGTATCGCAGAGCCTTTCCCCACGCCGTTCTCAAACATCTTGAAGCATTTGACTTCAGCTATCTGCGAATCGGTGATGTCGATCTGGAGATCGTTCCAGCAGATGAAAAGGTTTCATCAGGTGCGGCCGGTAGCGTCGTCTATTGGTATGTTGAAGATTTTGACGCATCGATGGCGCATTTGATGGCCATTGGCGGTAGGCTTTATCGCGGACCGCTCGACATTCAGGACGACTTGCGCATGTGTCAGGTCAAAGACCCATGGGGCAACTGCATCGGCTTAAGAGGCTGATTAAAAAGCGAAAAAGCCCGGCTTGAAGCCGGGCTTTTCATTTGTTTTATCCGCGAAGAACGCCGCCGGTCTGCTTGGTGACACTCGCAATCACCTGCTTCGACAATGCTTCCAGATCTTCATCCGTCAGCGTGCGGTCCTGCGGTTGCAACAGCACTTCAACCGCAATCGACTTCTTGCCTTCACCAAGCGAAGCACCCGTGAAGATGTCAAACACCTGAACGCCTGCGATCAGCTTCTTGTCAGCCGAAGAGACGGCCTTCACAAGGCTGCCAGCTTCCACAGTCGCATCGACCACAAAGGCGAAATCGCGCTTGAGGCTCTGGAACTGCGAGAGGCTGAGCGCTGGCTTAGTGCGGGTTGCCTTGGCCTTTGGCTCTGGGATCGCATCAATATAGACTTCAAAGCCGCAGAGCGCGCCCGACACATCAAGCGCTTCGAGCGTATCCGGGTGGAACTCACCGAAATAGCCAAGCACGACCTTTGGTCCGAGCTTCAGCGTGCCCGAACGACCCGGATGGAACCATTCTGGTCCACCCGCTTCGATCTGGATACGATCAACCGGTGCGCCAGCTGCTTCAAGGGCTGCGAGTGCATCAGCCTTGGCATCAAAGACGCCTACGGTTGCTGCATTGCCCGACCAGAAGCGGCCCGAGCCTTCAACACCAGCTGTACCACGACGAACACCGCCCGCCACGCGACGCTGCTGTTCAGGCTTGTCGCCTTCATAAATGCCAGACACTTCAAACAAAGCCGTATCGCCAAAACCGCGATCCGCATTGCGCTGTGCAGCAGCAAGCAGGCCCGGCAGAAGCGATGGGCGCATATCCGACATGTCGGCAGCAATCGGGTTCGCCAGCTTGAGTTCCGGCTTACCGCCGCCAAAGGCCTTGGCCTGCTTTTCGGAAATGAAGGAATAGGTCACAGCTTCCATCATGCCGCGCGAAGCGAGCGTACGCCGTGCAAGACGCGTGCGAATTTGCAGCGTCGTCAGAATACGACCATTGACCGTGCCAAGGCCGGGCAGCGGCTGCGGTGCGATCTGGTTGATGCCATGAATACGCATGACTTCTTCAACGAGATCGGCCTTGCCTTCAACGTCGCCACGCCATGTCGGCACAGTTGCCTTAATGACCTTGCCATCGCCTTCGACGCCAAAGCCAAGACGCTTCAAAATATCAAACGACGCATCATAGGACACTTCAATGCCAGTCAGACGTTTGACTTCCGAAACCGGGAAATCAATCACCCGCTGGCTTGGAGCCTTATAGCCGACCACGTCGAGAACCGTAGGCTTGCCGCCGCAGAGTTCAAGAACGAGTTTGGTTGCAATTTCCGCACCCGGAATCATCATTTCCGGATCAACGCCGCGCTCAAAGCGATAGCGCGCATCGGTGACGATACCCAGTTCCCGGCCCGTGCGTGCGATCATGCGCGGGTCCCAAAGGGCCGATTCAATCAGCACATCGACAGTGTTTTCATCGCAGCCTGAATGCTCGCCGCCCATGATACCGGCAATCGATTCGGGGCCGTTCTCATCGGCAATCACATACATGCCCGGCTTGAACTTATGCTCGCGCCCATCAAGACCAAGGATAGTCTCACCATCCTTGGCAAGCCGCACCGTCAGATTGCCCTTAACCTTGGCTGCGTCAAACACATGCAGCGGACGGCCCTGATCAAACGTCACATAATTGGTGATGTCGACCAGCGCATTGATCGGGCGCAGACCAATATCTTTCAGGCGCTGCTGCATCCATTTCGGGCTTGGGCCGTTCTTCACGCCCTTGACCAGACGCAGGGCAAAACCGTTGCAGAACGGGTTTTCTGCATCCTGATCAAGAATGACCTTAACAGGTGTTTCGCCTTCACCCTTAACCGCATCCGGCAGGGTATTCTTGAGTGTGCCAAGACCAGCGGCTGCCAGATCACGGGCAATGCCGCGAATGCCGGTGCAATCCGCACGGTTTGGCGTCAGACCGATTTCGATGATTGGATCATCAATACCGAGATATGCAGCGAAGCTGGTGCCGACCGGAACATCGTCGGGCAAATCGATAATGCCATTATGCTCGTCAGAAAGTTCCAGCTCGCGCTCCGAACACATCATGCCAAAGCTTTCAACGCCACGGATTTTGCCAACCGAAAGCGTAACATCAAGGCCCGGCACATAGTCGCCCGGACGGCCCAGAACGCCGACAAGACCAGCGCGCGCATTGGGTGCGCCACAAACAACCTGAACCGGCTGGCCTTCGCCCGTATCGACGGAGAGCACGCGCAATTTATCAGCATCAGGATGCTGAACGGCTGTCAAAACCTTGGCCACCTTGAAAGCCCTGAAAGCGGCGCGGTCATCAACCCCATCCACTTCCAGACCAATATCGGTAAGTTTTTCGACGATCTGATCAAGCGTCGCATCGGTTTCAAGGTGATCCTTGAGCCAGGAAAGTGTGAATTTCATTTTACTATTCCTTCCTGTCTTTACGCGCTCAGTCCGCCGAACAGCGTCGGCAGGTCGAGTGGACGGAAACCGTAATGGTTGAGCCAGCGCACATCGGCATCGAAGAAGGCGCGCAGATCAGGCATGCCGTATTTCAGCATAGCAATTCGGTCGATTCCCATGCCCCAGGCAAAGCCCTGGTACACATCCGGGTCGTAGCCGGACGCGCGCAGTACATTCGGATGTACCATGCCGCAGCCCAGAATTTCGAGCCAGTCATCGCCTTCGCCGAATTTCACATGCGGGCCGGAACGGTCGCACTGAATATCGACTTCAACCGATGGTTCAGTGAACGGGAAGAAGCTCGGACGCATGCGCATGGTGACAGAAGGCACTTCAAAGAAGGATTTGCAGAACTCTTCCAGCACCCACTTCATATTGGCAACGTTCGCGGATTTATCGACAACCAGACCTTCGACCTGATGGAACATCGGTGAATGGGTGGCGTCGGAATCCATGCGATAGGTCTTGCCCGGAATGACGATGCGGATAGGCTCGTCGCGGCCTTCCTTGTCGCGGATCGCCGCAAACTTCTCCATCGTATGCACCTGCACCGGCGAGGTATGCGTGCGCAGAAGCTTGCGCTCACCCTTCTCGTCCGCATTGAAGAAGAACGTGTCGTGCATTTCGCGCGCCGGATGACCTTCTGGGAAGTTCAGCGCCGTGAAATTATAATAGTCAGTTTCAACATCCGGGCCTTCAGCAATCGAGAAACCCATATCCGCAAAAATTGCAGTGATTTCGTCAATCACCTGCGAAATCGGATGAATGCGGCCACGCGATGCTGCACTTTCGCGAACTGGAAGCGTCACATCGACCTTCTCACGCTCAAGGCGCGCTGCAATGGCTTGGCGGCGCAGCTCTGTCTTACGCTCGTTCAACGCTTCGGTGACGCGGTTTTTCAAGCCGTTGATCGCTGGTCCCTGCGCCTGACGCTCTTCCGGCGACATGGAACCCAGTGTCTTCAGCTTTTCAGAGATGGTGCCTTTTTTGCCGAGCGCTGCCACGCGCACTGCTTCAATCGCCTGCTCATCACTGGCCGCGGCGATTTCGCCCATAATCGTCTGTTCGAGTTGTTCAAGATCGCTCATTGTCTATATCCCTCTCGTGTCCAGGGGACACTCGACGCCTCTTGATTTATTTCCCTGTCGTGCCTGTAGATCCGCGATGCTCGCAGTGGACGCCAGATAAGAAAGAAAAACCCGCGCCAGCCAAGCCAGCGCGGGTTCCCAAAATTCAGAATATCACTTGGGAAGGGCTGGCTTAGCGAACAGCGCCTTCAAAAGCGTTTGGCGTCTCTGTACCCTTGAGGTATTCGAGTGCCTTCTTTGCAGAAGCAATCAGCGCACCGAACGCATCTGGCTCATGGATTGCGATGTCGGAAAGAACCTTGCGGTCGATTTCGATACCTGCTTTGCCAAGACCATCGATGAAGCGGCCATAGGTAAGACCATGCTCGCGAACAGCAGCATTGATACGCTGAATCCACAGAGCGCGGAACGTACGCTTGCGGTTCTTGCGATCGCGGTAAGCATACTGCTTCGAACGATCTACAGCAGCCTTAGCGGTGCGGATTGTATTCTTACGACGGCCACGGAAACCGGAAGCCTGATCGAGAACTTTTTTGTGCTTGGCGTGTGAAGTTACGCCGCGTTTTACACGTGCCATGTTATGATCTCCTTAGAGGATAGACGGCTTAAAGGCCGTTAGGCAGGAACTGTTTTACGATCTTTGCGTCTGCGTCCGAGAGCACCATGGTGCCGCGTGCATCGCGAATGAACTTGTTCGAGCGCTTGATCATGCCATGGCGCTTGCCTGCAGCCGCAGCTACAACTTTGCCAGTGCCAGTAATTTTGAACCGCT
>Ga0213829_1001586_pt1 | contig 15997 bp, 10 predicted proteins | sample MC6MC0896MG_FD_180665 | JGI IMG/M metagenome (GOLD analysis project Ga0213829, IMG submission 180665) | Enriched soil aggregate microbial communities from Iowa State University, Ames, United States - MC6-MC0896-MG | ecosystem: Environmental > Terrestrial > Soil > Unclassified | place: USA: Iowa...
TTCACCTCATTCGCCAGGAAGCCCTCACCATGACGCGTAAACAGGCCACTATTGCAGTGCGTAGCGGATTAAATGATGACGAGCAGTACGGCTGCGTTGTCCCGCCGATTCATCTTTCCAGTACCTATAATTTCACCGGATTTAATGAACCCCGCGCGCATGATTACTCGCGTCGTGGCAACCCTACGCGTGACGTGACCCAGCGCGCGCTGGCGGAGCTGGAAGGTGGCGCAGGTGCAGTATTAACCAATACGGGAATGTCCGCCATTCACCTGGTGACTACAGTGTTCCTGAAGCCGGGTGACCTGCTGGTTGCGCCGCACGATTGCTACGGCGGCAGCTATCGTCTGTTTGATAGCCTGGCGAAACGCGGCTGCTATCGCGTGCTGTTTGTCGATCAAAACGACGAACAGGCGCTGAAACAGGCGCTGGCAGAGAAGCCGAAACTGGTGCTGGTGGAAAGTCCAAGCAATCCATTGTTGCGCGTTGTCGATATTGCGAAAATTTGTCGTCTCGCAAGGGATGCGGGAGCGATAAGTGTAGTGGATAATACGTTCCTCAGTCCGGCCCTTCAGAACCCACTCGCACTGGGTGCCGATTTGGTATTGCATTCATGCACAAAATATCTGAACGGCCATTCTGACGTGGTCGCGGGCGTGGTGATTGCCAAAGATCCTGACGTTGTCACCGAACTGGCATGGTGGGCGAATAACATTGGCGTCACCGCCGGGGCTTTCGACAGCTATCTGCTGTTACGCGGCATTCGCACGCTGTCGCCGCGCATGGATGTGGCGCAGCGCAATGCTCAGGCGATCGTCGATTTCCTGAAAAAGCAGCCGCTGGTGAAGAAGCTCTATCACCCGTCGCTGCCTGAAAACCAGGGGCACGAAATTGCCGCGCGCCAGCAGAAGGGATTTGGCGCGATGTTAAGTTTTGAACTGGACGGTGACGAGCAAACGCTGCGTCGCTTCCTGAGCGGGCTGTCATTGTTTACGCTGGCGGAATCCTTAGGTGGGGTTGAAAGCTTGATCTCCCACGCCGCGACCATGACGCACGCAGGTATGGCACCCGAAGCACGTGCCGCCGCCGGTATTTCTGAGACGCTGCTGCGAATCTCAACCGGTATTGAAGATTCTGAAGATTTAATTGCCGATCTGGAAAATGGCTTCCGGGTCGCAGCCAAGGGGTAATCATGAGTGTGATAGCGCAGGCAGGGGCGAAGGGTCGTCAGCTGCACAAGTTTGGTGGTAGTAGTCTTGCTGATGTGAAATGTTACCTGCGTGTCGCAGGGATCATGACCGAGTATTCTCAGCCGGGGGACATGATGGTTGTCTCTGCGGCAGGCAGCACCACCAACCAGTTGATTAGCTGGCTCAAACTGAGCCAGACCGATCGCCTTTCTGCGCATCAGGTGCAACAGTCCTTACGTCGTTACCAGAGCGAGCTGATTGCCGGCCTGCTGCCTGCGGACGTGGCTGACGGGCTGATCAGCGCCTTTACCCATGACCTTGAGCGTCTGGCTGCTCTGCTGGACAGCGGAATTACCGATGCGGTGTATGCCGAAGTGGTGGGCCACGGTGAAGTGTGGTCCGCGCGCCTGATGGCCGCCGTTCTGCAACACCTGGGTGTCGATGCTGCCTGGCTCGACGCGCGCGATTTCCTGCGCGCCGAACGCGCCGCGCAGCCGCAGGTGGATGAAGGCTTGTCCTACCCGCTGCTGCAACAGCTGCTGGTGCAGCACCCGGGCAAACGCATTGTGGTGACCGGCTTTATCAGCCGCAGCAACGCGGGTGAAACCGTGCTGCTGGGCCGTAACGGCTCCGACTACTCGGCAACGCAAATTGGTGCCCTGGCGGGCGTGTCCCGCGTCACCATCTGGAGCGACGTGGCCGGTGTTTACAGCGCGGACCCGCGTAAAGTGAAGGATGCCTGCCTGCTGCCGCTGCTGCGCCTGGATGAAGCCAGCGAGCTGGCGCGTCTGGCCGCACCGGTGCTGCACGCGCGCACGCTGCAGCCGGTTTCCGGTAGCGATATCGATCTGCAACTGCGCTGTAGCTATACCCCGGATCAGGGCTCCACGCGCATTGAGCGCGTGCTGGCGTCCGGTACCGGGGCGCGTATTGTCACCAGCCACGACGACATCTGCCTGATTGAGTTCCAGGTCCCTGCGGGTCAGGACTTCAAGCTGGCGCATAAAGACATCGACCTGGTATTAAAGCGTGCCCAGGTGCGTCCGCTGGCCGTTGGCGTGCATAACGATCGCCAGCTGCTGCAGTTCTGCTATACCGCTGAAGTGGCGGACAGCGCGCTGAAAATCCTGGATGAAGCGGGTCTGCCGGGTGAGCTTCGCCTGCGTCAGGGGCTGGCGCTGGTGGCGATGGTGGGCGCGGGCGTCACCCGTAACCCGCTGCACTGCCACCGCTTCTGGCAGCAGCTGAAGGGCCAGCCGGTGGAGTTTACCTGGCAGTCGGAAGAGGGCATCAGCCTGGTCGCCGTCCTGCGTAAAGGGCCAACCGAAAGCCTGATTCAGGGTCTGCATACCTCTCTGTTCCGTGCGGAAAAACGCATCGGACTGGTGCTGTTTGGTAAAGGCAATATCGGTTCCCGCTGGCTGGAGCTGTTTGCCCGCGAACAGGTCACGCTCTCGGCGCGTACCGGGTTTGAATTCATTCTCGCGGGCGTCGTGGACAGCCGCCGTAGCCTGCTGAACTACGAAGGGCTGGACGCGAGCCGCGCGCTTGCCTTCTTCAATGATGAAGCCGTCGAGCAGGATGAAGAGTCGCTGTTCCTGTGGATGCGTGCGCACCCGTATGACGATCTGGTGGTGCTGGACGTCACCGCCAGTGAACAGCTTGCCGATCAGTATCTTGATTTCGCGAGCCACGGTTTCCACGTCATCAGCGCCAATAAGCTGGCGGGCGCCAGCAGCACCGATAAATACCGTCAGATCCACGACGCGTTTGAAAAAACAGGGCGCCACTGGCTCTATAACGCCACGGTTGGGGCTGGCCTGCCGGTGAACCATACGGTGCGCGACCTCATGGAGAGCGGCGACAGCATTCTGGCGCTGAGCGGTATTTTCTCTGGCACGCTCTCCTGGCTGTTCCTGCAGTTTGACGGCACCGTACCGTTTACTGACCTGGTGGATCAGGCATGGCAGCAGGGCTTAACTGAACCCGATCCGCGCGTTGACCTCTCCGGTAAAGACGTCATGCGTAAGCTGGTGATCCTGGCGCGTGAAGCCGGTTATGACATCGAACCGGATGCCGTCCGCGTCGAATCCCTGGTCCCTGCTGGCTGTGAAGAGGGTTCTGTGGACCATTTCTTTGAAAATGGTGAAGAGCTTAACGAGCAGATGGTGCAGCGTCTGGAAGCGGCGAACGAGATGGGGCTGGTGCTGCGCTACGTGGCGCGTTTCGAGGCGAACGGAAAAGCGCGAGTCGGTGTCGAGGCGGTGCGTCCTGAACACCCGCTGGCGGCGCTGCTGCCGTGCGATAACGTCTTCGCCATCGAAAGCCGCTGGTACCGCGATAACCCGCTGGTGATCCGTGGTCCTGGCGCGGGGCGCGACGTCACCGCTGGGGCGATCCAGTCCGACATTAACCGTCTGGCTAAGCTACTGTAATTTCCCTTTTTCCCTCTCCCTGTGGGAGAGGGCTAGGGTGAGGGCAACCTACCGCACTCACCCTCATCATGAATTCCCTTCATCTTCCCTGAGCAAACCTCACCGTTATTGTTGATTATTTATGTTGACGTCCCTCCGCTTTTCCGTCATTTTTACATCTGGACGTCTAAACGTATAGAAGTTCACAACACAACAAACAACGACACGCGATTGATAGAGGTAAGGTATGAGCTTTTTTCACGCCAACCAGCGGGAAGCACTGAATCAGAGCCTGGCTGAGGTAAACGGCCAGATTAACGTCTCTTTTGAATTTTTCCCGCCGCGCACCAGTGAAATGGAGCAAACCCTGTGGAGCTCTATCGATCGTCTCAGCAGCCTGAAACCGAAGTTTGTCTCCGTGACGTACGGGGCTAACTCCGGCGAGCGTGACCGTACGCACAGCATCATTAAAGGCATTAAAGATCGTACCGGCCTGGAAGCGGCGCCGCACCTCACCTGTATCGACGCCACTCGCGACGAGCTGCGCGCCATTGCCCAGGATTACTGGAACAACGGCATCCGCCATATTGTTGCGCTGCGCGGTGACCTGCCGCCGGGTAGCGGCAAGCCGGATATGTATGCAACCGATCTGGTCGCGCTGCTGAAGGATGTGGCCGACTTTGATATCTCCGTTGCCGCTTATCCTGAAGTTCATCCGGAAGCGAAAAGTGCCCAGGCCGATCTGCTTAACCTGAAGCGTAAAGTGGACGCCGGCGCGAACCGTGCCATTACCCAGTTCTTCTTTGATGTGGAAAGCTACCTGCGCTTTCGTGACCGCTGCGTCTCCGCGGGCATCGACGTTGAAATCATCCCGGGGATCCTGCCGGTCTCTAACTTCAAACAGGCAAAGAAATTTGCCGATATGACCAACGTGCGCATCCCGCTGTGGATGTCCAAAATGTACGAAGGGCTGGACGATGACCCGGAAACCCGCAAGCTGGTGGGGGCCAATATCGCGATGGACATGGTGAAGATCTTAAGCCGCGAAGGCGTGAAAGACTTCCACTTCTATACGCTGAACCGCGCGGAGATGAGTTACGCCATTTGTCATACGCTCGGCGTGCGCCCGGCGTAATGAGCATAAAGCCCTCAAAAATATGAGGGTTTTTTAGTCAGATAAAAAGTTAAAAGGTATTAGCTATCGAATCTGTGGATTAATTCAACTATATCTTATTGCTAGTGGTGTATATCGTAACGGTAACACTGTAAAAGGGAGCATAGCGATGAGCACGTCAGACGAGACCAATAAAGCGGCATCAGTCGGCAAATGCCCGTTCCACCAGGGCGGCGTCGATCACAGCGCGGGTGCAGGTACAGGCAGCCGTGACTGGTGGCCAAAACAACTCCGCATCGATCTTCTTAACCAACATTCCAACCGTTCTAACCCTCTGGGTGAAGACTTCGACTACCGCAAAGAATTTAGCAAACTCGATTACTCTGCCCTTAAAGGCGACCTCAAAGCACTTTTAACCGACTCTCAACCGTGGTGGCCTGCCGACTGGGGCAGCTATGCGGGCCTGTTTATCCGTATGGCCTGGCACGGCGCGGGTACCTATCGCTCCGTTGACGGGCGCGGTGGGGCAGGACGCGGTCAACAGCGCTTTGCGCCGCTGAACTCCTGGCCGGATAACGTTAGCCTCGATAAAGCGCGCCGTCTGCTGTGGCCCATCAAGAAAAAATACGGACAAAAAATCTCCTGGGCTGACCTGTTCATCCTCGCGGGTAACGTGGCGCTGGAGAACTCTGGCTTCCGCACCTTTGGTTTTGGTGCCGGGCGTGAAGACGTCTGGGAACCGGATCTCGACGTAAACTGGGGCGATGAAAAAGCCTGGCTGACCCATCGTGACCCGGAAGCGCTGGCGAAGCGCCCTCTGGCCGCCACCGAAATGGGGCTGATTTACGTTAACCCGGAAGGACCAAACGCCAGCGGTGAACCGCTGTCAGCGGCAGCGGCGATTCGCGCCACCTTCGGCAACATGGGCATGAACGACGAAGAAACCGTGGCGCTGATTGCCGGTGGTCACACCCTCGGCAAAACCCACGGCGCGGGTGAAGCCACCCACGTTGGCACCGACCCGGAAGCCTCACCGATTGAAGCGCAGGGCCTTGGCTGGGCCAGCACGCACGGCACGGGCGTTGGTGCTGACGCCATTACCTCCGGCCTGGAAGTTATCTGGTCCCAAACCCCGACCCAGTGGAGCAATTACTTCTTCGAGAACCTGTTCAAATTTGAATGGGTGCAGACCCGCAGCCCGGCAGGCGCGATTCAGTTTGAAGCCGTGGATGCACCGGAAATCATGCCTGACCCGTTCGACCCGTCGAAAAAACGTAAGCCAACGATGCTGGTTACCGACCTGACGCTGCGTTTTGACCCGGAATTCGAAAAGATTTCCCGCCGTTTCCTGAACGACCCGCAGGCCTTCAACGAAGCCTTCGCGCGCGCGTGGTTCAAACTGACCCACCGCGATATGGGACCTAAATCGCGTTACCTCGGTCCGGAAGTGCCGAAAGAAGATCTGATCTGGCAGGATCCGCTGCCGGAGGCGGTATTCAATCCGACCAAAGAGGACATTGAAAGCCTGAAGGCGGAAATTGCGGCATCCGGCCTGTCCGTCAGCGAGCTGGTTTCCGTTGCCTGGGCGTCAGCGTCAACCTTCCGCGGTGGCGATAAGCGTGGCGGCGCCAACGGTGCGCGTCTGGCGCTGGCCCCTCAGCGTGACTGGGACGTGAACGCCGCAGCGGTGCGCGCGCTGCCGGCTCTGGAAGCTATCCAGCGCACCACCAACAAAGCCTCCCTGGCCGATATCATCGTGCTGGCGGGCGTGGTAGGCGTAGAGCAAGCCGCGAAAGCTGCGGGCGTGTACGTCACCGTACCGTTCACGCCGGGCCGTGTGGATGCCCGTCAGGATCAAACGGATATCGAGATGTTTAACCTGCTCGAGCCGGTTGCCGATGGCTTCCGCAACTACCGTGCGCAGGTGGATGTGTCCACGACGGAATCTCTGCTGATTGATAAAGCCCAGCAGCTGACGCTGACCGCACCCGAGCTGACGGTGCTGATCGGTGGCCTGCGCGCGTTGGGGGCTAATTTCGACGGCAGTAAGAACGGTGTGTTCACTGACCGCGAAGGTGTGCTGAGCAATGATTTCTTCGTGAACCTGCTGGACATGAATACCCAGTGGAAGGCGACCGATGAATCAAATGAACTGTTTGCCGGAAGCGATCGCGCCAGCGGTGAAGTGAAATATACCGCCACCCGCGCCGATCTGGTCTTCGGTTCTAACGCCGTCCTGCGCGCGCTGGCGGAGGTTTATGCCAGTGATGATGCGCACGAGAAGTTCGTCCGCGACTTCGTTGCAGCATGGGCGAGGGTGATGGATCTGGACCGGTTTGACGTGAAGTAACCATTGTGCCGGGTGGCGGTTACGCCTTACCCGGCCTACGGGCAAAAAAATCCCCGCCGATGCGGGGATTTTTATTAATGCTATTTACTCCCACTCCTGCAAAAATCGCTCTCCGTACTGATTGGCCACCAGCAGCGCCGCATAGACCTGATCCGGCGTGACGCCGCCAGGCATATTATGGATGGTTTCTCCTTGTGCACAGGACGCTTCGGCAATCAGACGCATTTTGGCCGGAATGTCTTCTTTAATATTCAGCTGCGCCAGCGTAATGGGCAGCCCAACGCTGTGGCAAAGCGCCGCGACGGTCTCTATTTCTTCTACCGGCGCATTTTCCAGCACCAGCTGCGTCAGCGTACCAAACGCCACTTTTTCGCCGTGATAGAAATGATGCGCGTCCGGCACGGCCGTCATACCGTTATGAATAGCGTGCGCCGCGGCCAGCCCGCCGCTCTCAAAGCCGACGCCGCTGAGATAGGTGTTGGCTTCGATAATGCGTTCCAGCGCCGGTGTGACCACGTGCTGTTCCGCTGCCAGCATCGCTTTTTCACCCTCTTCAACCAGCGTGTTGTAGCACAGCTCGGCGAGTGCTAATGCCGCCTGGGTGCATTTACCGCCGGCCATGGTGGTTGCGCCGCTGCGCGAGCAGGCGCGTGCTTCAAACCAGGTAGCCAGCGCATCGCCAATTCCGGCGGCAAGCAGACGCGCAGGCGCACCCGCCACCACTTTCGTATCCACAATGACCATGTTCGGGTTGTGCGGCAGCATCAGGTAGCGATCGAACTCGCCGCTGTCCGTGTAGATAACGGAAAGGGCGCTGCACGGCGCATCGGTGGACGCGATCGTCGGCGCAATCGCGACGGGCACGTCCATGAAGTGGGCCAGCGCTTTAGCGGTATCCAGCGTTTTACCGCCCCCGATGCCCAGTACCGCCATGCAGTCGGCGCCGTCAGCGAGTTTTTTCAGTCGATCGATTTCATTTTGTGAACATTCGCCGCCAAACGGCGCGATTTCGGCATGCAGCTCTGCTTTTTTAAAGCTTTGTCGCAAGGTTTCTTCGGCAAAACCCAGTACAAACTTATCGCCGACGACCAGCCAGCGTTGTGCCAGGGGTTTCAGATAGTCGCCGAGACGGGTAAGCACATCAGCGCCCTGGATATATTTCCCCGGCGATTGAATGATACGGTCCATAACAGTTCTCCCTTACAGGTTGAGGTTACCAAACGCGTTTTTCCAGTCCTGCTCGAACTTCTCTATGGCTGACTCTACCGCCGGGGTGCCGAGCATTTGTTGCGCTACGTCTAAAGGAAGCGTGATTGCCTCACATCCCGCGAGCAGACAGTCCAGCGCCTGACGCGGCGTTTTGAAGCTGGCAGCCAGCACTTTGCTGTCCGGTGCGTGCAGCTCCAGCAGGGACTGCAGCTCCTGCACCATGCGGATGCCGTCACCGCCCTGAGCGTCGACGCGGTTGACATACGGCGCGACATATTTCGCCCCCGCCAGTGCGGCGAGTAAGCCCTGCGCAGCGCTGTAAACGGCGGTTCCCAGCGTGGTTATCCCCTCTTTTTTCAACTCTTTAATCGCGATAAGCCCCTGAGCGGTAACCGGGATTTTGACCACGATATCCGGTACGGCGTTACTCAGGCGCTTGGCTTCCGCCACCATACCTTCTGCATCGCGGCTCAGGGTTTGCGCAAACAGCGTGCCTTCCGGCCCGATGGCTTTTTGCAGGCGCGGCAGCACGTCCCAGATGGGTTCACGGCTGGCGGCAATGATGCTTGGGTTGGTGGTGACGCCCGCGATGGGGAAGACGCGCGCCAGGCGTTCAACGTCCGCCACGCTGGCGGTATCCAGGTACAGTTCCATTATTTTTCCTTAAGTCAGAAAGGTTAAATAAAGGATAAGGCCCGGCCAGGCGCGGCCGATACAGGTCAATTTTGCCAAATACTGGACAAATGTATTCTGCTTAACGAAGTGCGATGCCGATCACAGTGCTAGTTTTTGGCGATCAGCTGGCTGTGGTACTGGCGGCGATATTCGGAAGGGGAGCGTTCGGTGTGTTTGCGAAAGAGACGGCAGAAATAGTTGCTGTCCATAAACCCGCACCGCGCCGCAATATCCTTAATTTTTAAATCGTATCTCTTGAGCAGCTGGCGAGCGTGTTCCAGACGCGTCTGCGTCAGGTATTCATTGAACCCGACGTTTCCGGTCTTCTGAAACAGGTGAGAGAGATAGTTAGGGGAAATATAAAACGCCTCGGCAACGGAATCCCGGGTCAGCGCTGAGGCATGATGTTCGTCAATAAAGCGACGAACGGCTTCGAAGAGCGCACGGCTGCGGCTATCAGTGTGGATCTCGCTGCCAAGCAGATCGTGGCAGTGGCTAAGCAGACTTAACACTACCAGCCTGGCCGTGTCCTGCTCGGTCGGCTGCATGTGCAGCTCGTTGAGCGTTTGTAGGAGAAACGCGCCCGTTCGGGGGCCTCGCCTGGCGACCTGCAGCTGTTGTAAAAGGTCATTGTCCCGATGAAGCTCAAGCGTCAATTGCTGTTTACCGAAGCTTATTCTGAAAATGTTTGAAGAATGAAGCGGGACGTGCCCGGATATGGAAAAGAATGCCTCGCAGCGGGTTTCCAGGATAACCGAGAGACAAGGTGATGTTCGGATGTTCTTCCCGGCAGGCGCGACAAAGTGCACCTGATGCAGGGGTAATGCGCCGTTAATCAGCTCCGTCAGGATTTGCCTAACATCGTGGTGCATGACGTGGATACCGGGGTATTGCCGGGTGGCGCTAACGCTTACCCGGCCTACCTGTCGTAGGCCCGCGCAAGCGTAGCGCCGCCGGGCATAAAGCATTAACCGGTGTTACGCATACCCGCCGCAACGCCCGCAATCGTCACCATCAGCGCCTGTTCAACGCGAGGATCCGGCTCTTTCCCTTCTTCTTCCGCCAGGCGCGAACGGTGCAGCAGCTCTGCCTGCAGGACGTTCAGCGGGTCGGTGTAGATATTACGCAGCTGGATAGATTCGGCAATCCACGGCAGGTCTTCCATCAGGTGTGAGTCGTTGGCGATATCCAGCACCACTTTGATGTCGCCTTGCAGCAGTTCGCGCAGCTCTTTACCCAGCGCCCACAGCTCAGGTTTCACCAGACGCTGATCGTAGTATTCCGCCAGCCACAGGTCAGCTTTCGAGAAGACCATCTCAAGCATGCCCAGGCGGGTAGAGAAGAACGGCCAGTCGCGGCACATGGTTTCCAGTTCATTTTGCTTGCCGTCTTCCACCACTTTTTGCAGCGCCGCACCTGCACCCAGCCAGGCGGGCAGCATCAGGCGGTTCTGTGTCCAGGCGAAGATCCACGGGATCGCACGCAGAGACTCTACGCCACCGGTCGGGCGGCGTTTGGCCGGACGTGAGCCCAACGGCAGTTTACCCAGCTCCTGCTCAGGCGTTGCCGAGCGGAAGTAAGGGACGAAATCTTTGTTCTCTCGCACGTAGCCGCGGTACAGATCGCAGGAGATATCCGACAGCTCGTCCATGATGCGACACCAGGAGTCTTTCGGCTCCGGCGGCGGCAGCAGGTTCGCTTCCAGAATGGCGCTGGTATAAAGCGACAGGCTGCTGATGGTCACTTCCGGCAGGCCATACTTGAAGCGGATCATCTCGCCCTGCTCCGTAACGCGCAGGCCGCCTTTCAGGCTTCCCGGCGGCTGCGACAGCAGAGCCGCGTGAGCTGGCGCGCCACCACGGCCAATTGAGCCACCGCGTCCGTGGAACAGGGTTAGCTCAATACCGGCTTTCTCGCAGGTTTTGATCAGTGCATCCTGCGCCTGATACTGCGCCCAGGATGCCGCCATTACGCCCGCATCTTTTGCGGAGTCGGAATAGCCAATCATTACCATCTGTTTGCCCTGAATAAAGCCGCGATACCAGTCGATGTTCAGCAGCTGGGTCATGACGTCGTTGGCATTGTTCAGGTCGTCGAGGGTTTCAAACAGCGGTGCGACCGGCAGGGCATAGTCGATACCGGCTTCTTTCAGCAGAAGGTGTACGCCCAGCACGTCGGACGGGGTTTTCGCCATGGAGATCACATAGGCGGCCACCGATCCTTTCGGCGCGTCCACGATCGCTTTACAGGTGTTGAGCACCTCGCGGGTGTCGTTGCTTGGCTCCCAGTTGCGCGGCAGCAGAGGGCGCTTGGAGTTCAGCTCGCGGATCAGGAAGGCCTGTTTGTCGGCTTCGGACCAGCTTTCATAATCGCCGATGCCGAGATAGCGGGTCAGCTCGCCCAGGGCTTCGGTATGGCGGGTACTTTCCTGACGCACGTCGATACGCACCAGCGGCACGCCAAAACACTTCACGCGACGCAGGGTGTCGAGCAGTTCGCCGTTGGCGATGATGCCCATCCCGCAGGCCTGCAGCGATTTATAACAAGCGTAGAGCGGCTCCCAGAGCTGTTCGTTCTGGCTGAGCAGGCCTTCTGGTTTTGGCAGGCGCTGGCCTTTCAGACGCGCTTCCAGCCAGGCCTGAGTGGCCATCAGCTGACCGCGCAGTTTTTTCATAAGGAAACGGTACGGCTCGCTGGCGCCTTCTTCTCCGGCCAGCGCGCGTAGTTCCGGCGTCGCTTCAACCATCGACAGCTCGGAGATCAGCACCTGAATGTCCTTCAGGAACAGGTCAGTCGCTTTCCAGCGGCTCAGCAGCAGGACGTGACGGGTGATTTCGGCGGTGACGTTCGGGTTGCCGTCGCGGTCGCCGCCCATCCAGGAGGTGAAACGTACCGGAACAAAGTCGACCGGCAGGCGGTAGCCCAGGTTCTCTTCCAACTGCTCGTTCAGCTCGCGCAGGTAGTTAGGCACCCCTTCCCACAGGCTGTTTTCCACCACCGCAAAGCCCCATTTGGCTTCGTCGACCGGGCTTGGGCGGTGCTTACGAATTTCATCGGTGTGCCAGGACTGGGCAATCAGCTGGCGCAGACGGCGCATCAGCTGGTTGCGTTCGTAGTCGGCAATGTCTTTATTATCCAACTGCTTGAGGCAGTTGTTCACTTCCACCATTTTGTGGATCAGGGTGCGACGGGTGATCTCGGTTGGGTGAGCGGTCAGTACCAGCTCCAGCGAAAGAGACTCCACCGCTTTTTTGATGGTGGCTTCGTTGAGGTCTGGCTGGTCTTTCAGTTTACGAAGGGTGCGGGCAATGACTTCCGGGTTGCTGGCCGCTTCGCCGTTTGGCGAAATGCTGTGGTATTGCTCAGCGGTATTTGCCAGGTTCAGGAACTGGCTGAATGCGCGTGCAACAGGCAGCAGCTCGTCGTTAGAGAGATTCTGCAAGGTGGTGAGCAGCTCCTGGCGACTGGCCTCGTTACCTGAGCGGGAAGATTTAGACAGCTTGCGGATGGTTTCAACGCGGTCGAGGATGTTCTCCCCCAACGCGTCTTTGATGGTATCTCCAAGCACTTTGCCGAGCATACTGACATTACTACGCAACGCGGAATATTGTTCGTTCATAAAAACCCAGTCACCCCATCATTTTTGTTTATGCCCAATCGAAAATCTTTTGGACATTATTTTGTCATCTCCCTTTATAAAGCCACGTAAAACCCCCGTCGTCAATTGCTGCGAAAACGGTTCAGCAAACGAATAAATGTGGGCAATTTACGAAATTTAATTCGCTTCGCGTCAGATAAGAGATGCTTATGGGAATGTGACGGAGATCATGCGATTTGTTGCCCTCACCCTAACCCTCTCCCACAGGGAGAGGGGACTGTTCGGTGCGGTTTTAATGCCAGCAGAAGTGATGCACAACCTGGGTAATCAGTTCGCGGGTAGGCTTGATGAAGCGGGTTTCCAGATATTCGTCCGGCTGGTGCGCCTGGTTGATCGAACCGGGGCCAAGGACCAGCGTCGGGCAAAGGGTCTGAATAAACGGCGCTTCGGTGCAGTAGTTCACCACGTCGGTTTTCTCGCCGAGCAGCTTTTCCACCACTTCGACCAGCTGATGATCCGGCGGGCATTCGTAACCCGGGATCGGTGGGTGCAGTTCGGAGACCGTCAGACGGCCCGGCCAGCGCTCGCTCACCGGGGCCAGCGCTTCATTCAGCAGGCCGTCGAGATCGCTCAGCGTCATGCCCGGCAGCGGGCGGATATCCATGTGCAGTTCGCAGCAGGCGCAGATACGGTTGGAGGCATCGCCGCCGTGCAGGCTGCCGAGGTTCAGGGTCGGATACGGCACGGTGAACGCGTCGTAGTGGTAACGCTCTTTCAGGTCGTCGCGCAGGGTCATGATACGGCCGATGGCGTCATGCATCAGCTCAATGGCGTTGACGCCGCGTGCCGGATCGCTGGAGTGGCCGGACTGGCCCAGGACTCGCACGGCGGTAGAGATATGGCCTTTATGCGCGCGAATCGGCTGCAGAGACGTTGGCTCGCCGATGATGGCGCAATCCGGGCGAATCGACGTATTTTCAGAGAAGTAGCGCGCGCCCGCCATGCTGGTCTCTTCATCGGCAGTCGCCAGGATGTAGAGCGGCTTTTTCAGTTTTGTCACGTCCACGTCACGCAGCGCGTCGAGAATAAAGGCGAAGAAGCCTTTCATGTCGGCGGTGCCCAGACCGTAAAGCTTGTTGTCATGCTCGGTAAGGGTAAACGGGTCGCGCGTCCAGCGGCCATCGTCAAACGGCACGGTGTCGGTATGACCGGCAAGCAGCAGGCCGCCCGCACCGGTTCCGGTGCTGGCCAGCAGGTTAAATTTGTGGCGTGTTCCGGGGACGGACTGAACCTCAACGTTAAACCCAAGATCGCTGAACCAACCCGCCAGCAGATTGATTAAAGACTCATTGCTCTGATCCAGCGCTTCTTCCGTTGCGCTGATGGACGGTGTGGCAATCAGGGCGCGGTAAATCTCGATAAATGGTGGTAAGTTCATTTTCATTGTTGACACACCTTAGGTCGTGATAGTATCAATATTCATGCAATAAATGTGAATAAAAATACATTATCGTTGAGCATAAAGGAACCCGATGTTGAATACGCTGATTGTAGGCGCTAGCGGTTATGCGGGCGCAGAGCTTGTAAGCTACGTAAATCGTCACCCTCATATGACCATAACCGCTTTGACTGTGTCAGCGCAAAGCAATGATGCGGGAAAGTTAATTTCCGATTTGCATCCGCAGCTTAAGGGCATGGTTGATCTGCCTTTGCAGCCTATGTCTGACATCAGCGAGTTCACCGATGGCGTCGACGTGGTGTTTTTAGCTACCGCGCACGAGGTCAGTCACGACCTGGCGCCGCAGTTCCTGGCCGCCGGCTGCGTGGTGTTCGACCTCTCAGGCGCGTTCCGTGTTAACGACGGCGCGTTTTACGAAAAATATTACGGCTTCACCCATCAGCATCCGGAGCTGCTTGAAAAAGCGGTGTACGGCCTGGCGGAGTGGAGCGCTGACAAACTGAAAGAAGCGGATCTGATTGCTGTCCCGGGCTGCTACCCGACGGCGGCACAGCTTTCGCTGAAACCGCTGATCGACGCCGGGCTGCTGGATCTGAACCAGTGGCCGGTGATCAACGCCACCAGCGGCGTGAGCGGAGCAGGGCGCAAGGCCGCCATCTCCAACAGCTTCTGCGAAGTGAGCCTTCAGCCGTATGGCGTGTTTAATCATCGCCATCATCCTGAAATCACCACCCATCTGGGCGCGGACGTGATTTTCACGCCGCATCTGGGCAGCTTCCCGCGTGGGATCCTCGAAACCATTACCTGCCGCCTGAAGCCTGGCGTGACCAAAGAGCAGGTGAGCGAGGCCTTCACGCAGGCGTACGCGGATAAACCGCTGGTGCGTCTGTACGACAAAGGCGTGCCGGCGCTGAAAAACGTGGTCGGCCTGCCATTCTGCGATATCGGCTTTGCCGTGCAGGGCGAGCACCTGATTGTGGTGGCCGCAGAAGATAACTTACTCAAAGGCGCTGCCGCACAGGCAATGCAGTGTGCAAATATTCGTTTCGGTTTCCCGGAAACGCAGGCTCTTATTTAAGGTGTGATGATGAACCCATTAATTATCAAACTCGGTGGTGTACTGCTGGACAGCGAAGAAGCGCTGGAGCGTCTGTTTACCGCGCTGGTTAACTATCGCGAATCACATCAACGTCCGCTGGTGATTGTCCACGGCGGCGGCTGCGTGGTGGATGAGCTGATGAAAGGGCTCAACCTGCCGGTGAAAAAGAAAAACGGCCTGCGCGTGACGCCTGCCGACCAGATTGACATCATCACCGGGGCGCTGGCGGGTACGGCGAATAAAACCCTGTTGTCCTGGGCGAAGAAACACCACATCGCGTCCGTTGGCCTCTATCTGGGCGATGGCGACAGCGTAAAAGTGACCCAGCTCGACGAAGAGCTCGGCCATGTTGGACTGGCGCAGCCGGGTTCGCCTAAGCTGATTAACACGCTCCTGGAAGGTGGTTTCCTGCCGGTGGTGAGCTCTATCGGCGTAACTGAAGAGGGCGCGCTGATGAACGTCAACGCTGACCAGGCGGCGACTGCCCTGGCGGCAACGCTGGGTGCGGATCTGATCCTGCTCTCCGACGTGAGCGGCATTCTGGACGGTAAAGGTCAGCGCATTGCTGAAATGACCGCGGAAAAAGCCGAGCAGCTGATTGCTCAGGGCATTATCACCGACGGCATGATCGTCAAAGTGAATGCGGCGCTGGATGCCGCACGCGCGCTTGGCCGCCCGGTTGATATCGCCTCATGGCGTCACGCGGAGCAGCTCCCGGCGCTGTTTAACGGCACGCCGATTGGCACGCGTATTTTAGCGTAATCGATTTAATGTTTTGTAGGCCCGGTAAGCGCAGCGCCACCGGGCAATGAAATTCAAAGATATTAAGGAAGCATGTTATGGCACTTTGGGGTGGGCGTTTTACACAGGCAGCGGATCAGCGGTTCAA
>Ga0213829_1001588_pt1 | contig 15988 bp, 9 predicted proteins | sample MC6MC0896MG_FD_180665 | JGI IMG/M metagenome (GOLD analysis project Ga0213829, IMG submission 180665) | Enriched soil aggregate microbial communities from Iowa State University, Ames, United States - MC6-MC0896-MG | ecosystem: Environmental > Terrestrial > Soil > Unclassified | place: USA: Iowa...
ATTATTTTGCACCACAGCTTTATTGGCCTATCCAACCGGCAAAGCAAAGTTATACGGCTTTGTTGAAATGGTGGGAAAGTGAAAATACAATGGGTCGTCACCTTTGGCCGGGGATCAATACTGTTGGGAGACGTGGTCCGGAATATGTACAGGAGATTGTCAATCAGGTTGCTGCGGCAAGGGATCTTTTACCGAATAATCGTGAAGGTGTTATTCACTGGAGTTTAGCTGGTCTAACAAAAAATCCGGCAATGACGCAGGCGCTTGTGGATGGACCTTATCAAACTAAAGCCTTGGTACCAACAACACCATGGCTCAATGCGAATCCGTTGTTGAAACCGAGCTTATTGCTGACGTCACAGGGAAATAATATTTTCTTAAAATGGCAACACCAGCAAGTTGACCAGGTGGCGAAATGGGTGTTATACCTGAACTATGGTGGTCAATGGACGTATGAGATCTTGGAACCAGGCGTAACAACGAAAGATGTGCCGACGACATTGAATAATAAAAAACTGCAATATGTTGCGGTTAAAGCGATCGACCGTTTGAGCAATGAAAGTCCTTATATTGCTGAAAAAGTAAAATAGCGACATTTTTATATGATTTCAAAGAGGGCTATCTGAATCTGTTCGGATAGCCCTCTTTTCTTTTTGCGCATGGTTAAGACTTCATTTTCGGATATCATTCCGGTACATTTCGGTTGATCGGGATGAATTGTCTTTTTTTGATCAGAAATAGTGGGATTTGCTGGAACACAGTGATTTTGTTTTGAATTTCAATCTGTCTGGGGTAAATTTAGGGATATGGAAGAGATATATAAAACCGTTAGTGATTCGGTGATCCGAATTTCACAGTTGATGTTACCATCCAATGCCAATTTTGGCGGAAAGATCCATGGAGGCTATATTTTGTCCTTGATGGATCAAATAGCCTTTGCAGTGGCCTCTAAGTTTTCGGCACATTATTGTGTGACGGCTTCTGTTGGTAAGGTTGATTTTTTGAAACCGATCGAGGTGGGGGAACTGGTGACCTTGATCGCGTCGGTTAATTACGTGGGCAATTCGTCTATGGAGGTAGGGATTCGGGTGGAGGCAATGAACATCCAAACGGGTGAAACAAAACATTGCAACTCCTCTTATTTTACCATGGTCGCCAAAGATGAAACGGGTAAACCTGCGCGGGTGCCTCGGTTGATTTTAGAGAATGAGAAAGACGTGTTTCGGTTTTATCGCTGTGTAGTAAAGATGGAGGTGGATAAAGAACGTGATCGTGCGATTCATGATCTGGAGCGGGACTCCCTAGAGCAACAGGCTTATATCAGGGCGCATTATGATGTCAAGATTGCATTAAAAAAATAGCGGGCTATCTTGTTGTGATAGCCCGCTATTTTTTTAGATTTCTGGATCTGCAGGTGTATTCGGATTACCGATTCTTTCCTGATCCGGGTAAGGATAGAAATTCCGGTTGCGTTCCGTTGTATTTTGCGGTGGGGCAGGGCGACCAAACCGTCTGCTATCTTCCAGTCGTAAGCCTGACATAAATAATTCAGCACAGCGTTGTTTATAGACTTCGAGCAGTAGATCATTTTTGTTGACGGCGCCAGCATATGCGGGCAGCCCGGCATTGACATTGAATAGATCGCTAGCCGTTTGGGTACGAACTTCATTGATCAGATCGCGTGCTTCGGTCAATGAGCCGTTGTTACGTAATAAGGCTTCGGCTTTGATCAGTTTCATTTCGTCGGGTAAGTAAACGGGAACTTCTCCATTCTGTGTTTGTGCAAACCCTTTAAGAATCAGTATATTATCGACAAGTCCGGTATAAAAGCCTATACGTTTGTCTCCTGCATCAAAAAGTCCAGTCGGTAAACCGAGATTTTCGCGGGCGACATAATATTTTAGGTTAATAGTCGTATGCCAAAGCGGATTTTGGGCCAGTGCGGTGTATTGAAACTGGTTTTTTGAAGTCAGATCGACTTTGCTTGCCAAGTTGTAAGCTTCCGCATATTTTCCTGCCATGAGATTGTATCGTGCAGCAAATGCGTACAACACATTGGTCAGGTTAAAGTTTGCGCCGGCAATTGTTGAATTGAATTCGGAAGATATTGGTGTCGTTTGGATTTCTTGGATTGCTTCATTGAGTAATTTAACAGCGGTTTCCAATACCTGTTGACGAGGGACAAAGGCCGCTTTTCCGCCTAAGTCGGTTTGAATATTTGATTGTTCAAACGCAGCCGCAAGATTTCCCAATGCAATTGCTTTGTATAATTTGGCATGCGCGATGATTGCGGATAGCGTGCCGGCAGTTATTGTAGGTATATTGGAGGCGTTGGCCAGTATGGTTTCGCTTATTCCCATCAATTTTTGGTTTACAGTCCAATAGGCCAGTATATTGCCGTTGGCTGTTGGCAAATCCTTGCCACCTGCCTCTAGCTCAAGCGTATTTGTAAAGGTAGCTACACCTTTTAATTCTCTGGATGTAACCGCTGGATAGAAGTAAGTAGCAGCAATGACATCTGTTGAATATAATGTTCGTAAACCTACACTCAAGGCATATATGCCATCTTTAGTTTTTGGCACTTCATCTCCATAAGGTTGGTTCACATTTGGTAGATCCATTTTACAGCTATTGAGCGTCATACCGAGGCAGGCTGCAAGGATTGCGATGATAGTTATCTTTTTGTTCATGATAGTCTAAAATGAAAGATTTACACCTAAGATTACTTGACGTGGGAGGGGGACTTCGACAAAATCGAATCCACGGACGGCATTGTTCTGGCCTGCGGCGTTCACTTCAGGATCCCAGCCGCTATAATTGTCGAAAGAGAATAAATTACGGCCAGCTAGAGAAAAACGGATATTTTTAATCTTTGAGTTTGGACGTGCCCAATTGTAAGATGCTGACATTTCTCTTACTTTGACGAAGGATCCTTTTTCAATCCAGTTTTCCATAATGGAGAACAATGCTGCTGAGGTACCTTTGGGTACCTCGCCCCTCAGCTCCGGCTCATAGCCTGCAAGGCCACCATATAGGTCTCGATCGCCGACACGTCTGGTGAAATTAAAGACATCCTGTCCGACGACGGCATCCAATTGAGCTCTAAAAGTCCATTTTGATCCGACATTGATTTCATTGATCAATGATCCAGTCCAGTCTGGATTGGGGTCGCCAATGACTTTTTTAAGAGTGGCGCCGGTAGGGGTACCATTATTGTCTTTTCCAACTTTGGCAGTAGTCGGTAGCCCTGCAGCATTGTGATAAATGGATCCGTCTTCGTTTCGGGCAAAATAGGTTGCGTAGAAGGCTCCTAAAGGATATCCGTCTACCGCCGCCACCTGGCCAAATCCGGCAGTGTACATTAATATTCCTCCTGGAACATTGTTTACAACGTTTTTATTATGGGAATAAATGGCTGTGACATTCCATTTCAAATTTTCTTTCAATACAGGTACGGCTCTCAGCATCACCTCCATTCCTTTGTTAGTCATTGTTCCTACATTGACAAACTGCGTGCTATAGCCCATGGACGGAGTGAGGTTGACGTTCAAAAGTAGGTCTTTGACATTCTTTTTGTAGTAGGAGAACTCCAATCCTAAACGGTCTCTAAATAAACTAAGGTCGGTTCCGATTTCGAATTCCTCTTGTCGTTCAGGTTTGATATTCTCATTTCCAAGTTTGTTGCTGACAATAATGCCGTTTAAGCCACTAACCGTTACCGGATTGAAGAGTGTGTATCTATCAAAAGGGGATAAAGCGGTAAGATTTCCGGATTGGCCATAAGAAGCTCTGATTTTAAAGCTGGAGACAACGTTGTTGATTTTGGAATTCTGCCAGAAGGGTTCGTTTGAAACGACATAACTTCCACTTAATTTGGGGTAGAATTGACTCCGGTTGTCAGCGCCGAAGGCTGAGGACATATCATATCTTGCGGCACCTGTAATGTATAGCTTCTCTTTGATTCCAAAAGTTTGTTGTACAAAGGCTCCAAAGATATTCATGTCTGAACGGGATTCAGAAGGAACCATGACGCCATTATTGACGGTTTCGCCTCCATATCCCATTTGCGTGGCTTTTATGTTGGTGGACATGTTTTTTTCAGTCTGAAAGGTCAGTCCAGCTCCGGTAGTTGATTCTAGCCAGTCTCCAATTTTTGTCTGATAGGAAGCGTTAAAATCATTGTTCAGCAAGAATGTGGTTAAGTCAGCGTGCTGCGCATAGCCTGTTGTGTAGGAAGGGGTGGTATTTCTTGGTGGAATATAAGCTGTTCCGATGGAATTGGCATTGTCAAAACCAAGGACATAATTTAATGTTAACCCTTCAGTAGGTTTCGCCTGTAATGATAGATTTCCAATAAAGCGACTTGTGCGTTGTGCAAACTTGAAGTTGTTAATCGCTTCTAAAGGGTTGGTGCGTTTTACAACAGCGACCGGTGTTGTGGATGGATAATAACCAGTTGCTGGATCTCGTTCGGGATTAATAAAATTATTGCTAAAAATAAATCCGGTTAATGCACCATAGGCCTCGGTCATGCCGCCATTGGGCATTTCATTGGAATGACTATACACATAATTCATCCCCGCACCAAGTTTTAGCCAAGAATTGAGATCTTGGTCCAAACGAGCGCGAAGTCCGCCACGAGTGAAATCAGAACTTTTGATAATACCTTGGTTGTTTAGGTAATTGCCGCTGATGTAATATTTAGTGCCTGCTGTACCTCCAGACATAGAAATATTATTGTCTGTACCAATGCCGGTCTGGAAGATTTTGTCCTGATAGTCGTATCTTGTGACATCGGTTTGCGTCAGATCGGTAGCCGTTGTATTGACAAATGTTTTGTTATAGGTGTTGTAAGGAAGTTTCTTTCGTAGAGAAGAAGTTTTCAGGCTTGTGCTAAAGGTGAAAGCAGGTTTTCCTTCTTTTCCTTTTTTTGTGGTGATCTGTACCACGCCATTGCTTGCCCGTGATCCATAGATTGCAGCCGCTGCGGCACCTTTGATGATCTCGATGTTTTCAATGTCAGCGGGATTGATATCGACCAATCTGTTCTGACTATAGCCACCTAAATCTAGTAATTCTGTAGAGGAATTATTAACAATAACACCATCCACGATATACAGTGGGCTACCACCGCCCACGATGGAACTAGGGCCGCGTAATTGCACGCTAATACCGCCGGCAGGATTTCCGGAGTTTTGAGAGATTTGTGCCCCGGCGACTTTTCCTGTTAAGGCCTGGTCAATGGAGGTCGCATTGCTATTGGCAATATCCTTGGCATTGACGGTCGATACCGCATTACCTAATACTTTACGGCTTGTTCCAACAGCGTTACCAATAACAATTACCTCATTCATTCGGACTAAATCCTCCTGAAGGCTCGGAGCGAGAGTAAGGGTTGTCTGGTTTCCCAGTTCGATACTTGTGGTGGTCGGAGCATAGCCTACATTGGATAGGACAAGGTCGTACTTCCCAGGATTGATGGATGTGGTTAATGTAAACTCTCCATTGGCATTGGTGCTCACGGATTGGTTAGTCCCTTTGAGTTTAATAGTGGTTCCGGGGACAGATTGTCCGGTGCGGGAATCTGTCACTTTACCTTTGATCGTGTAATTTTTTTGCTGTGCGAGTGCCAAGGAACTTGTTCCTAATAGCACTAAAAGTGCATAATAACGATAAGGTAACTTGCTGTTTAGTAAGTGTTTTATCATAAATTCAGATTTAAATACAATAGGGTGCCTATTGTGGTTTTTACATACTATAAATATAGAGTTTTAAATGGCTTTTCGGTATTGTCTTGATGTATTTGCTGTATTTTTGCGGTTTTATGTGTTTTTTTTGGCATGTTGTTGGGTTGTTTTGTGGTCGGAAGATGCGGTAGTTCGTCTATTTTTAATTCTTTTTCAAATACTTATGCATAAACTTGCATAATTAAACTCCTTTTTATAGTGCCGTATTATAATCGGTTTAAGCATCGGGCTGGTTGAACTTCCTACTTATTTGAACGAACCCGTATGGTGGGATAAAAAGTAATAAGGGGTTGATTTTTACTGTTGCTGTGTTTGTTCGCTTAAATTTTAAAATTGTTAGATTTGTATGATGAGATCTTTTTTGTTATTTGTTCACTGTCTGTTTGTGACAGTTTTATTTGCCCAATCACCCAAGATTGTTCAAAAGCCCATCAGGTGGAATCAGGAGCGTATACAGTTGTCTTTGGATTATCTAAAAAATAGACATGGATTAAATCAGACTACAGCAACGATACAGCCCAAGATGGTTGTCGTGCATTGGACAGCTAACAATAGTGTAAAAGCAACGTTCAATACCTTCAATCCTGTGAAGCTGCCAGGCAGACCCGAACTGACCAAAGCCGGTGCCTTGAACGTATCTTCTCAATTTGTGATTGATCGCGATGGAACCATCTATCAATTTCTCCCTGATACCATCTTTGCCCGACATACCATTGGCCTCAATTATTGTGCAATCGGTATCGAAAATATAGGTAGCCGTCAGAAACCTTTGACTGATGCACAGTTGAAAGCAAATGAAGAACTGATTCGCTATCTCCGCAAAAAATATGCTATTGAATATGTGATCGGGCACCACGAATATCAACGCTTCAAAAAGACTTCCTGGTGGAAGGAAACCGATCCAAAATATATCACCGGTAAAGACGATCCGGGGGATAAATTTATGCATGCTCTGAGAGGACGTTTAATAGATTTAAAACTAAATCAGCTCCCTTAACATCGGCTTACTCGTCGTGTAATCTACGCCTTGACGTAGAACTATTCTTTTTTTGTGCTATGTTTTCCGTTTTCTTCTTTTTATAGACAGGGATCTTCCAAAAGCAGTATAAATACTTGTTTGCGGTTTTGCCGTTTTTTGCTGTGTTGTTAACAACATGTTAATTATATAATGTATGTTACACTATTGTGTTTAAAGAACACTAAGGAGTGTTGGTTATTCTGTAAATTTATTGTTTAATATTCTGATATTTAAGGGGTTTGTTGTTTTGTGTTTGATTTTATTTACTGTATTATAAGATGTTATCTAAAACGCTATTGTTATTTTAATAAGTGAACACTTACTTTATTTTGCGTTTTTATAAGGAATTTAGTTTTAAAAACGAAAAGATCTACTTACTTTTATCCTGATTTTCAATTATTCATGCATAAAACTGCATTTTATACATGAACAAATAGTCTATTTATGATGAAATATGCCTTGTTAAAATTAGCCGTTGTACTATCTGTTGTTGTCCTTTTCTCTTGCGGAAGTTCACTGAAATCAACAAAGCTCAATAAAGAAAACAGTAATACTGTATCTATAAGTGAAAACGGTTTGATCACTCCTGGCGCAGACCAGCTGTCTTTGTACTTGCCAGAGCTAAAAGGTAAGAAGGTTGGGATTATGGGAAATCAGACTTCTATTGTGGGGAATGATAAAAGACATCTAGTGGATGTTTTGCTTGAAAATAAGGTTGATCTGAAGTTTGCCTTTGCTCCGGAACATGGTTTTCGTGGCAATGTCGAGCGTGGCGAGAAGTTCGGTAATGACGTAGATCAGAAAACAGGATTACCTTTATTTACCCTTTACGGGGGAAATAAAAAACAAGATTCCATTGTCAATTCCATTGACGTTATGATTTTTGACCTCCAGGATGTGGGGGCGCGTTTCTATACTTATATTACCTCACTACATCGAGTTATGGAATTATGTGCAAAGCATAATAAAAAACTAATTGTACTGGATCGGCCTAATCCAAATGGTGATCAGGTGGATGGACCTGTGCGCCATGATGATAAATTTAAATCAGATGTTTCCTGGCATAAAATAGCCATGATTCATGGATTGACCATTGGTGAGCTAGCGCAGATGATTAATGGAGAAAAATGGTTGGAAAATGGGCGTCAAGCTAATATACAAATCGTAAAAATTCAAAATTGGAACCATAAAAAAACGTATGATTTGCCGGTAATTCCATCACCGAGTTTACCTAATCAACTTTCAGTGCGTTTGTATCTTTCCCTGTGTTTGTTTGAAGGTACAGATATTTCGGTGGGTCGTGGTACAGATTGGCCTTTCCAGGTGTTGGGGTATACAAATCCTGTATATGGGTCTTTTACGTTTACACCAGGCGAACGTCACGGTATGTCAAAACATGTGGAAGGGAAAGGTGCTAAGAACTATGGTGTCGATTTGCGTGACTTGGATCCTAATAAACAAAAATTTACACTAAAATACTTGCTGGATTTTTATAAAAAGACGCCGGATAAAACTACGTTTTTTGCTAGGCCGGAATTTTTTGATAAGCTAGCTGGGACAGATCAATTGCGCAAACAAATTATAGCAGGAGAGTCTGAGGTGCAGATCAGGGATTCTTGGGTTGCAGACTTAAAGGTTTACAAGCAAATGCGTAAAAAATACCTGCTGTACACCGATTTTGAATAGTTTATAGCAAACAATACTAACGAATAAACAATATTAACTAAAATCATTTATTTTAAAACTCTATAATCAATGAGAAAATTTGTACTATTTTCTGTTGTTCTTGGATTGAGTTTTCCTTCTGAATCCTATTCTTTTACAAAGAAAGAAGGTTCTTTGAATGGCACCAAATTGACGGGTGTCCTTCTGAATTCTTCTGCTAGAGGTATAGTTCAAAATACAGTACAAGGTACTGTGACGGATGGAAAAGGTCCAGTCTCTGACGTAAGCGTATCCGTTGTTGGCGGAGGGGTGTCAACTAAGACCGATGCGCAGGGGCATTTCAAAATTACAGCTGCTGTGGGAAGTAAATTGCGTTTTTCATCCATAGGCTATATTTCGAAAGATGTTGCTGTCACCTCTAATTCGCTGAATGTGACTTTGGTTAGTGATGATCAAGCGCTAGATGAGGTTGTTGTGGTTGGTTACGGTACTCAAAGAAAGGGGAATTTGACAGGAGCCGTTTCAACAATTAATGTGAAAGAAAATCTACAAAGTCGTCCGATTGCTGATGTCGGAAGGGCGATTCAAGGTACTACCCCGGGTTTTAGTGTGACAGTGCCAAGTGGAGAGGTAGGATCCGATCCGACAATGCGTATTCGGGGTGCAATATCATCCATCCAGGGGAGTAGCAGCCCATTGATTTTAGTGGATAACGTTGAGATTCCAAGTATTCAGTATGTCAATCCCGACGATGTAGAGTCCATTACCGTCTTGAAAGATGCCGCTTCTGCTTCTATTTATGGTGCAAAGGCTGCTTTTGGTGTTGTATTGATTAAGACAAAAACAGGCGGTGGCTCAGAAAAAATTACTGTAAATTACTCGAACAACTTCTCGTTTCAAAATCCATATAAAAAATTAGAAATGGGTCGTGTGAATGCGTTGAAATATACCATTGATGCATTGGATCGTATTGGTGGAACAGAAACAGGGGCTTTCTATAAAGTGAACAAGGAAAGTTACGAAAGAGCTGTTGAGTGGGATAAAAAATATGGTTCGTCCATTGGTAAGGATGATCCGACAGTATATGGCCGGGATTGGTATGTTGACCCAGGGTCGCCTACAAAAAAATATGGCGTCAGAACTTATGACCCTTATGACTATATGGTGCGCGAATGGGCTCCAACGCAGACGCATAACTTGTCTTTAAATGGTTCGATAAATAAAACACAATATACAGCTTCTTTTGGTTCTCTGAATCAGAGCGGTATGTTGAAGGCTGGTGATTCAGATAAATTCAAAAGGTATAATGCGGCTCTACGCTTAAATACGGAGTTAAATAAGTATGTGACTGTTCGGGCAGGGGCTATGTTCGCGCAACGGAATAAGGTTTATCCTTATGCGACAAACTCAACTACGGCCGATCCGTGGTTGTACATGTACCGATGGAGTTCTCTCTATCCAATGGGATATGATGAAAATAATAACCCAATCAGAAGCCCGTGGAGTGAGAACGAGGCTGCAAATGAAGCTTCCATGTTGCGTAATTATATTAACTTAAGTGCTGGTGCTACAGTTAATATTATGAAAAATTGGAAGGTAGATGTTGATTATACCTTTACAAATGAGGATTATAATTGGCGTAAAAATGGAACTCGATATTCGGCTGCAAACTCTTGGGTGGCTGCCAAACAACGGTTTGACGCACAAGGAAATCCTGTTTACGTGAATAGAGAAGGTGCTGTTGTTAATAAAGGTGATGAGGGTGCAAGTTTGGCTTATGATCTTTCTAATGACATGTATACAGCCAATGGATCCGCGCAAGATCATATCTATATGCGTTCACAAAATGAACATAAACATACAGTGAATGCCTTTACGACATATGAGCTTGATCTGAACGAAGACCACAACTTTAAGTTTATTTTAGGATTGAACCGGGTGACAAATGATGGTTCTTATCATTGGACACAGCGTGCAGATCTATTGGATATTAAAAATCCTCAATTTGATTTGGCAGTAGGGCAGGTTACTGGTAGTGGCGGGGAGTACTGGGAGTCGCAATTGGGATATTTTGGCAGGATAAATTATGCTTATAAAAATAAATACCTGTTCGAAGGTAATCTTCGCTATGATGGAGCATCAAAATTTCCCGGGGATTTGAAATGGAGGTGGTATCCATCTTTTTCAGCGGGTTGGGTCGTTTCGGAAGAGAAATTTATGGACTGGTCAAGATCTGCACTTAGTCATCTGAAATTTAGAGGGTCTTGGGGGGCAATCGGAAACCAAACTGTAGATTCAGACCTTTATATTGCAAATATGTCGGCTGGACAAATTAACTATATCGTGAATGGGGCGCTGTTGAATGCGGTAGGTTCGCCCAAATTGAATTGGCCAGATGTTTCATGGGAAAATATAGAGACATTGGATTTTGGAGCGGATGCTCGATTCTTTAAAAATAAACTAGGAATTACGTTCGATTGGTATCAGAAAAAAACCAAAAATATGTTTGCACCCTTAGAAGGTACTACATATACGTTGGGCGCACCGGCACCGCTTGGGAATTTCGGCACATTGACGACAAAAGGTTTTGAGCTTGCAGTAGATTTTAATCATCGTTTTGAAAATGGTTTAGGAATCAATTTTAGGGCCAACTTTGATGATGCGAAATCTGTATTTAGTGGTTATACATCTTCAAGAACAACAGGTATAAATTATGATGGTAGAGTGTATGGTGATATTTGGGGCTATGAGACGGATCGTTTGTACCAATATAGCGACTTCGTTTTGGGTGGTGATGGCAAGCCGCAGCTCGTGGAGATGAATGCGGGGATGAGCAAGTATGCTACAGGAAGTGCTTATTTGTTAAAAGAAGGTCCGAATGGTGAAAAGCCTGTTTATCAACCTCGTTTCCAAAATTCAACCAATTTTTATTTTGGTCCTGGGGATGTTAAGTTCAAAGACTTAAATGGTGATGGAGAGATTGATAATGGCGACGGTACTATTGATAATCCTGGGGATATGAAAATCATTGGTAACTCTACACCGCGTTATCAGTATGGTTTTAGAGCGGCAGCAGACTGGAAGGGCTTTGATCTGTCTATTTTCTTCCAGGGGGTTGGCCAGCGAAAAGTTTGGGGTGCAGGGTTCCTAGCTATACCAGGTTTCAATACTTCGGATGGTGCTATGCCAGCTACTTTTGTAAATGACTATTGGGCCGAGGATAATCAGGATGCGTTTTATCCGGCTGCGTTTAATAATGGTGGAAGTTTGAATGTAAATAATATGCAAATGCAATCGCGTTATTTGTTAGATATGTCATATTTGAGGATTAAAAACTTAACATTAGGCTACTCTCTTCCTCAAGATGTGATCAAACGGGCAAAACTGAATAATTTAAGAGTGTATGTTTCTTTAGAAAATTTCTTCACTTGGGACAAACTGAGAGGATTGCCGATCGATCCGGAGGAAGTTGAAGGATATTCGCTCTTTAATGAAACGAATTACAACAGTGGGCGTACTGGGGTAGGAACGCCGACCTTTAAAAGCGCATCATTTGGTGTTCAGTTAAACTTTTAAACGAATTTGACAGATGAAATTAAATAGAATAAAAATTGGATCTATCATCCTGTCTGCAGTATTGCTGGGCGTTGGGTGTAATAAAGATGTTCTCGATAGACCGGATAAAACGAAGGTCATTGATAAGGATTTTTGGCGCAATGAAGCGGATGTTCGTTTATACGCAAATGATTTTTATCTAAACTACTTTGTTGGTTATAATACATTTTATGGTACGGCATATGCGCCATTGGTGGGCTATAATTATGCGGATGATTTTACTTCGGAGGGTACCCAGGGGGGCTTTGAAACAATTGTTCCAACAAGTCGGGGGACGACTCCGTCATTGTCAGTAGGGACTCCTGCTCCAGATATATTAACAACTTATTCTGGCCCGACATGGAACTTCTATTGGGTAAGAAAGGCTAATATCATGCTGAATAGAGTTGATACAAAAGCTAAGACAAACTTGACCGATGTTGAATACAAGCATTGGACTGCGGTAGCTCGCTTTTTTAGAGGTTACGAGTATGCCAGGTTAGTTTCCGTATTCGGCGATGTACCCTATTTTGATGCTGAGGTTGATCCTATGGATCAAGCCGGAATGTATAAAGAGCGGACAAAACGTGGGGAGGTTATGGATAAGGTTTATCTTGATTTTGAGTATGTGCTTGATAACATGCGTGCAGATGATGGTAAAGGGTATGTAAATAAATATGCAGCAGCTGCACTTATTTCTAATCTAATGCTGTTTGAAGGTTCTTGGGAAAAATATCATGGCCTAGATCAGGATCGTGCAAAAAAATACCTTGGTCTTGCCTTAAAAGCTGCAGAGGTGGTTATGAATAGTGGTAAATGGTCTTTTAGTAGCGATTTCAAAAGTTTGTTCGCATCGGAGGATTTGTCTAGCAATGCGGAAGTGATTTTCTTCAGAACATATAATGATGCGTTGAAAGTGACTCATGCGGTAGGTTCTTATAGTAACGGAACAGAGGGGCAAAAAGGGGTTAACCTAGATTTGCTAAAATCATTTATTTGTAATGATGGTAAGATTTGGCAGAGTTCGGCTGTTGCAAATGCGTCTGATTTCTCCATGAAATCTTTAGCGGAGACAAGGGATCCTCGTTTTGAGGCAACTTTTATGAATGTGGTCAATACAGCTTCATCTACTTTGGCTTATGGTCATAAATTCGCTGCAAGAGAGGCGCTTACTTATATTGGTAAAACATATCCTGCAAAATGGAGTAGTAATACGAATACGAATGATGCTCCTGTTGCTCGTCTTGGCGAGGTTGTACTGAATTGGATTGAAGCGAAGCAAATTCTCGCGGAATTTTTTGGCGGTGCTGCTGTTACTCAGGCTGATTTGGATAAATCTATTAATGCGATCAGAAATAGGCCATTGGATGCGGATGCTATTGCAAAAGGTGTTAAAAAGACAGCTCCTTTATTGTTAAATACTTTACCAAATGATCCACAGCGTGATGCGGATGTTTCTCCGTTGATGTGGGAAATCCGGAGAGAGAGGAGGATGGAATTTGTCTACGAATACGCGAGATTGAATGATATTCGTCGCTGGAAGAAATTGGATTACATGAATTTTGCTCGCAATGTAGATTATTCGTTGGGTCCATGGGTTAATATTAAACAAGATCTCCCAAATCGTTTGACAAAAGCTTATGAAGGTGTTTTGAAGGTACGTGATGCTGGGGGGAATACGATAACTTACAATGGTACAAATGGAGATGCTCTGGTTGGTTACTATATGGTTCCGAAATTTGCAAACCGTGTAAGTTTTACTGACCGTGTCTATATGTCCCCTGTTGGGCTAAATCAAATTCAGCAGTATGCTGATTTAGGCTATATCTTAGCCCAAACACCTGGTTGGTAAACATTATTGCTAATAATATAAGCCTTTCTGAATATTTCAGAAAGGCTTTTTAATAAAAGGGTGTTTTTTTGTATCAAAAATATCGTGCATAAAAACGCATTTATATTTTATGTTTACGCATAAAAACGCTACTTTTAAGAAAACTTTATCCATGAAACCGAAGCTTAAAGCCTTAATTATTGCATTATTGTGCATTATCAATGTGTCCTTTGCGCAGCCTTTCAAATTTGCCCATGTCACGGATACACATGTTGGTGGTGCAACAGGAGAAGAAGATCTGCGACATACTGTAAAGGATCTGAATACATTGAAAGACATCGATTTTGTTATACTCTCCGGGGATATCACTGAATTTGGGGCAGATCAGGAGCTGAAATTGGCAAAGCGGATTTTGGATAGCCTACAACTGCCCTGGTACGTGATTCCGGGTAATCATGATGGGAACTGGTCTGAAAACGGAGCCAATACCTTCCGTACCGTCTTTGGTGGGGAGACTTTTTTCTTTAAACATAAGGGCTATGAATTTATCGGAACAAACTCGGGTCCGAATATGCGCATGAGTCCGGGGCAGATACCGCGTGAAAATCTAGTGTGGATGGATTCTATCTTCGCAGCGAACCCCGATAGACAAACGCCATTAATTTATATTAACCATTATCCACAGGATTCTTCTCTGAACAATTGGTTTGATGCATTGAAGCGCGTTAAAACACGCAATGTCCAATTGGCTTTCTGTGGACATGGACATGCTAACAAAGCGTATGACTGGGAGGGGATTCCGGGTGTAATGGGGCGGTCCAACCTACGTGCAAATAAAGCTGTCGGTGGCTATAATATTGTGACTATTAGTGATGGAAAGGCCTCTTATCAGGAGCGTAATCCGGAAATTGGTACACAAGAAAAACCTTGGTTAGAAGTGCCTTTGTTTGACCATCACTATGATCGCGAAACTGCAACTTATCTACGGCCAAGTTATGCGGTCAATGCCAGATATGCAGGTGCTGTTCATGTGAATTGGACTTTTGAAGATGCCAGCGATATTGGCGCGGGACTGACCATTGATAAAAATAAGGTAATTACTTCAAATACTGCGGGGGATATCTTTGCCCTGGATCTTAAATCCGGTAAAAAACTCTGGTCTTACAGGACCGGAGGGAAGGTGTATTCCACACCAGCGGTTTGGAAAGGTATTGTTGTCGCCGGTTCTTCGGATCACTTTATATATGCTGTCAATGTGGAAAATGGAAAACTCCTCTGGAAGGTGCAGACAGATAAGGCAGTATTGGGTTCGCCGCTGCTGCATGATGGTGTCGCTTTTATCGGTGGTTCGGACGGTAAATTCAGAGCATTGGATATAAAAACTGGAAAATTAAGATGGAGTTTTGATCTGGTCAAAGGGTTTGTGTCGACTTTGCCAACCTATTATTTAGGAAATATTATCTTCGGTTCGTGGGGAAATGGATTTTATGCATTGGATGCAAAAACTGGAAAATTATCCTGGGAATGGAACAATGGCCATGCCAATCGGATGTTTTCGGCTGCTGCCTGTAATCCCGTTGGGGTAAATAATCGCGTTTTTGTGGTCGCGCCGGACCGATTTATGACTGCATTGGATGCAAAGAATGGAACTGTGGTCTGGCGGGAAAAGAAAGACAGCATACGTGTGCGGGAGTCTATGGGACTGGCGGTGAACAAAAAACAGGTGTACGTGAAGACAATGGACGGTGATTTGCTGGGAATTTCTTCCACAAGCGATAAAATGGACGTGATCTGGCGATCAAAACTAAAATTGCCTTATGAATTGACCCCCTCGGCGATAAAAACAAATCGTAAATTGGTGTTTGTGCCGAGTCATTCGGGTTTGCTTTCGGCTGTTGATGCAAAAACAGGCGATATCAGGTGGCAATATAAAATCTCCAATGGAATGGTCAATCCTGTTGCTGTAAATGGTAATAATGAGGTTGTTGCAAGCACGATGGACGGTGAAATAGTTTCTTTGAGGTTTTAAACAACCGTTTGAGTTGATTTTATTAAAAATAAATGCCTTATTATGATAAAAGAATGTCTAAACTTCTTAAATTTACGTCAAGCTTTTTTGCTTGTTTTTGCATG
>Ga0213829_1001589_pt1 | contig 15977 bp, 9 predicted proteins | sample MC6MC0896MG_FD_180665 | JGI IMG/M metagenome (GOLD analysis project Ga0213829, IMG submission 180665) | Enriched soil aggregate microbial communities from Iowa State University, Ames, United States - MC6-MC0896-MG | ecosystem: Environmental > Terrestrial > Soil > Unclassified | place: USA: Iowa...
GTTCATTATACAATTATTTTACACGAAGTTAGGCTGCATTTTTTGAAGTCATTTGTTAAATATTAAGACAAACTGATATTATTTTAATAATTTTATTTACATCATAATCATATTTGTATTTATATTATATAAATGGAAAACTATTTTGGACAGACCATCCTAACGAAAAATTCGATGTTTACCTTAGCAACTGCTGATATTTACCATGCAGCAAACAGCTTCCACAGCCATCGTGAACTCGAGCTGATTTATATCTGTTCGGGGGAGGGAACTTTTTCAATAGGTCAATCTTCCAAAAGAATTTCCAGCGGCACGATCATCCTCATTGGGGCAAATGCGCCACACATGTTCAAATTCGAAACGAACCGTTATTATGACTATGCAATGAAGCACGGCAGGACGCCCGTACCTCTCAAGCTGTTGACATTACATTTTGATCCCAACAAATTAGGGCAAGATTTTCTCAATCTCCCTGAAAACAACCTATTAAGCAAGCTACTAACAGCATCAAAGGTTGGATTGCAACTCGAAGGACGAACAAAAACGCGTGCGATAAGGAAACTCAAGAAGCTAGAAAGCTGTGAAAACTACGAACAGCTACCTTTGTTACTACTGCTAATAAATGAAATCAGCGCAAGCCAAGATATTCCCCAGAGCTACGAAAATGAGGATATCAAACCCTTTAAGAAAATAGACGAAACTCGTTTGAGCAGAATCTACTTGTACACCATGGACAATTTTTACAAAGACATCAAGTTAAGTGACATTGCAGGCATAGTATACATGGTTCCGAATGCTTTTTGCCACTATTTTAAGTCTCGTACAGGAAGAAGCTATTTTGACTTTCTCATTGAAGTCAGAATCGAACATGCCTGTAAGCTATTGCGTGACGGAAATGAGAGTGTTTCTGCCATCTGTACGAGCTCAGGATTTAACAATTTATCAAACTTCAACCGCTATTTTAAACAGCAAACCGGAAAATCTCCAATTGCCTATCGGCAGGAACATCGACAATAAAAAGTATTGTCACAAATAGCTAAATCTAAACAACTATAGACAAATCAACGACCTAAACCTCATCAGAAAGCCTGGAGGTTTGTTTTTCCCTCCAGGCTTTCTGATATAAAAGACCACCGCTATTTGCTTTGTAACTGGATCGCTGTAGCATAATCAAATTTAAACCGGGGACTTTTCAACCTGATTTTATTATCCTGTTGCTTCCAGCTCAATTTACCCTTATAACCCAAGATATCCAATCTCTTGACTTTAAAATTTTCCGGCACTTCAAACACATAAGTATCTGGCTGTTGATAAATATCAGCATCACTCAGATGGAATACATTGACAGTTTTATTGTCTTTACTTTGGGTGTAGTAATAATCTCCCTGATGGTAGGGCGCTACCGTTCGAGTCGAAAATACCGCAGTCCCATTGATCTTCATCCATTTAGCAATATCACTTAGCCGGTTATACGCAACCTGATCAAAATCCCCTTTGGGCCCCGGAGCGATGTTAAGTAAATAGTTTCCGCCACGGGAAATGATGCGGACTAAAGTTTCAACAATAGTTTTCGACGATTTATACTTGTCATTGGGAACATAACTAAAGGAATCCCCCATAGTGATGCAGCTTTCCCAAGGCTTGTCCAAAGGACGATCGGGAATGGCCTGCTCGGGTGTAACATAATTTTCCCATTTGCCGGGGACAGTACGGTCAACAACAAGGATACCAGGCTGGTTTTTTCTTGCCATTGCCCCTATCCGATCCATATCGATATCCTGGCTATTGGTTTCGGAAGGCCGCACCTGCCCTCCGTCCAACCACAGGATATCCACTTTGCCATAATTGGACGTCAGCTCATTGAGCTGATTATAGGTGAATTTCTTAAATTGTTCCCAACGTTCAGGGTGCTTTTTGATCTCGTAGTTGACATTCCGATCTTTTGGTGGAAAATATTTCCACCAGTAGTAATCCGAATGCCAGTCCGGCTTGGAAAAGTAAGCGCCTATTTTAAAACCGTCATGACGAAAGGTATTGAAAATCTCCTTTGTAACATCCGCTTTTGGATTGGTTGAGAAAGGGGTATTAGGCGAGGTGATTTTATAATCAGATTCTTTGGTATCGTACATGGCAAACCCATCGTGATGCTTGGTTGTAAACACGACATATTTCATACCTGCTGCTTTTGCCGCATCCGCCCATTTTTGTGGATTGAAGTCTGTGGGGTTAAATGTACGTTGCAGATTTTCGTAATTTTTCACATAGTCAAAGTAGGTATTACCGTGCTCAGCCCTACGCTCTGTCCAATCTTCGGGACAAAGGGTCCAACTTTCGATAATTCCCCATTGACTATAAGTTCCCCAATGCATAAACAGACCAAATTTCAGATCCTGCCATTGGTCAAGATTTTCGCTGACCAAAGGATCTTCAGGTTTGTCATACCCAGCAGATGTTTGATGTATCTGCTGTTGTCCCATACCGTATTGTATAAAACAAGTTAGTGCAAGGGCCGATAATAAGCTATTCAGTTTCATTATATATAAATTAAATGGACTATCTTTTGTTCAACATGTTTTTGAAATTTTAAAGATATTCCCTATCATGGTGTAAAATTATTTTTGCAGTCTTTTCCCTACTTCCTTTAAGATTGTAGCGCTTTCAGCAGGTACTTTCCCATTGCCGTCCGGTCCAATATTCAATAGTAGGTTTCCGCCTTTTTCGTTAATTTCTTTCAGTTTTGCAAGAATATCGTCTGCCGACTTCCAACTGTGATCTTCCTCTTTAAATCCCCATGATTCATTCATGGTATAACAAGCTTCCCACAGATGGTCTTGCACAGTACCCGGATGTCCCTGTTCAGGTGTCCCGAAGTCATACTTGAACAGATCACGTTTCGCTACCCGGTTGTTTATAATCAGTGAAGGCTTTAATTTTCGCAAATACTGATATAGATCCAGTCCCTGTTCCATGTTCCACCATGATACCCAATCTCCGTCAAACCAGATCATTTCCGTATCATACTTTTCGATCAGCTCCTTTAACTGATTTTTCATATACGTGATATATTCCTGTTTACGTCCTTCTTTCATGGCAATCTCTGCCCATCGCGCCCAACTGTTGTCCCCCGTATTGCGATACTGTGAGTCGTGATTCCAGTCAATAATGCTGTAATAAGTACCAAATTTAATCCCATATTTACGGCAGGCATCAGCAAGTTCCTTGATAAAATCCCGGCCTTTCATCGGTGAATTGGCGATATCGAATTTTGTGTATTTCGAATCCCAAAGACAAAATCCTTCATGGTGCTTGGTCGTTACGACCAGATATTTCATCCCCGCTTCCTTGGCAAGGGCGACAATCGCATTAGCATTAAAGTCTTTTGGCTTCCAGGTCTTGATTAATTGGGCATATTCTTCTTTCGGAATATCAAGAGTTGCCTGAATCCACTCGGAGTAGCCCTCCGCACTCTTTCCTTTATATATACCGCCCAACTGGCTATAGAGACCAAAATGGATAAACATGCCATATTTGGCGTCAGTAAACCATTCCATACGTTTATCAAAGTCAGCTTTACTTTCGTTTAACGGTCCTATTTGTGCAAGGGCTAATTTACCGGTGAACAAGCAGAACAGAAAAAACAACCATGTGCTTTTTTTCATTTTTTTAATCATTTTTTAATATTTATTTTTCAGTTTATCGTTCAATCCGTAATAACAATAGAATCTTTTGCAACCGTACCAAACAAATCTATTACAACAGCTGTAGGCTTATAAAAAGATTGATAGTAGATTTTTGCGCCCTTTTTACGGTCATTAATCACTATACTTTCCTGATCCGCGGGGACATTTACTCTGGATGTATTATTATTCAATGTAATATAAGAAAGTTGTGTATAGGCGTTACCTTCATCAGCTGGATTAAAATTAATCGTTATTTCCTTGTTATCGGCATTATAATGCACTTCTTTAACATCCCGATTGAGCAATGACTTTTGGTATATAGGCCCATAAATCCTTATATTATTTTTCTCAACTGGGACAGATTTTTGTCCGTGCGCATCAAACGAATGTATGATAAAGGTAAAAAAACCTTCCGATAGATTTCCAACCAGTGCTTTGACCGTATCTTTCGGATTATGGCTTACTGCATTGACAACCAGAGAATCCATTTTGTTATTCCAATAAACGGTATATCTTGCAACACGTTGGTCCGGACTTGCTTTCCAGGCCAACAATGCCCGATTGTATCCCGCTTGGTAAATAATGGCAGTATCAATACCCGGATAGACTTTGTTACCATTTGGAATTACATCTTTATATTCATCCCATTTTTGACAGCTGATTACTGTTAAGAGCGATATAAGGGATAGAAATATGTATTTTTTAAAATTTTTCATATTCTTTACAACAATACTTAGTTAAACTACCTATCTCCCCAGAAAGTAAACTCCATGATGTGGAGCATCCCTGAGTTGGACCAATTCTGTTGACATTCAACACGGATATAGCGCACTTCCGGTATCGTGAGCGGAAAAACAAATTCCTCTCCAGCCCTAGCGTATGCCATATCTTCTGCGGTATTTGTCCCTAGCGGACTTTTTGATGGTTTGATGGATTCACAGTCCATTAACTTGCTCCATCCATTATACGAACCATCTGAAGCAGGATTGGCACTTCCCCACATGGTCCAAAGTCTTGGGTTTGCATGGTTAAAAACATAGTCATCCCCATCACGCTGGTAGATTTTAAATCGACTCAATTTAACAACCTGCCCCAAGTCAAATGTCACTCTAGCAGGCATTGTAATGCCCTCTCGAGTATGATAACCTGTGCCTAGATTATTGTCCCACATATTGGATACTACCCAGCCATAGTCTACTGCATTATCACCGGGCATATTATATTCGCGAAACTTTGATTTATCAAGCATTTTTTCAAATAACGGTGTGGTCTCCAACCACAACGTATCCGAATAATTATCAAATCCATCCCGAACAAAGACTCCAAATTTTCGAAGTTTACTTTCAAATCCCCGAGCAACTATACTTCCATTTTCTGCGGCGGTATATAATGTCTGTGCGGGATAGTATTCGTTATTTTTATCTGGTGTAACAATGGAGACAGCGATTTTCGATTTTGTCGGGTTGTCGAAAGTCGCAGTGATCCCCCCAAAATCAGTCAACATCTTCACAGAAGCTAAAACCTCCCTAAATGGAGGTTTAGTTGGGTTGACTTTAACCTCAATCGGATCAGATTTTTCTTCCGCACTACTTACTGCATATAAGGTCACGGTATATTCTCCGGCGGTGTTAAAGCCATCCACGAGAATCTGATTATCATAGATAGATGCTTTTGCCTGTCTTTTTCTGTTCGTCACCTTATTAATCTCATATTCTGCCATGACATAAAGGGGTTCCACTTCACCGGTTCCCTTTGGCAAGGTATAGGTAATCATCGCACCTCCCGCCACGTTTTTCACCGAGACATCGGTCACGGTTGCAGGTTTACCATTTTTAGCATTGATTGGCTGTTGGGTATCAATTTTGGTACATGATACAAATAGCAAGCCTAAAACCAACATAAAAATTGCAAATCTCGTATAACATTTTATTATCATTTTCATTGGAATAACTAGTTTTTATCTTTTAATTCAATTAGAAACGAATATGCTACCATCCTGGATTTTGAACCAGATTTTTGTTTGTTACCATAGCATTTTCAGAAATTGGAAAAAAATAATCACGCTGCTTAAATGCCGTTGGATATATTACACGGACTCGATAATAGGTCTCGGTTGTTGCGCCCAAAATTGTCCATCCGGAAAGTGACTGATTCAGATAATTTGGTGCTGTTTTCCAACGCCGGATATCCCAATATCTTTTTCCCTCCAAAGCAGTTTCAATCAATCGTTCCCGCTGGATGATTTCTCTCAGCCCCTCTTTTGATTTAGGTTTGTTCGGGTATTTTGAATGTGCCGCATAAGATTCAACAAGCCCATTTAATCCTGCTCTCGTCCTCACTCGATCAATATACTGGTATACATCTGCGTCGGGGCCTGTCGCCTCATTGATCGCTTCAGCATATAACAAGTACAACTCCGCTAAGCGCATGATTGGCCAAGGATAATCTTCTACAGTATATGAATTGCTGGCAAAGGTGATCGAATTAGCATAATTGACCAGTTTTTTGGGGAAATAACCACTTATATTGAAATTTTTCATATTTCCAGTGCCGGCATTCTTACCAAGTTTGTGCTCCACATAATAGGGATTGTTATCATCCAGCTGTCCCGAGCCATACCATACGCCACCGTCAAAACCCAGATCGGCATAAAAGCGGGGTTCACGATTAAAGTTGATTTCTGCTGTCGTCATCCCTTCTTTAATGTTATATTTCGTATCACTTGCACCTGTTCGGGTCTTTGTGAGCCGTTGTGCATAATTGAACGATGGATCTTCTTCAATAGGAACCCCATTTTTGCTATAAAAAAGATCAGCAATTTTCAGGGGTACAGCTAAATTTTGTGCAACTGTAGAAACCAAGCCTATTGGAGAAAGCTGTGCTTGAGCATTAACCTGCAAACCACGCCAGCCCCCAGCGGTATAGGAATTAGAAGCACCCCAAATTATCTCGGGATTCCATTTTTCCGTAATGGCACCACGGATATCCATCTGTGTTTTGGTAACATCTGAAAGTGTATAGGTATTAGTCCGAGGCACAAACTCATGAAGTTTCATTTTAAGGGCTTCACACGCTTCAATCGCTATTTTACAAGCGATAACAGCCTTGTCCCATTTTTCCTTGGAATATGTAGGGTTGAATAACTGAGTACCATTACTATTCTTAAAATTTACATAGTCGCTGTTTCCGTTAAAAAGTGGGCTTGCTGCAGTAACCAATACCTCTGCTTTTACACTGAGTGCAATCGCTTTGGTAATTCGTCCCAGTTCTGACGCTTCGCTCATCAACGTCGTTGGCAATTCTGCTACGGCTTCGTCAAACAGCTGAACAATATAGTTGACAACATCATCTACAGGATCCCTAAAGACTTTTACTGCATTTACATCACTCGAAATTGGCAAATTAGTCCTAATAATCGGAATAGGGCCGTACATCCTAAGCAAGTAGTAATGATAATAAGCCTTTAAAAACTTGACTTCGGCGACCCATCTCTTTTTTTCACTCGCAGTAAGATCGACAACCTTATCTATATTCTCAAGGAAAATATTGCAATCCCGCAACGCCCGGAAATAAGGTTTTCCATAATTGCTCCCATCCCAATAGTTGGCATAGGGGCTGACAACGTTCTGATTACCCAATGATATGGCAAAAAGTGTAGGATCAAGATCGTACGCATATTTTGTCGGATAATTGACCACAAATTCATCACCGCCCATAATCCCTATATTGGTATGCGGGTTGCCCAGATCCGGCAAATAACTATAACAGGTAAATAGGTATTTCTCAGCTTCATCCCGATTTCGGAATGCATAGTCAATCGTAGCAACGTTATCCGGCACAATATCCAGATATTTCTTGCAAGAACTTAATAGCGCAATGCTAAAAAGTGCAAGTATTAAATATTTCTTTGAAACAATTTTTCTCATAATTGTATTATTTTGACGATCTATTTTGTCCTTTAAAAAACGGCTAAATATGATCTGGTCCTTAGTGACTGTTAAAAATTAATATTAACGCCCAAATTAAACACACGCTGCACAGGATAACCAAGACCATTTCCCCCCATTTCAATATCCCAGAGTTTAAAACCACTGAACGTAAGGAGATTTGTCCCGTTCACGTAAAACCGAAAGTTTGCCATCTTAAGCCTCTTCACGATCTGATTTGGCAAGGTATAGCCAAATTCCACTGATTTTAACCGCAAGAAGCTTCCATCACGCATAAACCAAGAACTTGTCTGATAGTTGTTGTTATTCGACTCGTGGGTTGTTGCAAGCCTAGGCCATAAGGCATACAGATTCCGATTCTCCTCAGACCAATGGTTATCAGCATAAGCTTTTAGCAGCGCATTTTCTCCTATAGCATTATTTGCGTTATTAACAAATGGAGCCGTTCTTCTCGGATCTATCCAAAAGGATTCTCGGGCAAGGCCTTGAGCAAATGCTGAAATATCAAATTGCTTATAAGTAGCCGAGAAACCAAATCCATAGACAATTTCCGGTGAAGTAGGTAGTCCCAATGGCACCCTATCCAATGTGGTCACCTGTCCATCTCCATTTACGTCGGTATATTTAATATCGCCGGCACTATAGGATCCAAAGTTTTGCTTGGGTGAATTCAGTACATCTTTGTCATCAATAAAAAGGCGTTCAGCAATATAGCCCCAGTTTTGGCTCAAAGATTGGCCAACACGGCTGAGGTAAGGAGAATTTTGGTATTCGGGTTCTTCAAAAATAGAAAACTTGCTGGTAGAATAAGTCAGATTGCCACGTAATGCCAAAGAAAAATCAGTACCTATGTTTGTATTATAGTCCATCGTCAGATCGACGCCTCTGGATTGGGCTTCGCCAACATTCGCAAAAGTAGCAGCGGCAAGACCCATTGTTGTTGGAATTGAGGCCCTTTGCATAAGAATGTTGGATCTATTTTGCTGCCAGTACTCAGCAACGACATTGAGTTTGTTCCAGGCACCGATCTCCATGGCCAAATTAAGTTGCTTAGATGTTTCCCAAGTAATATTGTTATTGCCGTAGGCTGAAATAGAAATACCCGGTCTATAATATGCACCGCGATTATACCCAAAGCTAGCTCCCGTGCTAGAACTATTCATATCCACATTAGATAAATAAAAAAAACGTTGGTCGGGTCCTCCGATCGCATCATTACCAACAAGACCATAAGAGCCCCTGAATTTCAACTTTGTAATGGTATGTGCAAGGGGCGACCAGAACTGCTCATTGGAAACCATCCACCCGACACCAATCGTTGGGAAGAAACCAAATTGCTTATCTTTGTAGAAGCGTTCCGAACCATTATACCCAAAGTTGAACTCCGTAAAGTACCTATTATCAAAATTATAGGTCGCCCTTCCTGAGAGTCCTATATTGCGGTGCGGCAATGACAGCTTGAGTTCCCAAGCACTTGGATCCTGACTTTGCTCCAAGGTGCTAATTAAACTTCCTGATACGGTGTGCTTGTTAAATGTACGTGCATAATCAAAAGCAGCAAGCGCATAAAGATGGGAGGTTGCTGTACGTACAGTAGGTGAAAAATTGAGGTATTCGGTCGGATTATTATCACGATTAAGTAATGTTAGGGTATATTGATCTTCATAAGGATCCCACATTCCAATAGTATAATAATAGGGATTATAGGCTCTAACAAGCTCAAAATAAGAATAGCGATTTGTACTTCCTATAGCACGGAAAGACAAGCCCTCAGTAAGCGCATCCAAATTTTGAGAAAACTCCAATTGCGCTAGCATACGTGCAGAAGAAAATTCCTTATAACCTCTGACCATATCGGCATACGGGTTAATAAAAGGAGCGCCTTTATCTTTATTACCGAAGAGGATATGTTGCGTATGCCTATTAGCACTATCCGGTGCAAAAAAGGCTGGAAAAGCTGTCGGACTAGCCTGCAATATCTTATTGTATACACCTTCACCGCCGTCAATTGGCCCATTGTAATCATCAAAAGTTCCGGAAAGCCTCACGACCATTTTCGTCGTTCGGCCCAGGTTAATATTCACATTTGAACGCAACAAGTAGGTATTTAAACGAATATTATTATTAAAATTATTTACTTGGGGTACTTTTAGAATACCATTATCTCTGCTGGCACTACCTGACACATAGTACTGGGCAACGCCACCGCCGCCGCTTACACTTGCGTTGAGCCTTTGATTCACAGCTGTATTTTTTAGCAACAATTTTTGCCAGTCAACATTGGGATAAACATAGGGGTTATCACCAGCGATGGTATGATCTATCTGTGATAAGGTATAGCGTTCGCTCAGATCCCCCCGTGTCAATTGACCTTCACGATACAATTTCATATAGGTAATGGGATCTGCTATTTCAATATTCCTTGTAGGTTGAGATAACGTATTTTCAGCCCTAAAATTTATTTTCGCTGCCCCCTCCTTTCCTTGTTTGGTTGTCACAAGAATGACACCATTTGCACCTCTTGCCCCATAAAGCGCTGTTGCACTTGCATCCTTTAAGACCGAAAAACTGGCAATATCGTCAACTTGCATCCGAGCGAGATCATTTGCTGTTAGCTCGATATTATCAATCAGGATCAGTGGTACATTATTGACCCCAAACGTTGTGATGCCACGGATAAAGAATTGCGCATTGTCCTTGCCGGGTTCACCGCTCCGTTGATAAGCGATCATCCCTGCTATACGCCCTGCAAATGCTGTCGTAAGGTTACTAGATGGCACCTTTAATTCTTCGGGCTTGACACTGGTTACCGATCCGACCACACTTGACTTCTTTTGAACGCCATAAGCAACAACCTGCACTTCTTCGATATCCTGGCGCTCATGTTTTAATATTACATTGAGTTTTTCATTTGTTATTTCAGTAAACTCCTGTGGTACAAAACCTATGGACCGAAATACAAGTGTTTCGCCTTTATTAATTTCCAGGATATATCGACCATTCTTGTCAGTAACTGTTCCTGCATTTGATCTTCCTTTTACAATAACCGATACTTTCGAGATAACGACGCCAAGTGAGTCTTTCACAATTCCCGAAACCTCCATCTTTTCTTGTCGTCTTTGCGGTATCGTTACCTTTGTAAGTGTATCAATTAATACGATCGCTTTCTTAGATTCATTCCCATTTTCTTTTCTGGAAGTGATGATTATCGTTTTTTTCTTCATCTCATAATCGAGGTTTAACGGGAATAACACTTGTGCCAATGCGTCTTCCAATCTCATATTTTTTAGCTTTACATCCCGTAGTACCTTGCCTCGAACAAGATTCCCATCCGCAATAACATTGTAATTAGCCTGTGATTTAATTACTTTAAAAAATTCGGTCAGGGAGACATTTGATTGGGAATATGAAATGACCTGGCCAAAAACGTTTGCATTTGCAAATAGAACAAGAAAGCATATCAATGCTATAATAAGCTTTGATTTTTTCCATTGGTATAGAAGCCAACACTTTTCACAGTCCCGGCGACAATTATTTACTTTATTCATTATCTTTGCTTAGGTTTAAAAATTAACTGATAACATATAATTGGTTGGTTTTATTCATTTAGCCGGAGAGTTGCCCCTCTCTGGCTTCATTAATACTATTTAGGCTATTTGCTGACCATTACCCTCCTTCCCTTAATCTCAAACCTCGCAATCTGGGTACGTTGCAAATCGTTCAGATTATCTTCTAGTTTTTCATATTTAGACAATGTTCCCCAAACCGGAATTTCTTTCAATTCAGCGGTCTCAAATTTGAACTCAACATTATACCATCTGGAGAGTGCAGCAGCGACATCTTCAAGTCTCACTTGATCAAACATAAACTCACCATTTTTCCAGGCCAATACCTCACTTGCATCAAAATTTCGTACGATAGTCTTTCCATTGGTATTCAAGGCCTGTTGTCCCGGTTTTAATAGAATATGTTTTCCTTCAGTATTTGCCGAAGCGATCTGTACGCTTCCTTCGGTGAGCGAAGTCGCCGAAATGTCTGTATCATAGGCTGACACATTAAATTTTGTTCCTAATACGCTGATCTTCTCACTTGGAGTTTCTACGATAAAAGGCTTATCCAACCAATGTTTTACCTCGAAATATGCCTCACCTTTAACCCGAACATATCGTGCATGCTGTGTAAAGGCAGTATTAAATTCGAGCTTTGTATCTGCATTCATCCAGACGAGCGTTCCATCGGGAAGATAGATCTTATACTCTCCCCCTTTGGGTGTAATGACAGTAGATATCTCATTATTTTTTTTCGTATTCTTATCCTCAAAAAAGGCAATAGAGCCATCCTTTTGTTTCATATACGAAAGACTCCCCAACTGTTGCTGATCACCGATTTTAAGTTCATCAAAACGTTGCAAATTGCCCGCAGCATCTTTGACAAAGGCTTGATTCTGTCCTGGTAAAATGTGCTCCTCTTTAGCACTTAACGAACGATATGTCCAGTAACCCAAACATAGCAGCACAAAAACCGCAGCACAGCTTGAGATTACTTTAATTAATTTGATATACCTGTTGGTCGTTGTTTTTTTGGTCTGTATGGACTGATATAGCTTACGCCCAAGACGATCCAGTTCCTGTTCCGATAAATCGTCAACAATATGATCATCATAAGAAGAATACCAGTTATTAAATTCAATTAATTCCTGTTCCGAAATTGTTTTATTAACGATTTTCAGAGAAAGTTCCTGTATGCGTTGCAACTTCAAATCATCCTTCATAATTGGTCGGTACTATAAGTTTATATATAGCTAACCAAACGAAAGAGCATTATCCCCTATCCCTATTTAATTTTTTTTTGAAATTTTGTTTGTGAAAAGACTCAGATTAGTCTTAGGTTCCATAAATATCTTTTTATCAGAAATTATTATCCATTTAAAAAAATAAGCAATGCTTTAACCACCCCGCTAACACCCAAGACTGCGCGAATACGTTTACGTGCTTTTGACAGCTGAACTTCAACGGTTTTTTCCGAAATCGACAGTTCTGCAGCGATCTCTTTTTGACTATATCCACTTTCGACCCGAAGCCGGAAAATCAGCTGGCATCGCTCAGGTAGTACACAGACTGTCTCTTCAATAAGTTTGCTTAATAACTTAGCGTCAAGATCCTCTTCAATAGACAATGAAAATCGTTCCCTATTATTGGAAAGCCAGTTGAGGTAGTTTTCCCTATATTTTCCGCTTGCGTGGTAATTAATGATTTCAAATTTAACGGCCTTAGCGAAATAGGGTTTAAATGAGTCTTCGATATGGATAACTGTCCGTCTTTTCCAAAGGTTTAAAAAAATACTTTGTACAATTTCTTCTGCGATAACCTGGTCAAGAACCCGATTTCGTGCCACCAAATACATGCTGGTCCAATATCTGTTATAGATTTCGGTATATGCTTTTTCACATCCTTCGTTCAATAACAGACATAAAGAATTATCACTACTATTTTTCATAGGAACAAATTGTTTTTATACGTCATAGGACCATCACAATATAAGTGCTCATTCATTTGTAGATCTATTCTAACACAGCACAGTCATTCACTTATCTCTTTAAAGATACAAACTCGTCCTCTTATGTCATACTTTGTGCATACAAAATAAATCTCATACCTAACCATAGGATACCGAAAATAACAGTTATTCTCATAATTTATCCATTTGAATCATCATAAGCATGACCTGCTACAGATGATTATTTTATAAAAGGCTTATTCATTGCAGTAAAATAAGGTCAAAAAAAACAGATATTATTTTCATATATTACCCAAGTATTAAGTTATATTACCCCATCAAACTTTTATATAAATCTACTAAACTAAGTATATACAAATCCACTATAAAAGTAAATGAAAGATGATTGTCCACTCCTAATACAAGAAGAATATCAACCCGGTCGTATAGGAGACAGAAAAATATCTAGCTCATAATGTGCCTCCTATAACGAATATAAAGAGAACATTTGCAAGATATGACTTAGGTTTATATATTTGCGACATCAAAAAGAAATCCTAATGCGGAAGTGGCGTAATTGGTAGCCGCACCAGACTTAGGATCTGGCGCCGCAAGGCGTGGGGGTTCGAGTCCCTTCTTCCGCACTGATTATCCTCTCGGTCTATTCAGAGACTCCAAAGAGAGTTGACAAGATTCAAAAAACCGTATTTTTTAATACGGTTTTTTCTTTTATAGGATTCTCCGAAATGAGTAAGTGGATGGAATAATCTTGTGCAATGGCCCCCGGATGAGCGGAACAATGTACAGATTCAAAATGAAACCATTGATCTGTAGCGTTATTTCGATGCGACCAAACAAGCAGAATTTCTATATAGTTGTGTATTGCAAACCATTGGGCATACGATACCGGAAGAGGTTGATTATCTTAAAAATACGATCAAATGAAAAATTTTCTCGATAATGTGTTTGAAATGCCCGATAAAATGGTAGCCTTTACCATTCGTTTTCTTGAACAAGGGAACGTGAAACTTTCAGAGTGAGCCAAAAATAAAGTGTTTCAACAGTTAAACGACCAAGAAGTCACCCAAATAGAGCGCAAATATCAAGAAGTATTTGAAAAATAGTTTATTCTAAAAACAAAAGACTGTCCAAGAAAGTATCCAATTTTTGGGTAAGTACATGACAAAATTTGTATAACACAGAAATTCAATCTGTTGAATCGAGATAAAAGGACCTCGGATATGTAATCGAGTCCATATTTAAAGATAGGCTTGGCCTTTCTGCCGTAGGAAATTTCGATACATAATCGGGTGTGATCACTAGTAAATGCAGGGGGATCACTACCAGATTGCAGCGGATCAGTCGTAAGCGATCGTTGGGTACGATCGATCCGAACTTTATCAGTAGTGCTTTTGCCTCGTGCTGTGGTGATTTATAAATAATTGGTACCATTTCTTGCGTGCACGTTAGAGACCGGACAAAAAGCGGTAGCGATCCGCTTGTACGCAGTAGTGTTTTTGACCTACGCACTCGTGAAAAACAGCTGTACACTTGTGTTTTTACAGGACTCGCTACTTCTTTTTGCAAAAGTACTACCGTATTTGTGCGATCCGATATAGATTTTTCTAAACCTACTAGTACTTCTCAAAAAACTACTACCGTTTTTCCAAAAAGCACTAGAATGGGGCAGTGTCTCCAAGAAACATGAAAAACGATGTCCATACTATCTTGAAGGCTATTTTTTTGATTTTATTTTCTTAAAGATTAAAAAAAAGGTACAGATTTGAGCCAAAAAGTCCTTGACTGCACTCTAAAAATTGGCGCAAATCTGTACCTTTTCGAGCGCTTCTCATTGCATCCTTACGATCTTTAGTATACGTGTGCGGTAAGTATTAGGCCACACTCATCCTAACTACTTTTCCCAAACCAAAGCACTGGCTCCTAGAATGGCTGCGTCTGCTTCCTCCAGTTCACTGAAAACCAGTTTCACCTTATTTCTAAATAAGGGAAAAAGATTTCTTTCCATGTGCAACTTTGCAGGTTTTAAAATAAAATCACCAGCTTTAATTACACCACCAAACAGCAAAATAGCTTCCGGAGAGGAAAACATCACAAAATTTGCCAATGCTTCCCCTAGTTTCTGACCAGTATACCTAAAGACTTCAATGGCAATGGGGTCACCTTTTTCCGCACATTCATGAACAGTTTTGGAGTTGATCTCGTCTTCGGGATATTGATTCAGCATTGACTCCGGAAATTCAGCTCTCATTTTTTTCGCAGTAATTGTGATTCCCGTTGCAGAAGCGTAGGCTTCCAAACTTCCTTCAGAACCTGTGCTCCAATGCTTTCTTCCTCCCGGTTTGACGATCGTATGTCCCAGTTCTCCTGCAAATCCATCATGTCCATAAATAAGCTTCCCGCCAGCAACAATGCCACTTCCTACGCCTGTTCCTAAAGTGATCATAATAAAATCCTTCATTCCTCTTGCTGCACCAAAAAGCATTTCACCATAGGCAGCGGCATTCGCATCGTTGGTGATTGTACAAGGAATATTGAATTTGGCAGTCATTAAATCACTAAATCGAATCACGCCTTTCCAGGGAAGATTAGGGGCATGGTCTATTGTTCCAGTATAATAATTCGCATCGGGAGCACCAACTCCAATTCCATCAAAGTTCTCTTCACCGCCAAACATTTCGATAAAAGGATGGGCTTTCTCATACAAAGCGTCTATAAACTCTTCAACATGCTCATAATCATTCGTTCTTATGCTTCCTTTTTCAAGTACCTCACCCCGATGATTGACTACCCCAAATTTCGTATTGGTACCTCCGATATCTATTCCCAGCGCTAC
>Ga0213829_1001591_pt1 | contig 15966 bp, 15 predicted proteins | sample MC6MC0896MG_FD_180665 | JGI IMG/M metagenome (GOLD analysis project Ga0213829, IMG submission 180665) | Enriched soil aggregate microbial communities from Iowa State University, Ames, United States - MC6-MC0896-MG | ecosystem: Environmental > Terrestrial > Soil > Unclassified | place: USA: Iowa...
TATTAACTGCGTAATCCTGTTCGCGCATGGCGACACTCCTGTTGGTTTGAAACGTTCAGTCGCAAAGATCATAACAGACGCTCTGTAACAAGCTACGAAGAGAGTTTGACAGTGTGTTTCATTCAGGTATTATGGCGCCCGCAACGCAAACGGAGGTGTGGCCGAGTGGTTTAAGGCAACGGTCTTGAAAACCGTCGACTGTAACAGGTCCATGAGTTCGAATCCCATCGCCTCCGCCATCTTTATACGACAAAGCCCTGATTATTCAGGGCTTTGTCGTTTCTGGGGTTTGGCCAAATCCGCCCCATACCCGCAGCGTTACAAACTTTTCGGGTTGCGGTACAAAACTATCCCGTTTTCCCCGCCCCCACCTGCCAACGCCCCCGATCACCGTTCGAGAAATCCTGTTGCTACGCTGAAATTGCGCAGAGGATTCACGATGCCAAACTTAGACCTGCTCCCTTCCCTGCTATTCAAGATCAACGAAAACCAGCTCGCCCTTGAGGCCGCCATCGTGGAGCTTTCAAACTGGGTTTAGCAATACGGATCGGACGACGTCGCCGACAATGTACGCGGCGCTATGGTCACGCGACTGCGGCCTCCTTCAGGAGAAAGCCATGCATCCGCCTCGAATCACCTCCAGGCGATCCCGACCAGCCTCTGTGATGGCGTTCTCCCCTTCATCGCTGATGCGATAACGTCCTGACACCATCTTAGTAATTGAGAACCGGACCAGCCCGCTTTTAGATAAGACGTCGCCTGCTTCGAAGCTCATCGCCTGCTCTAAGTCGAAGATCTTGATTTCTCCGATTTTGTATCGAGCAAACGCTACCAAAGCTTTATCCAATTCTTGTTGACTGAACTTTCGAGCGACTTCCATTCGACCTCCCAGGTCGTCAGAGTCCCGGTCCGTGGGATTGGAGTCAGCGAACCGGGTGGTTTGTTGAAGGCGGACCGTACTACGACGCCGACGAAGTCGCTACTGGCTTTCCATCCATGCTGGATGGGTGGGCAGGTGGCAGGCGGTCAGCCGCGCAAGCGGAAGATTCGCAACCTGTCGTGGATCGGACTACTGAAGTGGACAGGCAAGAAAAAGCCCCGCGTTATCAGCCTGGAAAGCTTGAAGCAGATCCCCTCCAGAGCATCTGAGAATGCTCACTTGCGCAAACCACGATCGCAGCTAAAGGCCTCGTCCTTCAAAAGTCACCTTTGAACCCAAGGTTCCAGGACGCGCGTAACGCTGCCTTTTTCAACGCCCTGACCTGCTCAGGATCCAGTTCACGAGAAATATTCTGCACGGTCGCCACCAGCGCCACAGTGCCGATAAATTCCTCGTTGATGCCTAATATCGGTGCAGCGATAGCGGAAATGCCCAGGGTTTCCTCCTCTATGGCAGATGCCCAACCTTGAGACCTGGCTTCGGCGACCTGACGCACCAGGACGGCACGGTCGGTCACCGTATTCACCGTGATAGCGGGCAACTGGCCCGGCAGTTGATCCATGCTCAATTGCTTGGCGAAAGCCAGCGCGACCTTGCCCTGAGCATTGCAATGCAGTTGCAGTTCAGTGCCGGTGCGCACACCAATTTCAAGCGTGGATTTGCCCAACAGCGTTTCCACCACCATCAATCGGCGCGCTTGCAGCACCGACAGGACCACCGTCAGTCCCAACTCGTCGCGCAGATCCCGAATGGCATCAGCGGAGGCACTCAGCAGGTCGATTCCGCTGGCAGCCACCTGCCCGAGTACATAGGCCTGGATGCCCAATCGATACTTTGAGGTCTGCGGGTTTTGACTCAAGTAACCGCGTTCTACCAGGGTCTTGAGGTGTCTGAACACCGAGCCTTTAGTCGTCCCCAGCTGCACGGCCAGTTCGCTGACCCCCACCTCCTCCCCCGCGCTTGCCACCCGCTCAAGCACATCAAGCGCGAGCTGCACCGATCTGACCCCACCTTTCCCCGCCTCGTCGCTCATGTTTGATCCCGTCCACCCAATACATCGAAGCCAGAGTCGAGCTGGCAGGCTTTGTGCTGTAAGTCGAAAAAGCGCGACGTTCGCGTAGGCGAAACGATACAACTGTATATGACTCAGCAACAACCCTGAGCCGTGAATATTCGTCGCACGGGGTATAACAGCGCCAATTTCAGCTCAACCGCAACATAAACCACTGATTTACATAAAAATGCCATTTCCCCTCACGAAAATCGCACGTATCCTTTTCTCTCAGCGAAATGCTATTGCTAACAGCGACACACAAAACATTTGACGACCAACACCAATAGTCGTAACAATGAAACCATGTACCGCATACGCATACGATTGAATACTGATTGAAGAGGATGACGTCATGACCGCTCGTGATTCGGCCCTGGCCAAGCGAGATATCGCCCACCATCTCCACCCGCAGACCAATCTGCGACTGCACGAACAGCAGGGACCATTGCTGATCGAACGTGGCGAGGGCATTTATGTATTTGATGACCAGGGCCGGCGCTACATCGAGGGTATGTCGGGTCTGTGGTGTGCAACGCTGGGTTTCAGCCAGCCGCGCCTGGCTGAAGCGGCGTATGCGCAAATGTTGAAGCTGCCCTATCAGCAGACTTTCGCGCACCGCAGCCACGGACCGGCCGCAGACCTGGCCGCCGAGTTGATTGCCCACGCGCCGGCAGGTCTGGGCAAAGTGGTGTTCCAGAGTTCAGGATCGGAAGCAATCGATACCGCGATCAAATTCGTTCGTTACTACCACATTGCGCTGGGAAAACCGGGCAAGACGCGCCTGATTGCCCGTCACCGCAGCTACCATGGCACCACCCTGGCCGCCGCCAGCCTCACCGGTTTACCCAACATGCATAAAGGTTGGGGCGAGCCACTGGCCGATGTCATCCATGTGCGTTGCCCACACCTCTATCGCCAGGGTCTGCCAGGGGAAACCGAAGAAGCGTTCTCCACCCGCCTCGCCGAAGAATTGGAGCAGACCATTCTCGACGCCGGGCCTGAAACCATCGGAGCCTTTTTCGCCGAACCGGTGATGGGCACCGGTGGCGTGATCCTGCCGCCCGCCGGCTATTTCGCCAAGGTTCAGACGGTACTGCGCAAGTACGACATTTTGATGGTGGCCGACGAAGTGATCTGTGGCTTCGGGCGTACAGGCTACTACTGGGGCTGCCAGGCAATGGGCATTCAACCGGACATGCTGACCTGCGCCAAAGGGTTGTCCGCGGCGTTTCAACCGATCTCGGCTTTGCTGATCAGCGATCAGATCTATCAGGTCATCGCCGATCAGAGCAACACGCTGGGTGGTCTGGGTCATGGCTACACCTACGGTGGACATCCGGTGGCCGCCGCCGTGGCACTTGAAACCCTGCGCATGTACGACGAGCTGGATATCGTCGAACACGTTGCCGAGGTTGCCCCGGCCTTTCAGGCTGGCGTCAGAGCCCTTGCCGATCACCCGCTGGTGGGCGAAGCACGCGGAATCGGCCTGATGGCGGCATTGGAATTCGTCGCCGACAAACAGACGCGCACCCCCTTCCCCGCCGAACTCAAAGTGGCCAGCAAAGTCAGCGATGTCCTGCAACGCAACGGCATCCTGCTGCGCGCACTGGGCGACACCCTGGTGATGGCGCCGCCGCTGATCGTCGATGCCGATCAGATCCAGACTATTCTCAAGGCAGTGGCCCAGGCACTCGATGAAGTCCTCGCGGGTATCCGGCCATGAACGCACACTCCAGCCGCGCATTAACCAGGGTGCCTATGCCATTGCCCGACGACATCGCAGCACCCGAAGCGCAAAGTCCGGTACTGGTTCGGTTCGAAGGTGTACACAAGACATATGACGAACGCAGTTGGGTCGTCGACAACCTCGACTTGAACATCCACCAGGGAGAATTTCTGTCCCTGCTCGGCCCCAGCGGTTCGGGAAAGACCACCACGCTGATGATGCTTGCCGGTTTTGACGCGCCAGACCGTGGCCGGATCCTCATGGACGGCAACGACATCAGCAAACTGCCGGCCTACAAACGCGACATGGGCGTGGTTTTCCAGAGTTATGCCCTGTTCCCGCACATGAGCGTGGCCGAGAACGTCGCCTTCCCCCTTAACTTGCGCAAAATACCGGCCGCCGAAGCAAAGGTTCGCGTCAAGGAGGCGTTGGCACTGGCGCGCCTGGAAGGCTTCGAGGACCGCAACCCGGCGCAGCTGTCCGGCGGCCAACAGCAACGTGTCGCACTCGCCCGGGCGCTGGTGTATCGCCCGCGCATCCTGCTGATGGACGAACCGCTGGGCGCCCTCGACAAGGGCTTGCGTGAGCACATGCAGTTGGAACTCAAAGCCATCCACAAACAGCTGGGCATTACGTTTGTCTACGTCACCCACGATCAAGACGAAGCCATGACCATGTCCGATCGTGTGGCCGTGTTCAACGAAGGCAAGATCGCCCAGATCGACCGGCCGGAAACCATTTACAACCGCCCTGCGACGCGTTTCGTGGCGAACTTCCTGGGCGAGACCAATGTGCTGGAGGGTGTGCTGCTCAGTGTCTCGGACAATCTCGCACGAATCCGACTGACAGAAGGCGGTACGGTCCACGAGGCCTTTTGCTCCGATCCCGAACTGGTCGCAGGCAGCCCGGCAGCCCTGGCGATTCGCCCCGAGAACCTGCGATTGGCAGCCGCCGGAGAAGCCTCTATTCAGGCCAGCGTCGTCGACAGCATCTTCCATGGCGCCCACTGCAAGCTACGCCTGGTAATGACCAATGGCTGCGAACTGTCGGTGACTTACAACCCGGGAAGCCTGGGCCAGGCCCCCCCTCTGCCCGGCGAAAGCGTGAGGCTGGCGCTGCCCGCTGCACAGGCAATGGTTTTGCGCTGAGCGCCCCCCAAAAAACAAAACGCGTCGATCTGCTACGTCACCACTGCCGACCACAACTAAATCAAAAGTCTGGGAGTTACACATGTTCAATCCATGCTCCGTTCGCAGCCTCACCTTCGTTTTGTGCGGGCTTGCCCTGCTCCAGGGAACCGCTCAGGCAAGAGACCTGACTGTAGCCTCCTGGGGCGGCGCGTATCAGGATGTGCAGCGCAAGATATTCTTCGAACCGTACAGCCAGGCCAGCGGCAACAAAGTCATCGATGACAGTTGGGAAGGCGGCATCGGCTTGTTGAGAACGCATGCCGAAGGCGCTGACAGTGGCTGGGACGTGGTTCAAGTCGAGGCCGAAGACTTGCAGCTGGGTTGCGGTGAAGGGCTTTTTGTATCGATGGACTTCAAGCGTATCGGCGGCAAGGACAACTACATCCCCAGCGCAGTCAGCGAATGCGGTGTCGGCAGCGCGGTCTACAACTTCGTGCTGAGCTATGACACCAGCAAAGCCAGTCATGCCCCGAAAGACTGGAGCGACTTCTTCGACACCAAGACGTTCCCCGGCAAACGCGCATTGCGCCAGGGTCCCAAGGGCAACCTGGAAATCGCCCTCATGGCAGACGGTGTTGCACCGGCCGACGTCTACAAAGTCCTCAATACCTCGGGCGGCGTAGAACGTGCGTTCAAGAAACTCGACACGATCAAGAGCCAGCTGCTGTTCTGGAAAGCGGGTGGCCAACCGATGCAATTGCTGGCGTCCGGAGAAGTGAGCATGACCACCTCCTATAACGGCCGGGTGACCAACGCTATCCACCAGGATCACAAGCCGTTCGGATTGGTCTGGAATCAGTCCCTGCAAACCATGGACAGTTGGGTGATCCTCGCCAACTCGCCGAACATTGACAAAGCCTACGGCCTGCTGGATGTGATGGGAAAAGCTGAACACCAGAAAAAATGGCCAAGCCTGCAGCCGACCGGGATCACCTCCGTCAAAGGCATCGCCGGAACCGACCCGGCGGCGCTCGCTGACTCCCCGAGCGCACCTAAGAACAGCGCCAATGTGTTGGTGCTCAACGACAAGTTCTGGGTCGACCGTATCGACGAGCTCAACGCCAAATGGACCGCCTGGTCCGCCAAGTGATCCGAATCGAGTAAAAAGACATGAGTGCAAGCGTAATCAATGCCTCATCACCGGTGGTTGCCCGCAAGGATCGCGGCGCTCTCTGGCGCGCCTACGGCCTGCTGGCACCCTTGGTGGTGTTTCTCGTCCTGACCTTCGTCGGTCCGATCGGCACATTGTTGTGGCGCGCGGTCGCTGACAGCGAACTGCCCCAGGCGATGCCCGCGACGGCCCGTGCCGTCTCGGACTGGGATGGCACTTCAGCCCCCGACGAGCGTTTGTTCAAACCTTTAGTACAGGATCTCAAGGCGGTATCGCCTCGCGACCTCGCGGCAGCCGCCCGCCGCCTGGCCTACGAGGCACCGGAGCTGCGTGCTCTACTGATGGCAGCCAAGCGCGAGGCCGGCGATCTGGACGGCAGCAGTGCGAGGATGCAACAGCTCGATCCACGCTGGCTGGAAAATGCCACCTGGCAAACCTTCAAGCGCGCCTCAGGTCCCGTCGGGACCTACCACCTGCTGTCCGCCGTGGACATGAAACACGACTACCAGCAGGGCCTGGTCGCCAAGGATGAAGCCGGTCTGTATCGCTCGATCCTCGGACGCACCTTTGGCATCGCCGCCATCACGACGCTGGTCTGTGTACTGTTGGCATTCCCGCTGTGCGTGTTTCTCGATCGCCGGACACCCAAGACCCGCAACGCGCTGCTGCTGCTGATCCTGCTGCCGTTCTGGACGTCGATCCTGGTCCGCACGACCGCCTGGATGGTGCTGCTGCAGGACCAGGGCATCGTCAACGCCATGCTGTTGAAGCTGGGGTGGGTCAACAGTCCGTTGCACCTGCTGTACAACCGCTTCGGGGTGATTCTGGCACTGGTTCACGTGATGCTGCCGTTCATGGTGTTCCCGCTTCTTGCGGCCATGTCCGGGTGCAATCGCTTGCTGGTACAGGCGGCTTATTCGATGGGGGCCCGCCCGTTGCGGGTGTTTTTCCAGGTGTACCTTCCACAGGTTCTGCCTGGGTTGGCAGCCGGGGCATTGATGGTCTTCATCGTCACTCTGGGCTTCTACATCACTCCCGCATTGCTCGGTGGACCGGCCGATCAAATGATCAGTTTCTACATTGCCCAATTCACCACCGGCACACTGAATTGGGGACTGGCTTCGGCGTTGGGGTTGGTGCTGCTGGTGGCAACCACCCTGCTCTACCTCATTCAGGCGCATCTTGCCCGTCGCAGTACAGGAGCGAAGTGATGATCCGCAATCCAAATAGTGGGCCGATGGCCTGGTTCGGTAACCTCGGCGTGTCACTCAGTGGCTGTCTGGTACTGGCCTTTCTGCTACTGCCCATTCTCATCGTATTGCCGCTGTCGTTCAGCGACAGCCGCTACATGTCACTGCCACTGGGTCACTTTACGCTGCGCTGGTATGAGGACTTTTTCTCCTCCTCGCAATGGCTGAGTGCGCTGTTCAACAGCTTTGCGGTGGCTCTGGCGAGTACCGCGCTTGCTGTAGTCCTGGGTGGACTGGCGGCACTGGGTCTGCGACACCCGGCCATGCCTGGCAAACGCTTCATCGAAGTCCTGTTGATCGCCCCCATGATCGTGCCGGCGGTCATTGTCGGCGTGGGCATGTACTTTGTGTTCTCCAATGCGGGGCTGACGCGAACCTACCTGGGGTTGATTCTGGCGCATACCACCCTGGCCGTGCCTTTTGTGGTGGTCAACGTCGGCTCGGCGCTGGGCGGTCTGAATCAGCGTCTGTTGTGGGCAGCCGCCAGCATGGGGGCGACACCTTTGGTGACTCTGCGCAAAGTGACATTGCCGCTGATCTCACCTGGCTTGGTGTCCGGGGGGTTGTTCGCCTTTGCCACCTCTCTGGATGAAGTGGTGGTGACTCTTTTCCTCGCCGGACCCGATCAGCGGACCCTGCCTCGAGAGATGTTCACTACTGCTCGGGAAGCTTTGAGCCCGGTCCTGCTTTCAGCGGCAACCGTCATGGTGCTGTTTGCCACCCTACTGTTGCTGTTGTCACGCGCAGCGACTCGGCGTTCGTAACCTCAGCCCCGCTAGACAGCAATAAAAAACAGGCCTGCATTGCAGGCCTGTTTTTCCATTGCGTTTTCCTGACATTCCCCTCATCACAAACGCTGGTAGGTCCCTGCGTGCAGGCGCTCGCTGATCTCAGCCGCTGCCGATTGCAGCTCGCGCAGCATCGCGGCAGGCGGTGGCGAAGGAATCGCCGCGCTGGGACCCACAATACCAATCGTGCCGACAATCACATCGTTCTCGCGAAAGATCGGACAGCACAGCGCGTTAATACCCATGGTCACTTCACCGTCGGCATCGTCATAAAGCCGTTGGCGAATCAGTTCCAGACGCTGTGTGAGTGACTCGGGATCGTGCAGGGTGCGCTCGGTCAGACGCGGCATCTTGCGTCGCATGACCCGTTGCTGGCTGGCGGCATCGGCGAAAGCAAGTACGGTGCGCCCTTGTGCCGAACAATAGGGCAACACGCGATTACCAGGCTTGACCGAAATGCACACATTGGCTTTGGACTCGACACACGACACCACCAGCGCAGTGTCATGGGTGGCGACCGCCAGCAGTGCCGTTTGCCCCGTGGCGTCGCGAATACGTGTCAGGTAAGGATCAGCAATGGCGCGCAGGTCGAACTGCTCACCTGCCGCCTCACCGTAGGCGACCAGGCGAGCCCCAAGCAGGTATTTCTCGCTGACGGGATCTTGTTCGAGGATGCCAAGCTGACGCATCGAGGCCAGGTGCCGGTAGGTTCTGGGTTTGGCGGTTTGCAGCAGATGGGCCAGTTCAGTCACCCCCAAAGGGCGGCGTGCAGCCGTCAGCTCATCGAGCAGACGGAACACCATTTCCACCGATTCCAGCAGTACGGGGCCGGTGGTGGGCTTTTCGTCATCCTGTTCCAAGAGGTCACCTCAAGACGATAACTGGAAAAGCCCGATTGTATCTCCTGCCGAAACACTTGTGTTGTTCTGCGATATCAGACGTTCGAGAGTTCAGGCAATCCTTTAACGGCCACAGCGCGTGGAGGCTTGATCGAAAACATCACCAGCGCCCCGATCAGCGTCATGCCGGCCAGCGCATACAGGCCATATTCGAGATGCCCGCTGCTTTGCTTGACCCAGCCCATCATGAACGGACTGGCATAGCCGCCCAGATTACCGACGGTGGCAATCAGGGCAATACCTGCCACCGCCGCAGTACCGGTGAGCAGTACGCCGGGCAGCGCCCACAAGACACAGAAACCCGCCAGGCCGCCCGACATGGCCAGACTCAGCCCTGCCAGCGACAACACTGGTTGATCGTGGAAATACGCCGCGATTGCGAGCCCCAGGGCAGAAGCCAGGTTGCACAGCGTACCGTGCCAACGTCGCTCACGCTGTTTATCCGAGTGGCGGCTGACCAGTACCATGACGACCGACGCCACCGCGAAAGGAATAGCAGCGATCAACCCGGTATGGAACAGGCTTTTCACCCCAAGACCCTGAACGATCTGCGGCAGCCAGAATGACACCCCATAGGTGCCGCACAGCAATGCGAAGTTCACGTAGATCAGGCACCACAAATCCTTGCTGACGAATGCCGCCCGGAAGTTGTGGCCTGCCCCCGCCGCCTCATGCTGCTGACGCTGAGCCGCCAGTTGCTGCACCACACGAGTGTTCTGCTCAGGGCTGAGCCAGTGCACCTTGCCAGGTCGATCGTCCAGGTAAAAAAACACGGCGATACCCAACAGTACCGCTGGAATTCCCTCCAGCAAGAACAACCATTGCCAGCCCGCCATGTCCGCTACGCCGGCAAATGTCTGCATGATCCAGCCGGACAGCGGACTGCCCAGAACGCCGGCCATCGCAATGCCCAGATTGAACCAGGCCATGCCCTGGGACCGCGCATAGGAAGGAAACCAGTAGGTCATGTACAGCACGACCCCTGGATAGAAACCGGCCTCCGCCATGCCCAACAGAAAGCGCAGGATATAGAAGGCCGTTGGCGTTTTGACGAACATCATGGAGATCGACAGCAATCCCCAAGTGATCATGATCCGGGTGATCCAGAACCTCGCCCCGACGCGCTGCAGGATCATATTGCTGGGTATCTCGCACAGACAGTAGCCGATGAAGAAAACACCGGCTCCGAAACCGAACGCAAGATCGCTCAACCCGATGTCGGCCGACATCTGCAGCTTGGCAAATCCAACGTTCACGCGATCCAGAAAGGCGACGACGTACAACACGAAAAGAAACGGCAACAGGCGCCAGGCGATACGGTTGTAGAGCAGGCTGTCCTGTTCATTATCGAAGGTGCTGCGGGATATGAGGTTCATCGCTGTACTCTTGGAATTGTTGTGCATGCGAAGAGGTGTGCGGTTAGAACGGACTAAGCGGCGCCCCCCAGAATGAAATCGGCACACCGTTCACCAATCATGATGCAGGGGGCGTTCGTATTACCGCTGACGATGGTCGGCATAATCGACGCATCGGCGACACGCAACCCCTGCACGCCATGCACCCGCAAATCGGGTCCAACCACTGCGTCGGTGCCCGTGCCCATACGACAGGTTCCCGCAGGATGGAATACGGTTTTCGCGACACTGCGCACGTAGTCCTCCAACACGTGATCTGGAATGTCGTCATGCTCGGGAAGCAGCAGCATCTTTTCCACGACGCTGGCCAGCGCTGGCGCACGCAAGATACGACGGGCAAATTTGACGCCTGCGACCATGGTCCGAAGGTCGTGCTCATCACTCAGGTAATTGGCCTTCAGCGACACCTCTTGCATCGGATCGGCACTTTTCAGGCGCAGTTGGCCGCGCGAGCGTGGCCGCAAGGCGCAGGGGTTGATCGAGATACCGTGGCCACTGGGCGGCAACCGGTCGATATCGCCGACCAGCGCGGGCACCACATGAAATTGCACATCCGGCCGGCCGCAACCGGTGGCATCGACGAAAGCGCCGCTCTCGACCACGTTGGAGCTAAGCAGACCCGAACGGTTGGCCAGGTACTTGAGGCCGTGCCCCAACGCTCGCAAGCCCCGGTCATGCCCAAGCAAGCTGACAGGCTCACGTGTTTGCGCATACACCGAAGCGCTGAGGTGATCCTGAAAGTTCTCGCCCACACCCGGCGAGTGAACGCGCATTGCAATGCCCATTTCATTCAGATGAGCCTGCGGCCCGATCCCCGACAGCATCAGAAGCTTGGGTGAAGCGATTGCCCCGGCACTGACAATGACTTCTGCACGGGCGGCAAACCTGATCGCAACGCCTTCACGATCCATGGCCTGGACCCCCGTGACCCGTCCGCCATTGAACAGCAGTTCAGTGACATGGGTCTCGGTGAGGACTTTCAGGTTTATGTTGTTGCGCAAAGGCTTTATGTAAGCCACCGCCGAACTGGCGCGCCGACCGTGCGACGTGGTGGTTTGATAGAAGCCGGCGCCCTCTTGTCTTGCGCCGTTGAAGTCATCTGTCGCGGGTACCCCCGCTTCAACCGCGGCCCTCACAAATGCGCGGCTCAAGGCATGCCGGTGACCAGCATCACTGACGTTCAGTGGGCCATTCTGGCCGTGCAAGGCGCCACCTAATCGGGCGTTCGTTTCACAACGCCGAAACACCGGCAGAACGTCCAGCCACCCCCATCCTGGACAACCATTGGCCTGCCAATCGTCATAGTCTTGTGCCTGGCCGCGTATATAAATCATCGCGTTGACCGAACTGCCGCCTCCCAGCGTGCGGCCCTGTGGAATGTAGACCTGGCGCTGATTGACGAAAGGCTCGGGTTCGGTGCGATACATCCAGGTACGCCGTGAGCCGTGAATCCGAATAAAGGTGCCGGGAATGTGAATGTACGGATGGTTGTCAGCCGGTCCAGCTTCAAGCAACAGCACCTGTTTGCCAGCGCTCGCCAGCCGTGCGCTCAAGGCACAGCCAGCGGAACCGGCCCCGACCACAATGTAATCGAAGGTTTGCATTGGCATTGTTCTCGATGGTGGGCGTTCTTGTTCAGCCGATCTGGCTGACGAATTTGGTGATGAAGTACGCGTCCAGCCCTTCACTACCGCCCTCGCTGCCGTAACCGCTGTCCTTGACGCCGCCGAACGGTGTTTCCGGGGCAGCCAGGCCGAAGTGGTTGATGGAGACCATGCCTGACTCCAGCTCATCAGCCAGCAACGTAGCGCCCTGGATCGATCGGGTGAACACGAACGCCGCCAGCCCAAAAGACAAGCCGTTGGCCTTCTCGATCACTTCTTCGACGCTATCGAAACGGACGATGGAGGCGATCGGGCCGAACGGTTCTTCGTTCATCACCCGTGCGTTTTCAGGCACATCGGTCAGCACCGTTGCGGGATAGAAAAAGCCAGCGCCTTCGGCGGTTTTGCCACCCAGCACCAGTTGTGCGCCGACAGCCAATGCGTCATCGACATATTCCTGTACGGCGGCCACCCGGCGTGGATTGGCCAACGGGCCCAATTGCGTCGAGGCATCGTGGCCATCACCGATCTTGATCGCAGCACCGGCCGCGCAGAACGCATCGATAAACTGCTCATACACCGCCGACTGCACATAAAAGCGCGTTGGCGAGGCGCAGATCTGGCCGCCATTGCGAAACTTCAGCCCTGCCCCCAGCGCCGCCACGGCCTTGACATCGACGTCATCGCAGACAATGAACGGTGCATGTCCACCCAGTTCCAGAGTACAGCGCTTGAGATACTGCCCCGCCAGCGCACCCAACGCCCGTCCAACAGGGACCGAGCCGGTGAACGACACCTTGCGGATAACCTCGGAACGAATCAGGTAATCGGACACTTCGGCCGGTACGCCAAACACCAGGTTCAGTACACCGTCAGGCACGCCGGCATCCTGAAACGCACGGCACAACTCGATACAGGATGAAGGCGTTTCCTCCGGGCCTTTGGCAATGATCGAACAGCCGGCCGCCAGGGCACCGGCAATCTTGCGCACCAGTTGGCTGACCGGGAAGTTCCAGGGGCTAAAAGCCGCTACCGGCCCCACTGGCTCGCGCAACACGGTCTGCCGGACCCCTCTGGCGCGCGGTGGAATCACTCGACCGTAAGCGCGGCGCCCTTCCTCGGCGTACCAATCGATGTGATCGCCAGCGCCGAAGGCTTCAAGTTTGGCTTCCGCCAGCGGCTTGCCTTGTTCCAGGGTAATCAGCGCCGCTATTTCATCCGAACGTTGACGCACCAGATCCGCTGCCCGACGCAGGATTTTCGAACGCTCGTAGGCCGAGGTCTTGCGCCACACCTGAAAGCCACGTTGTGCCGCCGCCAGCGCGCGATCCAGATCGCCGGTCGTGGCCAGGCTCAGCCTGGCGATCAATTCGCCGGAGGCAGGGTTGAACACGTCGGCCTGACGCTCGTGGGTGCCGGCCGACCATTGACCGTCAATCAGCAGGGATTCGATAACTCGCATGTAGAAAGCACCTTTGGAAAAATGGAAGCATTTGGTTTCAGTGAAAGAAATACTGTTTCTCTACGTAGCACAATCCTAGGAGTCTAAAAGCGTGGATGTCAAGGCGAAAAAGTCGCTTGACCAGTTATCAGGGAGCACGTTAGCTTTATCTCACAGCGAAATGCCATTCCTACAGAAGAAACAAAGGTATGAACCGATGAGTATTGCCAATGCACTGCTTCATAACTGGGATGACCTGCCTCGTGAAACTGTCCGCAAGGGCGTCGAGCGCGTCGCGTTCCGTGGTGACGACACGCTTTGCGTCATGAACTGGCTAACCCCTGGCATGGATGTTTTTCCCCACAGCCACACCTTCGAACAGCTAGTGATCATCGTGCAGGGACGCGTGCGCTTTCACTTGGGTGACGACGTCGTCGAAGGTGGCCCGGGCAGCATGATCCGCATACCGCCCCATGTGGTGCATTACGCCGAACCGATCGGCGACGAAGTGGTGATGAACCTCGACGTGTTCTCGCCGATTCGCGACGACTACCGGCACCTGATCGAATACCAGGCCAGCGAATTCGCCAACGCCGGGCAAGAGCAGCCATGAACTTCTCGTCCCGACTGCGTGCCGGCCAGTCACTGATCAGTACATTCATCAAGACGCCGAGCCATGCGGTGGTAGAGATCGCCGGTGACTGCATGCTGGATGCCGTGGTGCTGGACGCCGAACACGCGCCCTTCGATCAAGCCAGCCTTGATCGTGGCCTGCTGGCCTGTCGTGCCGCGAAAGTGGCCGGTCTGGTGCGCGTCGCTGACGACCGCCCCGCCACGCTGTTGCAAGCGCTGGACCTGGGCGCCGACGGCCTGGTATTGCCGCATATCGTCGATGCGGCCCAGGCACGCCAGGTATTGCAGGCAACCCGATATCGCAACGGCAGCCGTGGTTTCTCCAACTCGCCCAGGGCCGGCAGCTATGGCCGCGCGAGCCTTGCCGAACACATGGCCGACGAGGATGGTCGTCACGCAATCATTGCCCAGATCGAAGACCGCGCGGCATTGGACAACCTGGCGGCGATCGCCAGCGTCGAGCAAATCGACTGCCTGCTGGTCGGGCGGGCTGACCTTGCCGTCTCGCTCGGCGTCAGCTCGCTGGATGATCCGCGCGTCGAGTCCGCCGTCAGCCGCGTGATCGAGGCCGCACGGCAAGCCGGCAAGGCCGCCGGGATTTTTGTCTCCAACAGCGAAGACCTGGAGCGCTTCAGCAACCAGGGGATGCGCTTTTTCATTCTGGGCTCAGACCAGGCAGTGCTGCGCGCTGGCTGGACTCAACAGCTGCGTCACTTCCACAGTTTGGTCCGCTGAGCCGCCCGCATAACTACAAGAGGTCATTCCATGAACGCTATCGTCATTACACCCGTCAATGAAGAACGCCAGGCTCACATCGACAGCCTCATGCGCGGCGCCATCGACCTGCATTGCCACAGCGGCCCCTCGGTCATGCCGCGCTACTGCGACCATGTTGAAGCCATGCGCGAAGCCAGCGAGGCCGGTTTAAAGGCGGTGTTGCTCAAGGACCACTATTACAGCTGCACACCGGTGACGACCCTGCTGAACAAACACTTCAGCGAGCTTGATGTTCATATGCTGTCAGGCGTGCCGCTGAACAACTCCGTCGGCGGGCTCAACGTCCATGCGGTCGAGCACGGCCTGAAGCTGGGTGCGAAGCTGGTCTGGATGCCAACATTTTCTTCCGCCAACCACATCGCCCATCACCATCAGGACGAGAAATTCACCGAAAAATTTCCGCAAACGACCCAACGCATGCTGCAACCGATTCCATTGACCGTACTCGATGACGACGGTCACCTGAAGGAAGAAGTCAAAGCGATTCTCGACCTGATTGCCGCAGAGGACGTGGTGCTGTCCGCCGGCCACCTGAACATCAGGGAGATCTGGCCGCTGTTTGAAGAAGCTCGCCATCGCGGAGTCAAACGACTGCTGGTCAACCATCCGACCTACGTGGTCGATGCAACGCTCGATGATATGCGCCAATTGGCTAAGGAAGGCGTCTACATGGAGCACTCAATGTGCATGTGGGTACCCGGGTCGAAGTTCAAATTCTACGACGACCAATTCCTGCAACAGGTGATCGAAGCAGGAACCGTGGACCTGACCATCCTCGGATCCGACTTGGGCCAGCAAGGCAATCCAAGCATCGCCGAGGGCTTTCGCAATGTGATTGGTCAACTGCTGGATCTGAACTACAGCGACGAGGATATTCGCAAGATGACCTCCGGCAACGCTTCCCGCTTGATGAACCTGTGAGAGCCCGGTCATGACGCGACTTACCACCCAGATTGGGCCACTGTCCTTTAAGAATCCGGTTATCTGCGGGGCTGGCGAGCAAACCATGACTCGCGATGCCATCCGCGCAGCCCTGGCCACCGGTGCTGGCGCGGTGGTTGCCAAATCCACCAACGAGTCGCAAGCCGCCAAGCACCAACTGGACAAGACCGACTATGTGCTACTGAACTCAAACTGG
>Ga0213829_1001592_pt1 | contig 15966 bp, 13 predicted proteins | sample MC6MC0896MG_FD_180665 | JGI IMG/M metagenome (GOLD analysis project Ga0213829, IMG submission 180665) | Enriched soil aggregate microbial communities from Iowa State University, Ames, United States - MC6-MC0896-MG | ecosystem: Environmental > Terrestrial > Soil > Unclassified | place: USA: Iowa...
ATGTTGATGATTTTATCGCGGTGCTGCGGCATGTACTGAAAATCAGGAATGTTGTGATCAAAGTGAATCAGAATTATATTCAGAGTGCTGCGATGCAGGATAATTACCGTACCGAACCGCCATTCAAAATGCAGGGATCCTATCGGAATATGAGCAAGCTGGTGGCACAGGTGGTACCGATGATGAATGAGCAGGAAATTGATCAAGTTCTTCTTGCGCACTATGAGAGCGAATCGCAGACACTGACAGCGGATACCGAAAGTAACCTTTTAAAACTAAAAGAGCTAGCCGAGCTGCTAAACCCTGTTGAACTGGAACGTTGGGAAACCATCAAGGAAATCTTCCGCAAGAACAATAAACATGGTGGACTGGCCAAAGACGATAAAGTATTCGGTCAGCTGCTGGACTTCAATGAAAATCTGGAAGGTATTATTCAGGCGATTCGGGAGTATAAGAATTAAGATTTTCTACTGCTCTCCCAGCTGACTTTTCTTCTCTGTTCAGCTGGGATAGCAGTGTTTTTGATACGATTACTATCAACTATTTTTTAAGCATTAGTTACTTTTAGGCTGATTAATGATTATCCTTGATAGTATCAAATGATAGTATCATCATTCTTTTTCTTCAACTTTCTCAGTTTTCTCAGGTGGGTAGCAAATACCTTGAGATTTTGTCCTACGCTTGCACAGATCCAATACAATCAGTGTTAATATATCGAGGATTTTCAGCAGTCGATTACGGATTTCTAGCCCTTCTTCCCCCATTCCTACCGACCATCCACGCTCATATTGGAAAATGATTCGCCCCTCTACAATATAGATTTCATCTTGTAAATGAATTCCATAATATAATTTGGACAATGTTTTTTTCAGATTTTTCTGTTCTTTATTACTCAGCGACTCTGGTTTCCAGAAGCTTAATTCTCGTTCTGGGACTGGACATCGCAAAAAGTCAGCTGCATCCGGATCCAGCCAGTCCTCCGGAAAATAGTCCGTTTGCAACAGTAACCAACCAGTCTCCAATAACCATCTTAATGTATATCGCAGATCATCGGTCTCTATATTGGGCGATCTATTTTCAGAAGGGTTTAGTGGATATAGGCTTAAGATACTATCACGAAGATGTGTGTAATTCTTCTCATAAAAAATTTGTCCGATCCGTTCATAGGGACTTGCACTGCGATAGCCATCTACATAATCGGACGACAAATAATCTTTAATTAAATGCCTATTGGGTGGAGGGTAATCAATTTCAGCCCAATGATATGCCACAATGCATGCCTCATGTAGTTTTAACAATTGTTCATAGGTCTCCAGTGGGGCATAATCTACCACCCACTCAAATAAGCTTTCGTCGTTTAGTAAACAGTTTTTCCAATCACCAAGGAGATTGAGCCAAGAGGATAGATCCATTTTCGAAAAAAAATTCTTAAAGGCCTTTTGGAAGTTTTGGATCTCCTTTCTGGAGAGTTTTGTAAACGGGTATTCAAAATGGGCCAGATGATGATTGAGTTTTTTGTCCGCTTTTGGGCGATACTTCTTACTGCACCTATATGGGTTTTTATACCATTTTATATCAATCCAATCTTCCTCATAATTTAAGCGCTTTTTATGGTGTAAAAAATAATGACAGCCCTTGACCATCAATATAACCTTATCTACATGTGCAACTAATTGCTTTCGTTCCTCCTCATCTTTTTTATTTTTTGATGTTAAGGCGATCAATATATTCCATAACTTCTCATTAAAGGATTCAAAAGTATCATCTTGAATAGACTCAAAAATTCCCCCTTCTATTAAAAACCATTGGGTATCCCATTCTCTTTTTGGTTCTTTTAAATATTGATTTTCCATAATCCTGATTTTATTTAACTGTCGACGTGTTTATCTGCTGTAGTGCAGATCCTCTATTAATCTGTAGAATTCTCATTTTGGGATCCCCACGATAATAGGTGAAAAGTAGCTTAATATGGTATTAGCGATTTTATACAGGTATTATACTCCCTTTTATTATCTATTTCACGGTTTCTTCACGACCAAATAATACGACCATCTTCTGCTCAAAAGCAATTTTAGCAATGTCGAATAAACGTTCAAGTTCCAAAATATCTGGAATGCGGCTCTTCATACGCAATTTATCATCCTCAAAATTCTCGAAATCAAGCACATCCAACGTTGGATAATTATCAATATTTTTCTTGATCTGCCCCCGCAATTGTGGCAGCACTCTGGCAGCCATTTCCTCTAGTTCTTTGCACGATCCGCTTAAAACTGGGATATCTAACGAAAAAGTACTAATGACTAGGCTGTAGATCTGTTTTAGACATGATGATATAAGGGCATAGGCTAGATCTGGAATAACTTCATCGTCCGATAACAGTGTTTTACATTTTTCCAGAAACCGCTCTGTTTTCGTAATTTGGTTACTAAATTTACCGGAAAAGATTTCTTTTGAATTTTCTATTGAGCTATCCTCTGACTCGATCAAACGATATGGATTGCCCGAAAATATCAAAAATTTAGATCGACAATGCGCCATATAGTAATAATATTCTTTCTCCAGTTTTTTCTCCCATTCTTTCTTTGCAAATAGATTAAACACAATAGTACTTTGCCGCAAGCAAACGAGCTCAAGGATACTTCTTACTATTGGCTCGTTCCGATTTAAATCATATTCCCAGCCATCAAGTATCAAGATAATCTCCATACAGGCTTTGACATCACACTTTTCAATAGCAGGATGCGGTATCAGAAAAATCCGGTCGGGTTCCAAAACCGCAACAATAAGATCTAAAAGCGGTTTTAAAGCTGAATACTCTCGATCTATTTGGAGCAATCCGCCAATTTCACGCATCCATCGTTCAAATTCACCGCTCCGCTCTCCAGGGTGAAGATAGATATGATTTGTAATTGTTGTTTGGTTGGTTTCTGCTTTGTCACCATAGACTATATTACTATCATATGTATTATTCATAATCATAAGAATTTATATTGGTTTATAATTTTATCACTCGTCCGAAACGTAACTAGGTTGGCCCGAACTACGAAGCACGAGCCTCATCATTATCTTATATTTCAAAACAAAAGTAAAGATAATCTATACAATTATAAAATTTTTAAATAAATTATTTTATAATTGTATGATGAATAGAAAAGAAGAGGCCAATAATTTCGGCAGCTTTGTTAAAGTCAATATCATCATTATGGGAGCTTCTACAACACATACTGAATATCTGGCACAACCCGAAACGGTCAAAGCAATTTTTAAAGCTTTAAAGGAGCCTTTCGAATCTAAGGGAATTCGTATTCCAAAGCATATCGAAAAATGTATAGAAGAAAGTATGGATCAATTCAGTGCAGGAAATTCCATTTCTTTGGAATTTTTTAAGGAAAAACACTTCCGCCGGAAATAAAAGTTGAATTAGGATTTATAAAAAAAGTAATATAGGTTAGGTGAAGCCTATTGTGTATAACCGCTATATCTTTCTTCTTGTCAAGCTTTGCCTATTTGAAAAGAACGAAATAATCTCTACTTCATCATTTCGCACACGATAATACATCGTATTAAATTTCAGAATAACTGCTTTATAGATATTTTGACTCTCAGATTTAGGGAAAATATAAGGATTTTGAGAAATCAATACTGTGATCTTTTCAATCTTTTGAGCTAATTTTTTGATCTCTTTTTCGCTAAAGTTCTCTTCAAGATATTCTATTGTCTTCTCTAGCTCGTTTAATGCATTTGGAGTCCATAGAATATTATAACCACTTTTCATAGATCTTTCGAGCTGAAGAGTGATTTTTTAGATCTTTATTATCTGCCTCGCGAACGCCCTTTTCAATTGAAATCTTCTCTGCCTCAGAAGCCGAATCCCACCAGTCTTTTACCTCCTCTTCCCTAAACTTTAGTAGTTTTTCGATAATAGAACTATCTTCCAACGTCGCTAACCATTGAATTAATTCTAATTTTTTATTTAAGGTCTGTGCATTCATAACTTTTAACACTTACTATTCAAATTTAGCAATTTTCTTCCAGTTTATGCTCAATGTTTTACAAACTTCATCTTCAAAAGTTTCAACAGTAATTTTAAGAAACTCATTGTATACAATCCTATATCTCAGCCTCAAGCGGTGATCATCCCTGAGTACTACCATTATATCATCATATCTGCAATAAGGACAATTCATTCAACAGATAGGCCATCAGTATATCATTATCCCACAGTGTCTGCAATAAGAACGATTTGTTAAATCAAAAAACCTTTTTGTTATACCATTACGCTTCTGTACGTGGAATAAAGTCTATTTGTAAAGTAAAAACGTCTTTTTGTCATACCATTACGTCTCTGTGCGCGGAATAAAGTCTATTTGTAAAATAAAAAAGTCCTTTTGTTATACCGTTATATCGCTGTGCATGGAATAAAGACAACTTGTTAAATCAAAAAAACTTTTTGTTATACCGTTATGTCGCTGTGCATGGAATAAAGACAATTTGTTAAGTAAAAAAGTCTTTTTGTTATACCGTTATGTCGCCGTGCATGGAATAAAGACAATTTGTTAAGTAAAAAAGTCTTTTTGTTATACCGTTATGTCGCCGTGCGTGCAATAAGAACTATTTGTTAAGCAAAAAAGTCTTTTTGTCAAACGGATTGAATCTGCATTTCTGAGCAATGGAAGCAGAAAATGGGGCATTTTGAATAAACAGGGGATCAAATTGCGCCAAATCCATAACCTGAAAGCTATAAATTTGGCGCAATTTGACCCCTTATCCTATCCAGCACAACCTATACTATTGTTAACCAAGCACATGCAAACAATCTAACAACTTACTTGGCTACGATTCTGCATGCAGATCGTTCGGAAATACGATTATCCGGCCTTCACAGCTCCCGAAGAAACGGTAAATATCCCGTAATCGTCAATAAGCATCCGCTCCTTGATCACTCCATTGTAAGCCATAATCCGATCCAGTTCTTTCTGCGAACGTCGACGCATGACCCAGTCTTTCTTCTGATGACTGTTCAGCACATAAGCGATCATTTTTAATTGTGGATGCCATGGCTGTCCGGTATAGACCAGATGGCTGTTTTCCTCACAAATGGAAGTCGCACCATGTACCGCCCTGCTCGCCATTTCATTGTTGCCAAACAATTCGAAAATACCAGAGATCACCACTATATTAGGTTCAAAATCAAGTTTGCTGTAAGTCTCCGGATCAAAACAGTCGTAATTGCTGAAACGTATTCCTTGGAGCCCTTTCTTGTTGATGATTTTCTCCCCCACTGCAATATTTGACAACATAAACTCGTTGATCACGATCTCCACTTCCGGATATTTTTCTTTGATGTCAAACAAATAATTTCCGGTACCGCCAGCGATATCCAGAATTCTCACAGGCCGACCTGTAGACTTGACCTGCTCAATATTCTCTTCTAATAGACGTAATAGATGCTGTTTTCGTATACGGATTCCTTTCCAGCCGATCGCTTCCAAGTACCCTTTATCGATAACTTTGCCCAGCCCCAACCTGCCTTTCGGCTCATTGCGATAGACGTAATCCAATGAAATTCCTGAATCAAAACCAAACTGAAGCCCTAAGTTCATGCCATGACTCAATGATCCGATCTTGCCTAAAGTCCATTTCTGAAAAGCATAGTTAAGCTTCTCAGCCGCAGGCATCACCTTATGATACAATTTTTCATATTCTTTTACCGAAAACTCGTCAGGCTCCAGCCCCTGTTCAGGCTTTTGCCTTGCATAGGCTTTCGTAATAAAATCTTTTAAATAGGTATAGACTTTTTGTCTGTTGGATTCAAACAGGATACCATGATAAAAATTACGCAGGGTAATAAATGTCTTTAGCTTGGAAGCTATGGAAACGAAGAATTGCTTTTGCACCGAGTTTTTAACCACATAGTCCTTTTCAGCAGACAGCACAATCACGGGAATATCGATTGCGGCCGCATCGTCTACGATACGTACACCAGCTTTCAATAGATCGACCAATAAAGCGCCGTTAATGGATTTTGAGATTAGGGGATCAGAGTCATAAGCCTGTTGTTGCTCAATATCATGTGTCAGTACCTTCGCCTTGACATAGCTTTGGATAACAAGATCCTTTTTCAGCTTGGTTCCAAGCGCAATCATCTGGTTGGCCAGTGGTACATACAGTTTAATCTCAAAGGCAGGGGCCAATAAAGCCATACCTGCAATCGGAGGGGCAAAATCATGTACCCAAGCACTTACAATGACCCCGGCAATACTATTGGCGATGACAAAGACATCCTTCGTATCAACCGCATATTCGGCGTGGATATAGGACACAAAACAGTCCAGATCGCGCACATTATCCATGAATACCGGTGATACGGGCACTTTGGTATGGCCATGTCCACGTAGGTCAAATGCAAAGATGGAATAATCGGCAAACTGCGGATCGGTAGCCATCTCCTGCAAGCGTTCTGAATGTTCATGCCCACGGTGCAATACAACTAAAGCCTTTTGCCCCTGTTGATAATTCCAAACACGATATAGCAGTTCCCCTTGATCGAAACTCTTAAAATAACCTGATTTCATCTTTTTATAATTTATTCCATCAATACAATGGCGTATGTAATTTTAGTATCTATTCAGCCATAGTCGTTAAAAACAAAGACCAAGCCACCCTTCTTGATCATGATCTGCTCGCGACGATAATTTTCATCACCTGGATCGCATGATCCTGTAACACCATATGCCTATTGATCGACTTCACCCGACCAATAGCTTTATTTAAATCTAAAGATAATAATTCCTGCGTCATCAGAATAGCAAAAATCATGCTCCTACTATAACCCATTGTACAATGAATGACCATATTTTCATGTTCGTTCATTTTGCGGTAAGCGGATACCATAGTGTCTATGATCACATGGGCATGATGCAGATCGATCTCCGCAATATCCAGCAAAGGGAAAGAATAATACTTTTCCATGGCACCTAAGAGTTTTACCTCCTCCAGCTCAGCTGCAAGGTCAAAAACAACCAGATTGCGATCCAATCCCAAGCCTATAAGTTCCGAAGCGTTCAACCTTGGCCCCACATAACAGCGGGGCAATAACTCCATCAGCGGCGGATTATTTTTCTTTCTAAAAAAACGCCACATCAGCAAGTAAGCAAATTGGTAAGGAGCGTAAAATACTTTCTTTATCAGTGGTATTCGACCTCGATGATCCTTTAAAAACCTCGTATTATTGCGCAGATAACTGTAACCTACCGCAAAGCAGACGAAGGCTACCCAAGCAAAAACAATCAAAGGCAACACGTATCCCTCGCAGAGCAGCGCCAGTAGCATGAATATCCACCCAATAAGGTAATAACTATTCGCTAGTTGTTGATTTCTGACTACCGGACGACAATTATCAAGATTTTGGGTATCAATGCCCGATTTCTCAGCTTTCTCTTCGTTCCGCCCCCTGCTTTGACCTATAGCCACCCCTTGTGCCGATTGTTCAATGGCATTCGGAAAGAGGATAAAACTGACCTGAACCAGTAGGCAAGCTGTAAACAGATCGATCGTATGGTGCTGATATACAGTTAATGTTCCTAGGCCCATCAACAGGAGCCAGATACCCAAGATTATTTTCTTCCATCCGTTGAACTTCCAACGCAGCACAGACCAAAAAAGACAGGCATAAGCGACATGCAGGGAGGGCGCCTGATTAAAAGGCGAATCATATTCCTTTAAGAAGGAAAAGAAAATGTTAAACAGAGGATTTTCGATTTGTGGTCTGTCAAAAGAAAACCGCAACGGAAAAAGGAGAAAGCACAATGCCGCAATCAGGGTAACAAACGTAAATCGCTTTGCATAGCACAGGAGCTCCCCTTTTTGTCGACAGTAAAACGGCACGAAGCAAAAAAACAGTCCACTGCTCATATAGGGAAGAATCATCCACGGAATGAATGGAATATGTTGTTCAAAATCAAATACAAAAGAAGGTACCGCAGCGATGCTGGCGGCATAGGCTGCTGTAAAGGGATAGGTTAATTGAAAAAGCAACAGGCAATAAATAGCAACAAGGAGCTGCCCGCCGACCTTCTTTAATCGTTTTTCATCCATTTGGCTTTCCTAAACATGATTTTACTTAACAATATATGGGGAAGCAGGCCTAAAAATCCCATCAGCCATTTCATGCGCATCGGAAAAATCACGGTTTCTTTCTTTTGCTGTATCGCCTTTAAGATGCGTTGCGCGGCATCGTCCACGCTAATCAAAAAGGGCTTTTTGGAGAGATCCTGCTGATTAAGTTCGCGCAGTTTGGTTGTATCCACATACCCCGGTGCGATGACTGTCACGGCAATCCCATACGGAAGCAATGCCCTTCTGTAGGCATCAGCCACTTGAATTGCGGCCCGCTTTGTTTTGCTGTACAAACTTGAGTTTGGAAAATCTAAAGTCCCCGAGACGGATGCAATTGTGGCTATCTGCCCTGTTGATTGTCCACGCATGGCTTCGCCGGCGACTTCAAAACAGTTCAGAGTACCCAGCATATTGACTCGAAGCATCGCACTTGCCTCTTCATAACTGATGCGCTGTGCCACATCATCGGCATAACTTCCGGTACAATTGATAAAAAGATCCAATGCCACATGATTACAGAAAGAATCAACGACATCAGCCAAAGCATCCCGATTACAGACATCTACTTCAAATTTGATGAGCGCATCGTATGCTGGCCGATTGACCAGCTTTGAAAGATCTCGCCCACATACAGCAACTTCAGCCCCCTGTTGGAGATAGCATTTTGCTAGTGCCAAACCTATTCCACTTGTTCCGCCTGCGATAAATACCTTCATTTTATATTATACAAAAAAAATAACGATTCTGTTATCCCCGTTGGGGCCATCTTGTCACATAAATAAATCTTCGATTTCTGTCACCTAAATTCTCCATTAGAACCCAGCTCAACCATATACACATCCAAACTCTCCTAAACTTCACAATTTATCTACATGGTATACGATCTCTTCGCTCGCACGCCATCTCTCCTCACGTCCATTATCCCGATACATTGTGTACTACACCATACGCAGTTCCAGCGTCTTGCTATATCCATAATTCCATTGTGCTTCCATTGCGGTCGCAAATTCATCCAGACTAGCCGGAAGGGACAATGTTATTTCAAATCTACGCCAATCGATGTCTTTTTTACAATAGCTTCCTGCTAACTGTTCCGCAGCATCCCTTGTATCAATCCATCGAATCCCCTGAAATTTCTGATCAATATCCCACAGGCGTTGATTCCCGCTGAATCCCAATACCGCTCTTACCAATCCCTCTTCCTGCAATTTATATGGCTGCTTCCGCTCACAGATAACTTCTGCGGCCAAAGACTGCGCCAACTCGACAGGCACCAGATCAATGGCTCCACCAGCATAATACTCCCCATTCCGCTGTATCGGCTCAATATAAAACATATCCGACATGGAGATACGAACAGCCTCCAACAATGTGATCTCCGGGTTTATCGCGATAGTTGGGGCAATCGCACTTTGTCCATAATTTTCACCTTGAATTTGAATACTATCCAGATTTACGTTCGATAATGCTCCTGTATTCCCCATCAGGACTTTCTGATAGAGCTTACGTTCGCCACGTCTCACCCCAACTTCCCAACGGTCAAAAAGCATTCTCGAACCAATAATAATCGACGGTATTTCCTCCGAAAATGGGCTGTTCAAAGTTGGTAATAAGGGCAAAAGATCATGTTCCATATCGACCAGATAACGATCAAAGACATCTTCCAGATAAGGAGCAGATCTTTTATCCCACTGCTTTTTTAGCACATACCAACCCAGTTTGCCCAGATGACGTTGTTCCGTAAGCTGATGTCCACAGAAGAAGCGATAAAACTCTTCGGATTGGAGATAAGATTTCCGTTCGGCCCCCGTTGCAAAAGACTGAATAATCGCAGCAGCCAACGATCCGCCGCAGCTAGCAATCAGTAGATCTGGTTTTAACCCCAGTTCGTCCAACGCGGCATACATTCCTAGGTACAAGCCAAAACGCGTACCACCTCCTGAAAATAAAACTGCCCGTTGATAATTCATTTAGCGATATATTAGATATGAGATTATTTTTTCACAAGGCCGAGACCTAATTAAAGTTTTAATCTTTGATAGATCAGCCTCATTTTACCCTAGGCTTGAACACGCTATCAGATCACCTGATCGCAGAATAACTAAGTACAAATTCTATCAATTCGGTGATGACCATTCGCTTGATAAAATTATTACAAATTCGTCATTTCTATCAAACAAATCAAACCATAGAAAACAGGTGCATTAAACACCAAGCTATCTATCCGATCCAGTAATCCACCATGTCCGGGGATTAATGTACCCGTATCCTTGACTCCAGTCTTGCGTTTCAAAAAGGAGAAAAGCACATCACCGCAAAATCCTAAAGAACCAAAGAGCAGACCGAGCAACGAAAAGCAGATAAAATCCCCAAATGGCAACAACAGGTAACCCAAGATATTACTCAAAATTACCGTCAGCCCGATACCACCGATACATCCGGCAACAGTTTTGTTCGGGCTGATACGCGGAACGATCTTTCGTTTACCAAAGAATTTACCCATTAGGTATTGGAATACATCGTTCAGTTCCGTTAAAACGATGATATAGGCTACAAGTCGTAATCCCATCAGCTCATCCTGATTGATTTCTACTGCCCGGATAAAGGCCAGCTGACTAAAAGCAAGTAGACAGGCAGCCGATCCAAAGGTCATTCCGATAGCAACACCCAGCGCTGTTTTCTGTCCTAGCCGGAAAAACAGCCCAACCCCTATACACAAAAGTGTCGCCCAACATAGATAGGCGCTGTATGAACAGTAGATTAAAAGGATCAGCTGCAATAGACCCGTTACAATAGCAAAGGGCAGTGCAAGACTAAAATTGGGCACAAACATCTTCATAAATTCGCGCATGCCCTGAAACGTCAGCCAAGAAACAAACAGCAATGCTATTGTTTGCGGAACGAAAGCAATCGCCAGTACCAGTACGATATAACCCCAGCTTCTGACCCGTACAGGTACGTCAGCAAACTTGTCCTTCGAATTGGATACTTCACTCATGTACCACCAATGCCTTTCTCAATCGCGTTATCGAACTCAAGACCAATAACAAACATAGCACAGCAAAAATATAGACTGAAATAGTCGTTATCGAGATCTGTAACAGGCTCAAAATACCATATACCCCCAGCAATAGCGCACGATCGCTTTTCCCCATAGGCCCATCGTAACGACGATCATTGGCAACAACTTTTCCGATCAGACCACAGAATTCATTGATGACGCTCAAAATAATAAAGCATACCACTAGATATAAACTCTCAGGATGAAATTTCAGCAACGGAAAAAAGATCAGGACATCGGAGACAATATCGCCCACCTCATTTAGGACCTCCCCCTTTTTACTCGTCTGACTGAAAAGACGGGCCATCATGCCATCCAATGCATTGAAGGCCATCCGCAATAATAAACCGATCAGTAATGCCAAGAACAAAATTGGCATCCGGTCAGCATACCAAAACAATATTGCAATAACCAAAGACAAAACGATCGAGCCAATAGTAATCTGATTGGCTGTTACCTTTTTCCGATGCAAGAAAGTCAGAATCGGCATCAATAACTGTTGAAACTTTGGTTTTAATTTATAAACAGAAATCATATATGTGCTATGTAGCTTACTTTTTTATTTTTTTTAAAAAAAACTTTTGATAGTGTAAAAAATACACTATATTTGTGTCATCATAATTTAGGTTTATAATTGGTTATTTAAGGTTTTCATTCTCCCCGATTGAAAACCTTTTTTTTTGCCCCTAAATAACGAACTACCATCGCCCGCCTGCGCCTCCACCACCTGAAGAACCACCGCCAAAACTTCCACCGCCACTACTACTGGATCCACCACCACCAGACCTGCTCGACGAAGACCGTACTTTAACAGGTATAGTATGCTCACCATGAGATACGCGATGGCCACAATTCTTACACTTATCAAAATGTTCCTCTAGGCCCTGCGAGCTGTATGTTGCAGATCGGATCGTATGTGAAAGTCCCGTTTCAAATGTACGGTAATGACATTGAGGACAATCAATGTACCCTGCGTTTTCATCCCAGGGAACCAACTTCGTTTCATTGCTTGTCTGATCTACCCAAATCTCATAAGATCGACTACCAATTTTCTCCTCCATGAGCTGTCCCTGATCCAGGTAAGCACTTTCTCGTATAGATACATCATCCTTATTCATCCGTAACCAACGCCCCGAACCATCCGGTGGCGTCAATCGAAGTTCATTCCTTCGAATCCGTTTATTTATTCCAAAGAGATCAAACAGTGCCAATGGACTTAACAGTAAGGGAACAAGTCCCCAAATACGAAATTTACGCAAGGCTTGCTGGATATTCTCTTCATCGCGATAAGAATTGACAATCTGCGTACGGCTCGCATTATATTTCATCGCCAATGTAATACTGCCAAATATAAAAATAAAGTAAGGAAGGTTCTTCCATTGATAAACGACTTCAAAGTTGTTCAATGCAAAAGCACAAATAAACACACTGGCAAACATCAACATCCCCATACAACCACAGCCACTGACCAGTGGCGGAAAATACTTACTTTTCTTGGTCAACTGTCCCTTTATCGCGCGGGTCACCTCACCCAGCCAGATATAACAGATGGCAAATAAAGCTAGCACCAAAAGTGAATTTCGCAGGATAGGACTGTTGAAGCTCCAGATCGGAGTTGCCTCAGGCATCAGGCGCTCCAATTCAGCCTTGCTATCAGGAGACATTAAAATGGTTTTGATAAACTGTGAAGCCTCAAGAACTCCTTGGTCATAATTTCCATTTCGAAAATTAGGCACCAGATACTTCTCACCAATCCGCTTTAAATAGGCATCAGGCAAGGTACTTTCCATCCCATACCCCGTAATAAAACGATATTCCCGCCGATCTTTGGCAATAAACAATAATAGACCATTGTTACTCCCCTTCTTGCCGATACCCCAGGTATTAAATAGTTTAAGTGCAAATTCAAAATCGCTGTCACCGACATAGTCATTGACCAATACAATGGCATACTCACTTTTGGTAGCCGCTTCGATCTGTGTGGATAAACCATCCAGTTCAGCTACAGTACCCGGCGACAAGATCCCATCGGGATTGGAGACAAAATAGTCTTGCCCTTTCTGCTTCGGACTAGGTACATTATCGACAGTATACTGTGCCAATACCGGAACAGCATTCAAACAGCAACTTAGCCAAAATAAAAGGAAGATATAGAGTTGATGTGATCTATGCATATTTTTTTAGAATAACTCAAACAACAAAATTTGGTTCATTGTCACGATATTAAGAAAAAAAAATCAAACAAAAGTCTCCATCAAAATAAAAGCCCATAATCAACCGATTATGGGCCTGTATAATTCAATATTCGTTTGAGACTCTCCGTCCTATTAATGTATATCCTAGCAATTACTTTGTATTCAGCTGTTGCCGTTATCGGCAAAATAAAGCCAAATATTACCGAACCACATACCGTATACTCGCCGATAACACAATCAATGGATTACTAACGAAAACATAGATGTTCCATTGATATGACGTCTAATAGGTATAAAGTCTATCGTTCAATATCCTTCAAACTGCTCATTTTCTTGTATTCCAAGAAACCTTTGATATCTTCAAAGTGTTCACGGACACGTTTATTTCCAAACTCGAAAACTTTTTCTGCCAAACCATCCAAAAAGTCACGGTCATGCGAAACAAGGATCAATGTACCATCGAAATCTTTTAAGGCATCCTTAATAATATCTTTGGTCTTCATATCCAAATGGTTGGTAGGTTCATCGAGGATCAATACATTTACTGGCTCCAAAAGAAGTTTTATCATGGCCAGACGAGTTCGCTCTCCACCAGATAATACCTTGACCTTTTTCGTCGTGTCATCACCACTAAACATAAAAGCACCCAAGAGATCTTTCATTTTAACACGCACATCGCCTATTGCAATTTGATCGATCGTATCAAAAACAGTCAATTCACCATCAAGCAATGCTGCCTGATTTTGAGCAAAGTAACCGATCTTGGCATTATGCCCCACCTTCAATGTACCTTCAAAATCTATTTCACCCATAATCGCTTTGATCATGGTCGACTTACCTTCTCCATTTTTACCGACAAAGGCAACTTTTTCGCCACGTTCAATCACCATATTGGCTTTATGGAATACCACATGCTCATCATAAGCCTTGGTAAGATCCTCCACAATGACAGGGTATTGACCCGAGCGAGGTGAAGGTGGAAATTTCAGGCGCAAGGCCGAAGTATCTACTTCGTCTATTTCGATAACTTCAAGCTTTTCTAACATCTTTACACGCGACTGCACCTGCAGCGTCTTCGAGTAAGTACCTCTGAAACGATCAATGAATTCCTGATTGTCAGCAATAAAACGTTGTTGCTCCTCATAAGCTTTCAATTGGTGCTGACGTCTTTCCTGACGCAACTCCAAATAATGGCTATACTTGGCTCTATAATCATAAATACGGCCCATCGTTACCTCGATGGTACGATTGGTGATATTATCGACAAAGGCTCTATCGTGTGAAATAACAATAACCGCCTTGGCAGAATTGACAAGGAAATCCTCCAGCCATTGGATACTCTCGATATCCATGTGGTTAGTGGGCTCATCCAACAAAATTAGATCCGGCTTCTTCAAGAGTATTTTAGCAAGCTCGATACGCATACGCCATCCCCCGGAAAACTCCGACGTCTGTCTGGTAAAGTCAGAACGCTCGAAACCAAGCCCCTTCAACACCTTTTCTACTTCTGCGTCGTAATTGACCTCTTCGATTGAATAAAACTTCTCGCTCAGTTCCGACACCCGCTCGATCAATTGCATATAATCATCAGACTCATAATCTGTACGGATATTCAATTGCTCGTTCAGCTGCTCCAATTCATCCCGCATTCCATAAACCTCCTCAAAAGCCTTCGAGGTCTCCTCAAAGACCGTCACATGATCTTGCGTCAGCAAATGTTGCGGTAGATAAGCAATGACGGCATCTTTTGGCCCCGCCACATTACCTGTCGTAGGCTTACCCACTCCAGCGATAATTTTCAACAGGGTAGATTTACCCGCACCATTCTTACCCATCAATGCAATCTTATCATTCTCATTGATCGAGAAAGATACATCCGAAAAAAGAGTCGTTCCCCCAAAGGAAACAGAAATATTATTTACGTCAATCACTGTATGTACACTTAAATTTGCCACAAAGATAAGCGAATCAATCTTATAAATATACAATGGATCATTTTTGTGTATCTTTGCGCCATGCGTTTTGATATTATTACGGTTCTACCAGACCTTTTGGAAAGTCCATTTGCACACTCTATTTTGCAACGTGCAAAGAATAAAGGCCTCGCGGAGATATATGTACACAATTTAAGAGATTACTCAACAAATAAGCACAAAAGTGTGGACGATTACCCCTACGGAGGTGGCTCTGGCATGGTACTGCAGATCGAACCCTTCGCTAAGTGTATTGAACAATTGCAGGCCGAACGGACATACGATGAAATCATCTATATGACTCCCGATGGAGAAACCTTCAATCAGGATATTGCAAACGGACTCTCGACAAAAGGTAACATGATGATTCTCTGTGGTCACTACAAAGGTATAGACCAACGCATCAGGGATATATATGTGACAAAGGAAATCTCTATAGGTGACTATGTGCTATCTGGGGGCGAGCTTCCAGCGGCAATTGTTACAGACGCGATCATCCGCTTGATCCCCGGAGTTTTATCGGACGAAACCTCTGCGCTTTCAGATTCTTTTCAGGACGGATTGTTGGATGCACCGATCTATACACGTCCTGCAGAGTGGAAAGGGCACAAAGTACCCG
>Ga0213829_1001594_pt1 | contig 15954 bp, 14 predicted proteins | sample MC6MC0896MG_FD_180665 | JGI IMG/M metagenome (GOLD analysis project Ga0213829, IMG submission 180665) | Enriched soil aggregate microbial communities from Iowa State University, Ames, United States - MC6-MC0896-MG | ecosystem: Environmental > Terrestrial > Soil > Unclassified | place: USA: Iowa...
GCAGTTACGCGACGCCCTGGCCCGCCAAGGTTTGCGCTACGTCCGTCCTTGAACAGCGAGCCTACCCTGTAGCCAGATACGACAAGGGCGCCTTGCGGCGCCCTTGTGGCTCAACTTATTCCCACTCTATTATCAACAGACAATAAAATACCAACAAAATCTGAGCATTTACCGCCAAAAGCAAAACGATACCACGAAAAATACCATTCTCTGCCTTCGATTACTTTTCGAGTAATGGACAACCGCGACGGAAATGCCACCTTACGGGTTCGTGCGTAGAGTTGAATCCTAGCGACGACCGAAGTCCCGCAGCATACTGCCCGAGGCGCCGCCACTCTCCCCCATTTCTGGCTTACGCTTGAAACTCAGGCGCAGCAAACGATAGCGCCATCACCGTGACATTACGGTAAGCTCGTCACAAAAGATCGCCACCACATGGAGAGAAATATGGCATCAGCGAGGCAGGATTTTGAGCGTTTTGTGGGATGGCTCTATCAACCTGAGAAACAGGTCCCGGCTGATGTCCGTCGCCTAGCTGTCTTGGTATCGGCCAGATTCGATGAATTGGCTGGAACCTCACGCCAACGAAGTCAGCGATCCATCTACCTAGTCGATCTGATTCGACAAGAATTCGAGCGCACCGCAGACGTGGCTCCGGTAGCAGCTGCTCAGGCTGATCTCGGCACATGGCCTTGGACCAAACTTCGCCATCTGACGCTCGGTCCGTTTCGAGGCTTCCGAACGCCCGAGCCGTTCGACCTGACCAAACAAATCATCCTCTTCTATGGCCCCAACGGTAGCGGGAAGACCAGTCTGTGTGAAGGACTGGAGTACGCCCTTTTGGGCGATGTCGAAGAGGCAGGAAGCAAGCGAATTGCAGCTCGGACGTATCTCGCCAATATCCACGATGGGCGATTCGATGCACCAATTCTAAAAGCAACTGATCAGCAAGGACGGGAGATCGATGTCGCTGCCAACGCCGACATCTATCGTTTTTGCTTCGTAGAAAAGAATCGGATCGACTCGTTTTCTAGGATCGCCGCACGCCCCAACGCCCAGAGAGCTGAGCTAATTGCCACCCTTTTCGGGATGGATCAGTTCAATGAGTTCGTCGGCCATTTCAATGAGAGCATCGATGGGCAACTTGTCCTTCTCGGCGAACAACAGACCGCGCTGACTGCTCTCCAAAATGCGTTGGCAGCAGATAGAACGACCGTTGAAGGTGAAACAGCATCCCTGCAAGGGCTGGCGGAAGAAGAGGCAGCTTTAGCGACAGAGTACGACGCCGAGATCACATATGAGGCGCTCAAAAAGCTTATCGGTACCGCCGAGGCTCCGGGTCGTCTCCAAGAACTCGAAGCGATTTTGGAAGCGGTACCTCCTATTGTGCTTGGTGTGACACGCCAAGGCCTTCTGGATGCTTTTGAGAAGGCGCACAAATGCGATGAGGAGCTCAAAGACATCGTTGAAGCACTTCGCGCCAGAAGCGATCAGGTCTCTTTTAAGGCGCTGTATGACTCGGTATTGGCCCTACAAAAGGTTGTGAGCGATCGGTGCCCTGCATGCGACACCCCACTGAAAGGTCAGACTCACGTATCGGCAGACCCATATCAAAGGGCGGCCGAGGGGCTTAAACAGCTTGAAGAGCTTGGCGTTCTACAGGAGCAGCAGCAGGTCGCGCAGACCAAGCTTGGGCAAGCATCACGTGAGTTGCGCCAGATGTTCGGTCCCGTTGCAGCGTTCATCGGTGCTCAACCCGGAGAAAATACGGACACTGCCCAGTGGATTCGCCAGCTTCCAGAGGAACCGGCGGAGCGTTGGTGGTCATGTATCTACCCACAAACGGTGGTCATTCAAGATGCATCACCGTCTCTTGATGAAATCCTGTCTGTGGTGGATCGCATGGCAGCGCAGGACGATGCATCGCTGCGCACCCAGCAGGATCGCCAACCGCACGTTACCGAGCGCCGGCGGCTTAACGAATTCCAGCTCAAGGTTCAGGCCCAGGATCTCAAGAGGCAGCAACTGCAAGAAAATGTTGAGGCCGCGAATAGCCGTATCAATGCCTTCGACGAAATAAATGCTGAGCTAATCAGCCAAGCGAACCAGGAGAAGCTCGACATAGAGCGGGATACCCCATTGAAGGGGACTTATGACCGATTTCTTTTTGAACTGAGATCCTACAGGGACCAGCTCCCTGGGCAGTTAATAGCTGGACTCAACGACGCGGCCAAGGATCTTTACAACGCATTCAATCGCAATGATCGGGATGAAGACAAGCTATCTGCGCTGCATCTTCCATTAGGTGGTGATGGAAAAATTGAGATTTGCTTCCAAGGGAATCCGGGGGCTCGGGTCGATGCCCTTCACATACTTAGCGAAGGCCATATTCGCTGCCTTGGGTTGGCGATCCTCATGGCTAAGGCAAAAACCATGGGGTGCCCTGTCATCGTCTTCGACGATGCCATCAACGCGATCGACCACGATCATCGAGGCGGCATCCGAGAAACGATCTTTGAGAGCGACCACTTCGCTCAAACCCAATTGATCGTCACTTGTCATAGCAATGAGTTCATCAAGGACATACAGCAACATCTTCCCGTACAACGCCGTAGCGGATGCCAGGTGTATCTGCTCCGCCATCATGACGGCAACTATCAACCGAGAGTAACCGGTAACATACCCAGTGCGAACTACATAGCAAAAGCCAGGGCCGCTAGGGAGACCTTAAATGATAGATCTGCCTTGGCCGCATCACGCCAAGCCTTAGAAATGCTGTCTGAGAAGGTATGGCGTTGGCTTGGCAGTCACGATCAAGGTGTCTTGAATCTCCTGCTAGCTGGAGTTGGTGCCGAGCCCCCGCTGAGAAATCTTTGTGAGGCGCTGGTTAAGAAATTGCGGGATGCCCAAACCTTCAACCATGCCAATAAGGAACCTCTACTAACTGCTTATGGCCGTATTTTGGGCATTCCAGCAAATAATTTAGTATGGACCTACCTTAACAAGGGAACGCACGAAGAAGCTGACCGCGATGACTTTGATGGAGAACTTGTGGAATCAGTCGTTCAAACTTTAGAAGAGCTTGATCGCCTTGACCTACGAAATGGAAGGTAGCGATACGATGTTTGCGCCCTGCCCCTCCGACCATGGTGCCTAGGTAACACTGGTGTAAATATTTAATTTATGCGATGCCGTGCATTTCCTATGCAATCTTCCATTTAATATTGCTCGATAGCTAGGAATACGCCAGAAAAAAGGATGAGCGATGAAAAAAATTCTATGGGTTAAGTTTGGCTGGTCAGATTACTATCGCGGCGGACTAGTCGACGGCAATTTCGGATGGCTCAACGATAACAAGGGCAAGAAAAACGAAGGACGGGGACACGAAGCATTTAACTTTAATCCGGGGCCTGATGGAACCTACTTTTGCTATGTTCCACCCCAGGCTAGGGAGTATGCGCCGTCGAACGATGATCCACATGGCTGGACAGTGATCTGCCTCGCGAAAAATCCAAAGCACACTGGTGTCCATATTGTCGGATGGTACGAAGATGCCACTTTACATGGTGAATGGCTCGATCCTCCGCAGGGTCTTATCAAAAAAAGAGGGGATGCTGTGCACCCTGCGTATGACTGGTCGTATTGCATCAGTAGCAAGACCGCTTACTTCATACCACCCGAGTACCGAACTATGCCGTTCTCGGATGCTTCCATCAGGCAAGGAAAATATTCCTTCCTTGAAGGGCCGGACGTGGACACCACCGAGAACAAGAAGCGTGTACTAAAACTGCTCAAGGGTCGCCTAGAAGCGATGACCCCATTTACTATCCAGAATCCTAACGAAGGTTCGTTACCCGATCCCGAACTTGATGCAGCCGATCCTCTGAAAGGATTCGGCACACCAGAGCATCGGAAAAAGGTGGAGTTAGCTGCAGAATCTGCTGTCATTAAGCATTACCAGAAGAAAGGGTATGCCTACGAACGCGTTACGCATTTACCATATGGTTATGACTTCGTTTTCACCAAAGGTAAATCGACTCGGCACGTCGAAGTCAAAGGCACATCCAGTCCCACTCCCCAATTTTTTATTACTCGAAATGAGTATATGAAGGGTCTACAATCCAATCCCGCATGGCGTCTTGCTATGGTTACCTCTGCACTGTCCGACACCCCGAACATAACTGAGTACGATGCTCTCGGACTGAAGCGTGCGTTCGATATTGAACCCTACGTCTATATCGGTAAATTCGTCCCGAAGCCAGAGAATTAATCAGTAGACCTACAGATCTAGCCCACACACTCCATTGATGAAAAGCCGTCATAGCTCAAAAAGCTTATTGGCTGATCACTCTCGATATCATGCCAGCACTTCTCATGCGAACATGGTATCGAAGTAATTTTTTATAGCAGGCTCGGATTTCTGAACGAAGGGGAACGTGCCTTTTTGTTAAGTTATCCTAGTGACCAAGGAGAGGGGTGAAAAGGTCCCGAAGAGCACTGTCGTCAAACTTTTCTGGGTCACGCTTGCTCGATGACGTGATATTCGGAGATGAGGCGCGGCTGCTTCGGTCTTCAATCTCGCCTATGCGATCCTCGATGGCTGATACGGCTCTATTCAACTCATCTTCCGACACACCAAAACGCGGCGCGAACTTTTTCAAGGCATCGATCCGGTCCGAAAGGGAGGACTCGCTATCATCCTCGCGAATGCGACTGGTGTTATCCTCAAACTCTTCGAGCACAGCCGTCTGCAAGGCACAGGTAATGCTGTCGGGCAGCCCATTCGCAGCGTCTGCTGCATCGATAAGGGTTGAGAGCATGTCACTTGAACTCCACCGTATGGTGTCCGTAAGCGCCTTTTCGATTAGCTCTAGGAATTCGGCTTCGTAAATGAACGGCCGGTCATAGCGCCTATCGCCCCGCTGGGAAAAGAAATCGATCAGAGTCTCCCCATCCGACCATGCACCGAAACCCTGTTGTGGATTACGGGCAATCGCGATGATGCTGTCGGCAAAGCGCCGTTCGTCGGTGAGCTGCCACCAATCCATCAGCATTCGGAGACGCTTGGAGTTTGCGGCGTCGTTGTATTCGAGCGAGCGGGCGTCACCAGCTCGCGGACGCCAGTGCGGACGCGTTTCGATCACCTCCAGCATGCCAACGCAGGCTCTGGCGATCTTCGCTTGATCGGCTTCGCTGAGCCCGTTCGGATGCACGAAGTCCCACAGGCTCGACAGCCAATCGATGGAGGCCGCCGTGGGAACAAGGCGAATAAGAAGGTCCGTGTCCAGCAGGTAGGTTGACAGATAGTCCTTGAGTGAGGGGTTGAGAAAAGAGACGATTGGCCCGCTGACGTTGACGATGTTGACAAAGCTACCTTCCAGAATGCGAAGGGCTTCTTCGAAATCCTTAGGCCCATGTGCCAGGCCGTAGGCCGTGCTCATCGCAGTATGCAAGGTATTGAAAGATGAGCGAAGGGTGGCGAGGCGAACCCCGTATTCCGAGAGGAAAAACATCGCCATCAGGAGGTGCCTGCACCGATGATCAATGTGCATCCGGAACGCAGTGTCCCAAATTTGGCTGGGATTGTTCAGGGCGCCGATAAAAGCTGCGGGATAGTTGCTGGGTTCGATATCACCGATGCGAAATGCATCGGTCATGGCCTCAATGACACGTGGGTTATAGTTCTTGTGATCAACAATTTCCGCGAGCTTATTGCTTTCCAATAGCGCCCGGATATGCGACTGCGGCGTCTCTAACACGAGAAGATGATTGTAGAGAATTCGCGCCTTGATCCGGCGGGTATAGATGCCAACATCGAGCACGTATTTCGTCACATCCAGGCGCTGATCACCAAGATGCTCGGAGACTCGCCGGGCTTCCTCAAATATGTACCCCCTCGTCGTCAGGATAAAACGGGCGTTCGGTGAGCGTCGTACGCGGCTCATGAACCGCGCTAAATCGGAATCCTTGTGCGCCAGAGCTTGTCGGTCGAGGGCAACCTTTCCCAGGAAGTCGTCGAAGAGGAATACCTGCTTTTTGCTGTCGGTAATGGCAGCGAAACCGTCCTCCAGACTGCGGATGGGAACGAGCTCCCACTGCTCACTCAGGAAGGTGTAGCAGAGCATCTCAGCCAGTGTCGTTTTGCCGACGCCCGGCGGTCCGGAGATGATGAGAAGCCTATGCTTCTCTAGAGTAGCTAGCGATTCGTCAAAGCTGGGGTTTGATGCGTACACGCGAACCTTCTGTTCGATGTCTTCCTGCGTGAATGCTGCAAAGGTATGGGCCGCCGCACGTACGACCCGCTCCAAAACACCCGCTCCCGAGAGCCACAGTTTGATGTGCGACTTGAGGATGTCTGGGTGCTTCCGAAGAAGACCGTTGATGTCCTCCGGACCAAAAATATCTGCCTCGGACTTCAGGCTTGCCCCTATAAGTGATGCGAGCTTGCCCTTGCCAAGCGGAGTGAACTTACAGGAGGTCGCTAGAATATATCGGGTCGGAGCCAGCTTATCGATTGACAAGCGCTCACGCTTCATAGCGGCCGTTAGTTTGCTGAACGGCGAACCTTCGTAATGCTTCGCCTGTAGGATGACGTTACCGCTGGCCAGCGAGTGCCGCCCGTCAATGCCGCCATCTGGCCCTGCGCAGAATGCTTCGAAGCGAAGCCGCTCTTCTTTTCCGATGAGGTCCCGGACGAGATCCTCAAAGTCCGCCGATGAAAGATTTCTGAAGTCATAGTTCATGCTGCAGTATCGTCCATCAAAAATTTCGCTCCTATCAACTGCTGTCAGCACACATGCTATGCGGCTGCCAAGCGAGCAGATCCTCGAGTATAGAGTCAGCATCTGGTGGGGGGGAAGTGGGTGCGATGATTCACCGGCATTAGGCGTGCTGTGTCTGGTCGTGCGCTCCAAACGCGAGGGTTAGCTGTTGTAACAAAATAGCCAGCTCTGCTGGGCTGCCTTCGCGTAGCACGTCGGCAAGTAATTCAGCCGCATATTCAGGGTCAGCACGAAGCTGCTCGGACATTGCCTCATTGTGCGATCGATCTCTCATTTGACCCACCCCCTATAGCCTAGAGACATATGAGCTGAAGCCCACCAATAGCATACGTTGAGCAATTGAGCGACGGCATCGAGCTCAATACAGTCAGAGGGGCAGCCAACCGGCTATCGGTCTCTGTGGATTGCACAATCCAAAAGCTGTTCAGAACTGATAGTTCACCTGTGAGCTTTAACAATCGCGCCCATCTTCATTCCTATGGCCACCTGCAACCTCCGAAATTCCATCATTACGATTTCCACATCAATGGCGTTCGCGCCTTCTCCACGCTTCTCTGCAAGCCAGAGTTTCAATAGACCAGCAACCCGTCCAAGGTCGCCATTTACCTTCGCCAAGTCAGCCACTGCGCCCAGGTCAATGACTGACTTTACAGGCGTATTTAAACCAAGAGCTCGCAGATAGGCCGAGCGTGCCATTCCAGCTTCCTTAGCCCGAGCAGTAATTGTCGCCTTTTCTTCATCGTTGACCCAAACCTCAATGGGCTTCCCGCGTCGACGAGCAGATGCTTTTTCTGTGGTGCCGTCAGTCATGGTTGCTCCTGATGTTGCTGTGCTTTCCCCTTAGACGCGGCAGCGACCGTGCGCCTCGCAGAGCAAGATCCGTTGAGCCGAAGGCGAATAAAGGGCAGGTGGTGGATGGGTGCGGGCTTGCCCGTACCCGTACAACACACATCTTGCCGTCCAGCCGAGTGCAATTCAAGGCTACTTCCCACTTTAGCTACGCAACTTTCCTAAACAATTTCCTTTAATTTATCTGATTATCCTAAAGTTGCCTTGAGCTGCATTAACCTCCTCCAGAGTTGCCTTAAATTTCCTTAAATTGCTTTCAAGTGCCTTTGATTTCCTTCAATTGCATTGATTTAATTATCTGAGGGGCCCATAGCGCACGCGTTGCCCTGCGAAATGAAAATACCATATGATCATAAATTCAGGCACCGCTAGAATTTTATGTACCGCGTCAAAATCAGAGCATTAGACCGGCACCAAAAGGAGAATCCAATTGGCAAGAAAGACCCTTTCAGAACGTAGGAGCGATGCGCTTTCCGAATTGGAAACAGCTAAGGCTCGTCTTGCAAAACTCGACAACGAGACTGCTGAAAGAATCGGAAGAATCGCAATAAAATCAGGATTGGTTAATCTTGAACTTACGGACGATCAAGTCCGAGAGGAGTTTGACAGAATCGTCGAAAAGATAAGCAAGGGAATTGACCATGAAGACAGCTCACCGCATCAACGAATTGGCTAATCGACTCAACGACCTGCAAGCTTGTCTAGGCCGGCCCAGCAGGCGCACTAGAGAGAAGGTTGTGGCAGCTCAATGCCTTGCGGCCGAGCTGGCTTTCCTAGTTGAAGAATGGCAGCTCGAAACATTGCGTATTCCTGAAGCAGAGCGTGACATGTATCGCACACCAAATCCCTACTGCGCAGTTCACTGACGGCTTGACTATCGCCAAAAAGCCCACTTCGGTGGGCTTTTTTTATTAAATTTTTCACTGAGCAAGATGGCCACATGCACCCTGGGCACGACTGAAACCCTCAATAAAATCAGGTTTCTCCGCACGAAATCGTTTTGATTTCGGGACACTTTCGGGACTCAACTCACTGACTTGTATGCGGACAGAAAGTTATCCGCATATTCATAAACTGACCATATGGGTGAATAATTGAGCATCGGATGATGACAAAACGAGGAATTCAAGATGAAACCAGAACTGGAGAAATTACCGGCGTACATCGCTAGAAATCTTGGGCGAAGCGTGAGGCTTATCGTGGCAAGCTTATGCATTGGTTCGAGTCTCTACATATCACCAAGCCCGGCTTATGCCATCTACTGCTCAAACTGCTCGACGTTTTACCAGCAAATGTTCGAATATGCCGAACAGGTCAACACAGCTTTGAATACCGCTGAGCAACTCCAAATCCAAATCCAGCAGTACCAAAATATGCTCACTCAGGGTTCGAGCTTGCCCAATTCTATGTTTGATAGCATCGCCGCCGACCTGAAAAGCGTAGTGAACATCTATCAGCGTTCACAAGCACTCGGCCGTCAAATTCAGAACATGGACGCGCAGTTCAATACAGCCTATCCCGGTTTCGAAGACTATCTAGCTCAAGAGGCTACCTCTGGAGAGGTGCAGACGCGGGATCGTTATGAAAGGTGGTCTGAACAAGGTCGCGACAACGTCAGAAGCGCGTTGGGTGCAGTAAATATCAACACCAGCACTTTTGAATCGGAAGGTGCCCAGCTCGAACGCATGATGGCTCGTTCGCAAAATGCCGCTGGAAGGATGCAGGCGATTCAGGCGGGCAACGAAATCGCGTCGCAGAACGTGCAGCAATTGCAAAAGCTGCGCGATTTAGTTGCTACGCAGATAAACATGCAGGGCAACTACATGGCCCAAGAAGGGGACCGGAAGGTTGCAAGCGAAGCTGCTGAACAGCAGTTTGAAGCGCGCCAAAGTACGCGCGGCGGCGTGAAGGAGTACTGAGAATGAATATTTCAAGATGGCTCATCGTATTGACGTGCACCGGCTCTGCAATGGCCGGTTCCATTTTCACTGTAGTTTTTCACAGCGAAAGCGAATGTACTGCGACGGCCGAGCAACAGCGGCAACAGCACGGCGCTGACGCCTCGTTTGAAGCGCGCCCAAACACTCGCGGCGGCGTCAAAGGATACTAAATATGGATCGTCGTCTATTGTTATTCCTCTTCTTGGCAAGCTTATTCGTAAGTACAGATACCATGGCCTCGACTGACCTTGCCCAGGCTGATACATCTGTCCAAGGGTTACTCGACCTAGTTTTGCAACAGTCGCACCAGTGGTCAGGAAAGCTGTATAACTATGCGATCAGACTGTTCTGGCTGCTGGCGTCGATCCAGTTCATCTGGACTTTCATGCCCCTAGTTATGAAGCAAGCTGATCTCGGCGAGATTGTTGGTGAGCTGCTGCGCTTCATACTGGTAATTGGTTTCTTCCTCGCAGTCATGAACTACTCGGTGGAATGGTCGACTGCCATTGTCGACAGCTTCCGAGATGCGGCGGCATCAGCGAGCGGTCTCGGGCGTGCATTAGAACCCGGCGATATGCTGGCAGTTGCACTGGATTTTGGCCGCACTATGGTAAAGGGCATTTCGGTTTTCTCTCCGGCCAAGGGACTTCTGATCGCCGTGTGCGCGATCCTCGTACTGGCATGTTTCGCCTTCATCGCTGCGTTCATGTTTGTGACGCTCGTGGAGTCTTACGTCATCATCAATGCTTCGGTGCTCTTCCTCGGCTTCGGCGGTTCGCAATGGACGCGAGATTTTGCGATTGCACCTATGCGCTTCACCGTTGCGATTGGTGCCAAGCTGTTTGTACTCACTCTGATTGTCGGCCTGATCGTACAGTCGGCAAAACAGTGGTTGGCCGCTTACACCAATGACGAAGCGTCATTGATGACGATGGTCGGTTTGGCCTTGGTTTGCTGTTACCTCACTAAAACTATTCCTGACGTAATCGGCGGCATGATTAGCGGCACCTCAATGGGCGGCGGCTCGGCCATAGGCGGGATGGCAGTGGCCGGTGCTGCTGGTGCAGCTGCGGCGATGGCCACGATCGCAACAGCCGGTGCAGCGGCTCCAGCGGCGGCCGGCACGCTCGGTGCAGCCGGGGCGGGTACAGGTGTGGCCGGGGCAAGTGGCAGTCTGGCCAGTGCAATCAACTCCAGCTTTGCCGGCGCCAGCTCGGCCGGGGAAGTGGCGTCTTCCGCAGGGGGCATGGCCTCATCCGCGAGCGTTGGCACCAGTACAGGCGGCAGCGCTGCCGCCAAAGGGGCTAGCACCGCCGGTTCGCGGGTCGGCGGCGGCACCGCCAATACGGCCCCATCACCATCGCTCTCTCAATCTAGCAGCAGCGTACAGCAGGCCGTCAAACATGCCGGAAAGTCAGCGCAGGGAAATGATGACAAGGAACAGCCTACGACACCAAAAGGTGGAGCCACCGGCTCCAATAACACGCTTTCGCAAGCGGCTAGTGGTGCAGCAAAAATGCTCGGCGTAATGGCATCAATGTCAGTGCCGGGTATGGAGAACGCGCATGCCTTGCATCCTGGCTCGGGATCTCCAGCACCTCTTCCAGAGGGTAACGGTTCGGTGAGTCCGACTAATGAAGTGGAGTTAGCTGCTAAATCCACACAAGAGGAATCCAATGTCATCCGTCCCGCCTCCGACACCCGCCCTACCCCCGACCGCCTCGCAACGCTCCAGTTGCCCGGCATGACCTCGAACAACCAATCGGAGAACCAACCATGAGAGAAGTCCTTATGTTTGCTGGATTCATAGTACTCGCCTCAACGTTAGCCATAGGCATGTGGGCACTCGGTCGGTGGCTGCGCAGCAAAGGCTATGGGCCGCAGCTCGATAAGCTGGATCGCCAATACACAGCCTTGCAGCTTCGGATAAGCCCGCTCGCTTTATCGGCTTCCCATCGTATGTTTGCCGGGGCACAGATCATCAATCGTTTACCAATGCTGGGAAGCAAGAGTAGCGCCTGCCTGAACCAGCAAGTATTAGCGGCCATCCAAGCTGCGAAGGAAGCGGCGAAACATGAGAACCGCGAAAAACTGTGACCGATGACCAGTCCCACGCCCCCCCGCCCCAGGGCGGGGCTTGCCTTCCAGACGGCGCGCAACTTACTCGTGAAATTTCATCACGGGAGCTTCGCCGTTAGTAATACGCACGGGCTTCGTACACCTACCCCGAGGCTGCAAGATTGGTAATACGCACGGACTTGTCTCAGCCCCCATTGACCAAACATTGCTGCTTGGCCATACGCCGCGGTCTGATCAACTTCTAGCCGATCAGCAACACTGACCATCACGTAAGCGTCTAGGCACTCCTGTGGCGCCTCGACGGATAATCGCCCTTTCCTTTTGGTGCTAAAACGGCCGTAGGCCGACTGTGCAAGGCCTGACCGCGCCTAAGCGCGGGCAGTGCCGCGCAGGACTGAATATCCTGAATATCCTGTTAACTCCGGGCGGGTGTGGCACGCACCGGGCGGGTGTGAAACGCTTCCGGGCGGATGTGACACGCCATCGGGCGAGTGTGAAACGCTTCAGGAGTTGCGAGCACCGCCTTTGTAATACGATCACCATTGAGCACAAGCCCAATTCGTCGTAGATCTTCAGCATCCTCCCTAAGCCTCTTTCGCGCATTGCGCATGTCTTGACTTGAGGCTTGTCCGGCAACCGCCACGATAACGGTGTCTAGATACCAACCGCCCGCTGGTACTACTTTGTGGCTTAAAAGGTGCCGAGCTATCGCTTGACTGATGCCGTGCTGGAGGCGAGCTATTGGGGCCGGGTCGTAATACAGGCTCAGATCATGTTCAAGGAGCATCATCAACGCAATTCCGAGCCGCACCCGCCATAGGTTCCGCTCTCCTCCTGTCAGAGGATCGGGACGTGTCATGGAGGAAGGGATAACGTGATCAATCAACCCGCCGATGATGGGAAAATCAAATTGCGTCGTTTCAATTGTGATCGTTGCAGCCCGAAGCTCGGCCAGCAGCTTTTCGAGCTGTGAGAAGCTGTAGCGGCTATCGGAAAGTGTCTTTCTCACTCGCGCGGGATCTACCAGAAGTTCTACGCCACCATCGGAGACAGGCCGCCGACGTTCTGCGCAGTACAGGACCGCTTCCAATACGTCCGCGTGTCTCTGCCCCAGTCGACCTGCTACACGGCAGCGCCCAAATGATGTCTCAGCCCAATCACCTTCGCGCAGACGCGGGCGCTGGCTAGGCTGATAAAGCATCACTCTGGCCTGTGCGATAGTACTGGTGGGGACCACGGAGTTACCACCGCTCATCATCACTTCCGTTTGCGAATTGCAGCGGGCTCCCCTTCCTCACTTCCGCCAGTTCAACCGGCACAAGAACGCCTCCTTCCTGGCGTTGGTACCACTGGTCGAGCGGGGTGGCATCGTAGTTCTGCTTGCTTACACCAAAACGGACAAAAAAACTACGCCTGTCGTTGCCAATAGGCTGCCGCTCATAGGTGCGGTCACTCAGTCGCTTTGCTTCGTCCTCGGTCATCTTGGCCACGAAGCCGCACCAACGGGCATTGTCGATTAGAGCTGATGCACCACGCGCTGCCTGCTGCTGATCGGTTTGCCCCTCGCGGGCGCTACCCTTGCTGACATGATGAAGGTACAACACCGATGCTCCGGTGTTGGCAGCAACGTGCTCAAGCGTAGCGACAAGCCGCGACATGTCACCGTTGCTATTCTCGTCACGGTCGTGAATCCGGCTGAGTGTGTCCAGTACGATCAACCGGGCACCGTCGCAAAACTCGTTGACCCGGGCAAGATGCCGATCATCCATTACGTTCAGCCGCTTACCCATTATTGGCTCAAGGGTAAGGTTCCTCGCGATGGATTCACGTGCCTGCTGATTCAGGTGCCGACCGATGGCATGAATCCGGCGCACGAGTGCGGCTTCTGGGTCTTCTCCTGCGAAGTAGACGACGCGGCCAGCACATGCTGGGGCGAGCCCTACAAGATCCCCGCCTGCAACGCTGCATGCGATGGCCATTGCAGCTTCCAAAGCCCAAAAGCTTTTGCCTGTCGCTCCGGGAGCTACCAAAGCTCCTACTGTACCAGCGAGGAATCCCGGCCAAATGAAGTCTAGAGTGGGAGGCTCACTCTCGAACGCTTCCCGTAAGTCAATCGCCACAATTCAGGCTCCCATTCCTGGCCGCGGAGCCGGGCCACTACCCTTACATGCATCAATCCATTCTTCGACCTCGCACAGATCCCACACGACCTTGCGGCTACTGAGCGCAATCCGGCGAGGGAATTTTCCCTGCTTTTCAAAGTTGTAGATCGTCCGCTCGCATAGCGGAATCATTGCCAGCAACTGTTTCTTGCTGATCAATACTTTGCTCTCTTTTCTCGATTCTTTTTCCACACCGAATACCTCGTTCCGTCATCACTCGAGGTTCGATTATTGCCCCACATTTCCGGTAATTTCCAGCATATCTTCTCGTTTTCCCCTTATAAATCAATAGCTTAACCGTCCGACAAACGTCTAGTTTCGGGACAGGGACAGTCACGCAATGCCTTGTTTTATCTGCAGTTTTATTAAGGAAATTCGATAGAAAAAAAGTGTCCCCAAAACGCCTATTTCGGGACGAAAAAAAACCCACCGAAGTGGGTATGTCGCCACAAACACATGCGAAGTCGTGTGCTCTGTTTGGCCAGTGAGGCTCAGAATCAATCCGCTACACGAGGTTTCCTAAGCGTCCACTCGTCAATCATGTCCGCCCAATCCTGCAACATCGCACGGCGCTGATCCCGATACTCGGCCTTGTTGTAAACGGCTCGCACACCTTTCTGTTCGTGCGCGAGGCACTTCTCGATCCAGTCGGAGTTATAGCCCGCCTCATGCAGCAGCGTGCTGGCCGTGCGGCGTAGGTCGTGGGGGCCGAACTTTCCTAGCGGTACACCTTCCTTTTGAGCAAGACGGTAGGTAAGCGTCAGTACCTGGTTGATCGTGGCTGCACTCATTGGCAAGTCGGAGTCGTAGCGTGACGGCAGAACGTACTCAGAACCACCTGCCAGGGTCTTCAACGCAATGAAGAAATCCAATGCTTGCCGTGACAGAAACACCAAATGAGGGTTTCGGCGCTTCATCCGTTCTTTGGGGATCGTCCATAGCGCCTCGCTGAAATTGATTTCACTCCACTTTGCGTTGGTCAGCTCGCTCTTGCGCACCATCGTCAGCAGCAGAAGCTTGGCTGCGGCGCGAACCGACGTCGCGGTACCAATCCTTTCCATGTACTGATACATCAGCGCAATTTCATCAGGCGTCAACGCCCGGTCGCGTGGCTCGAATTTAGCGATGCTGGCAGACCTTACTAGATCCGCGGGGTTCTCAACCTTCTGACCACGCTCAATGGCCCAACGAAAGACCTGCAGCACAATCTCACGCGAATGGACGGCGGTTGCAGGCGCCCCCCGCTCCACTATCGCATCAGTCAGCGCTCGCAGATCCTCATGAGTGATTTCAGCCAGCTTCTGATTACCAAACTTCGGCTTCAATTCGCGCTCGTAGACTGAACGGCGCATATCTCGTGTCGAGTCCGCCATCTGATAGCCGCGCAGCCATTTTTCAGCCCAATCATCAAAGGTCTCAGCACCTTTGGTGCGCGCCTTCGCACGCGCCTTTTCCTTAGCAGGCGACTTGCCTGCGGCAATCATCTTCTTCGCCTCCCCTAGCCGCTCGCGTGCCTCGGCCAAGGTGATCCCACCTAAGCCATGACGACCGAAGGTGACGGTCTCCTGCCGGCCATTGATGGAGTAGTTGTAGCGAAAGGAGATAGAGCCAGCCGGGGTGACGGCGACGTACAAACCGTCACGATCAATCACCTTGTAAAGCTTGTCTTGCGGCTTGAGGTTTCTGAGCTTGGTATCAGTGAGCATGACTTCCATATATTCCATGAAAAAATACCATGCTCTGAAAGCGCGGAAGAATGGGGCTTAACCCCCAGTAAAACCGGGCCTCTTGGCCACTTCGATACCATGCCCATCCTAAAACAAGGGACATGGTATCAAGCGTCATGCATGGCATCGGATGCAGTTGGTACCCCGTACCATGCCATAAAAAAACCATGCTTGGCGATGCAGAACGCTACCTGAACTTGCCAGACCCAAAAAGCCAAAAGCCCGCAATTACGCGGGCTCCAGGGCATTTTTTGCTAGATCGTGCCGGGCTATGCCGGACGCGGGATCATTCCCACTCGATGGTGGCCGGCGGCTTGCTCGACACGTCGTAGGTAACGCGCGAGATACCGTCGATTTCGTTGATGATACGGCCGCTGACGGTTTCCAGCAGTTCGTATGGCAGGTGTGCCCAACG
>Ga0213829_1001595_pt1 | contig 15952 bp, 12 predicted proteins | sample MC6MC0896MG_FD_180665 | JGI IMG/M metagenome (GOLD analysis project Ga0213829, IMG submission 180665) | Enriched soil aggregate microbial communities from Iowa State University, Ames, United States - MC6-MC0896-MG | ecosystem: Environmental > Terrestrial > Soil > Unclassified | place: USA: Iowa...
CCTGGGAGTGCGAGGAAGTGACCCGAGGCCTGTACTCCGTGGCCGCCCCGGTCTTCGACCGTTCGGCACATCCCATCGCGAGTGTCGCGCTGACGGTACGGGCCGAAGACGTCACGACGCCGGCACCGGAGTCCGCCGTGAACCCCGGGCTGCCAGCCGAGGTCGGGGCCTTGGGGGCGAAGTACGCCAAAGCCGTCCGGGATTGCGCCCAGGAACTCACCAGACGTCTCGGAACGGTCCGCGCCACGGCACGTTGACCCGGTCGTCTCGCCGCCAGTGCCCTGAAGTCGCAGTGCCCTCAACTCACTGTGCCCTGAACTCCCAGTGCGCTAAAGTCTCAGTGCGCAAAAGTCTCAGATCCGAGACAGGTGTTCTTCCCGACCGCCCTTCCGAGGGCGCCGGATCGCGTTCAATGGAATATGACCTGGATCACGCCCCCGGACGATCCGGTCAGGCCTCCCGCCGGACGCCCCAGGGAGACGCCCTGGACCCGGGAGACGCGACGCAAGGATTCACGCACATGCACCAAACACCACCTCATCAGGATCGGGTCTTCCGGCTCGGCAGCTCATCGTTGAGCTGGCAGGAGCTGATCCGCCTGACCCGGGTCCGGCTCCGGATCGAGGTCGGCCCCGCGGCCTCTGACCGTGTCGCCCGCTCATGGGAGACCGTGACCGGGGTGGCCCGTCAGCGGCCGGTCTACGGACGGACCACGGGGGTCGGCGCCAACCGCACCGTCCAGGTCGACGCGGCGGGCACGGAGAAGGATGTCAGTCTCCTCCGCAGCCACGCCACCGGCTCGGGAGCCTGGCTCCCCGGGCGAGTGGTGAGGGCCGGCCTGCTGGCCCGACTGAACCAGTTGCTCCGGGGAGGTTCCGGGATGCACCCGGACATCATCCCTGCGCTGCAGGACTCCCTGGCCTCCGGCGAACTGCCCCGTGTTCACGGCTTCGGCGCCATCGGCACCGGCGATCTCGGTTTCTTCGGGGAGATCGCCCTCGGACTGATGGGCGAGTCGGAGCTCTCCGATGGATCGCTGCACAGAAGCTGGTGGCCTCATGAGGGCGATGCCCTGCCGTTCCTCTCCACCAACGCGATGACCATCGCCCAGGCGGCACTCGTCACGTCCCGCCTGCACGCATGGCTGGCCTGTTACGAGAAGGTGGCCGCCTTGTCCTTCCTCGCCGCGGGAGGCTCCCGCGAGACGTTCGCGCCGCAGCTCCGCCAGGCCCGCCCTCACCCCGGGCAGCTTGAGGTCGCGCAGAGAATGCATTCCCTGCTGGAGGGCCAGGAGTGGGAGACGAGGCGTATCCAGGACTCCTACGGGTTCCGGGCTCTGCCCGCGGTCGCGGGTGCGTTCCAGCAATCACTGTCCCGGCTCGGCGACGTTCTGGACATCGAGCTCAACGCGGCGTCCGAGAACCCGTTCGTCTCCCTCGAGGACTCTATGGTGTTCCACAACGCCAACTTCCACACCATGGAACTCGCACTCGCCCTCGACCAGGCGAAATTGGCCCTGTCCGGCGTCGGGCATCTCTCGCTGGCCCGCCTCGGCGACCTCTCCAACCCCGGGATGACCGGTCTCGCACCGTTCCTGGCCGGTGGTGAGCCGGGAAGCAGCGGAATCATGGTCCTCGAATACAGCGCGGCGGCCGCCCTGGCGCGGCTGCGCACGGCGGCCCAGCCGGCGTCCCTCGGCTCGGTGGTCATCTCCCGCGGCACGGAGGACCACGCGAGCTTCTCCACTCAGGCCGTGGAGCACCTGGCTCAGTGCCTGGATGCCGCGGACATCCTGCTCGCCTGCGAGCTGGTCGCCGCCGTCCGAGCGCTGGCTCTCCAGCAGCGCTCACCCGTTCCGGACACCGAACTCGGCCGGTTCTTCGATTCACTGCAACCTCTCCGGGACGCGCACGCCCCCGGTGACCGCTCCCTGAGCGACGACATCACTCGCGCCGCCCGCCACATCCACCTTCTTTCCGCTGACGAGGACTGACCATGCACAGCACCACACCCGCAACCCACCGGAATCTCGACGACATCCCGTTCGGCCGTTTCCATCTCAAGGTCACCGCCATGACCTTCGGCGCAAACTTCTCCGACGGCTACGCCCTGGGCATCATCGGCGGGGTCCTCCCCGTCCTGACCGAACGGATGAACCTGGACGGATTCTGGCAGGGCATGCTCGCGAGCTCTGCGCTCATCGGCCTGTTCCTCGGCAGCCTCTGCCTGGGCCGGGTGGGTGACATCATCGGCCGGCAGCGGGTCTACGTCCTCAACTTCGTCCTGATCGCAGTCGCCTCGCTCGCCCAGCTGTGGGCACCGAATGTGGAGACGCTCTTCATCCTGCGCCTGCTCATCGGTTTCGGTCTCGGCGCGGACTACGCCGTCGGACCGACGCTGCTCTCCGAATTCGCCCCGCGGCGCCACCGGGGCATGATGCTGGCCTCCCTGACGGTGCTCTGGACCGTCGGCTACGTGGTGGCCAATGTCCTCGGAACCTTCGCCGCCTCCAGCCCGGATGCCTGGAAGTGGCTCCTGGCCAGCGGGTTCATCCCCGCGGTGATCGTGCTGCTGGTCAGGATCGGCACCCCCGAATCGCCCGGCTGGCTCATCAGCAAGGGCCGGGTGGACGAAGCCCGGGAGATCGTCCGGAAGTACCTGAAGGTCGAGCTCGATCCGGCCGAGTACGACGTCAGCTCCAGCAGCGGCAGCTACCGTGAACTGTTCAGCCCCTCCATGTGGCGCAGGACCGCCTTCGGTTCCCTGTTCTACAGCGCCCAGGTGCTGCCGTACTTCGCGATCTACACCTTCGTTCCCACGATCCTCGGAGAGCTGAAGATCGACGACGCGGACCTGCAGAACCTGATCATCAACCTCTTCCTGCTGGCTGGCGGCGTGGTGGGCCTGTGGTTCGTGCAGAAGATGCCGCGCCGGGGATTCACCATCTGGACGTTCCTCATCCTGGCCGTCGCGCTGATCGCACTCGGCGCCATGGCCGATCTTCCCGCGGTCTTCATCATGGTGCCGTTCGCCATCTACACCTTCGTGATGTCCGGCGCGTCCAACATCACCCAGGTGTACCCGCCCGAGCTGTTCCCCACGGAGATCCGCGCTTCCGGGGTCGGCTTCGTCAACGCCATCAGCCGGATCGCATCGGCTGCCGGAACGTTCCTGCTTCCGCTCAGCCTGGAGGCCTGGGGCATCCCGGTCTCCATGTACTGGCTGGCCGGTGTGCTGTTCCTCGGCATGATCGTGACGATCGCCTGGGCCCCCGAGACCCGGAAGGAACATCTGGTCTGACGCCTCATCCCGCGAGGAAACACTGCAGGGCCCGTCGTTCCCGGCGGGCCCTGCAGTGTTTCAGGACGCTACTTGCGGCCGACGAACCAGCCCTGGATCTTCGCCAGGCGGGCCTTCAGCTGGTCCTCGCTGGCCTGCGCGACGGCGGGACCGCCGCACGCCTCGCGCAGGGAGTTGTGCACCACGCCATGCGGGGTCCCGGTGCGGGCCGACCAGGCCGAGACGTTCTTGGCCAGCTCGTTGCGCAGCTCCATCAGACGGCGGTGATCCGCGACGCCGGCCGCCTCCGCAGCAGCGGCCGCTGAGGGCTTGCGCCGGCGGGACTGCTGCTCCGCCTGACGCTGGCGCAGCAGCACACCCACCTGATCGGCGTCGAGCAGACCCGGGATCCCGAGGAAGTCGAGTTCGTCCTCGCTGCCGATGTCACCGCCCGTGCCGAACTCGCCGCCATCGAACAGCACACGGTCGAAGGAGGCCTGGGAGTCCAGCGCCTCGAACTTCCCCTTGGTCAGGGAGTCGGAGGCCTTCTCCTCCCGGTTGGCCTCGTCCATCAACGAGTCCTCCGGGTTGAACAGGCCGTCTTCGTCCTCGTTCCGGGGCCGGTCCAGGGCGTGATCCCGTTCGGCCTCCATGGAGTTGGCCAGGCCCATCAGCTGCGGCACGGACGGCAGGAACACCGAGGCGGTCTCGCCGCGCTTCCGCGCACGCACGAAGCGGCCCACGGCCTGCGCGAAGAAGAGCGGGGTGGAGGTCGACGTGGCGTAGACGCCCACGGCCAGGCGCGGCACGTCGACGCCTTCGGACACCATGCGCACCGCCACCATCCAGCGGCTCTGACCGGCGGAGAACTCCTCGATCTTGCTGGAGGCCTTGGCATCGTCGGAGAGGATCACGGTGGGTGACTCCCCCGTGATCCTGCGGAGCTGGCCCGCATACGCCCGGGCGTCCTCATGGTCCGTGGCGATGACGAGCCCGCCCGCGTCCGGCACCGTTCGGCGCACCTCGGAGAGCCGCTTGTCGGCCGCGGAGAGCACGGCCGGGATCCACTCGCCCTGGGGATTCAGCGCCGTCCGCCAGGCCTGCGACGTCACGTCCTTGGTGACCGCCGCCTCGCCCAGGGAGGCCGCCATCTCCTCGCCGGCGCTGGTCCGCCAGCGCATCTGCCCCGAGTAGGCCATGAAGATGACCGGGCGGACCACGTGGTCCTTCAGGGCGCTGCCGTAGCCATAGCTGTAGTCGGCCTTGGAACGGCGGATCCCGTCCTTGTCCTCCGCGTACTCCACGAACGGGATGGGCGAGGTGTCCGAGCGGAACGGCGTTCCGGTCAGCGAGAGCCGCCGCACGGCCGGTTCGAACGCCTCCCGCAGACCGTCACCCCAGGAGAGCGACTCGCCGCCGTGGTGGATCTCATCCAGGATCACGAGGGTCCGGGCCGCCTCGGTGCGCGCCCGGTGCAGCATGGGCTTGGACGCCACCTGGGCGTAGGTGACCGCGACGCCGATGAACCCCTGGCCGTGCCGGCCGTCCGAGTTCTTGAAGTTCGGGTCGATCGCGAGCCCGACGCGAGCGGCCGCATCGGCCCACTGCCGCTTGAGGTGGTCGGTGGGCGCCACGATGCAGATGCGGTTCACGACGCCGGAGTCCACCAGGGTGGTCGCGACACGGAGAGCGAAGGTCGTCTTACCGGCGCCCGGCGTCGCGACGGCGAGGAAGTCCCGCGGGCGATTGCTCAGGTACTTGTCCAGGGCCTCCTGCTGCCAGGCACGCAGTTTCGGCGCGGTGCCCCAGGCGGCACGCTCAGGGTAGGCCGGTGGAAGGGTGGGGCCGCCGAAGAGCGTGTCAGTCATGGGGGGAAGAGCCTCGCTGGGGTCGTCGGTCGTCAGAGGAGAGGGAGGGACGGAACACCCGGGCATGCCGGGCGCGGCGCACTGCTACAGGCACCGTCAGGACGGGTGCGCGGACGGCGCGGAAGAGCGGCGCTACTTCTTGTCGCCGCCGTCCTTGCCGGGGCGCAGGCCCTCGTAGATCTCTTTGCAGGTGGGGCACACGGGGAACTTCTGCGGGTCACGGCCGGGGGTCCAGACCTTGCCGCAGAGCGCGATGACGGGCTCTCCGGTCAGCGCGGACTCCATGATCTTCTCCTTGCGCACGTAGTGCGAGAAGCGCTCATGATCGCCCGGTTCCACCTGTTCGCGCTGCTCGGTGCGCTCGATGGTCGCCGTCGAACCGCCCGGGCCGGAGAGCTCGCGCGAGGGGTCGTTCTCGAAAGGATCGGGAGGCAGAGTCATGACATCCACTCTACCGTGCTCACACTCGAGGAAGGGCTCCCAGCGGACGTCTGAACGTCTGCTGGGAGCCCTCTCCCGTGATACCGGAGGTCAGAGACCTTGCCACTCCGGCTTGCTCTCGAAGGTGTGCCGGTAATAGTCGGCCAGCCTCAGCGAGGAGGCAGCCGCCTCGTCGATCAGGATGGTCGCATGGGGGTGCAGCTGAAGGACCGATGCCGCGCAGATTGCGGCGACGGGGCCTTCCACGAAGTCATGGACGGCCTGCGCCTTCTGCGCTCCCGTGGCCACCAGGACCACGTGCCGGGCGTCCATGATGGTGCCGAGCCCCTGGGTCACCACATGGTGCGGGACATCGTCGATGCTGTTGAAGAAGCGGGCGTTGTCCTTGCGGGTCTGCTCGATGAGGGTCTTGATCCGGGTCCGGCTGGCCAGCGAGGACCCGGGCTCGTTGAACCCGATGTGCCCGTCGGTGCCGACGCCCAGGATCTGAAGGTCCACACCGCCCGCGGCCTTGATGGAGTCCTCGTACTCCTGGCACGCCGCCACGAGGTCCTTCGCCGAGCCGTTCGGGCTGTGCACATGGTCCGGATCGATGTTGACCCGGTCGCTGAACTCACGCCGGATGACCTCACGATAGGACTCCCGGTGGCCCGGAGGCAGACCGACGTACTCGTCCAGGGCGAAACCGCTGGCCCGGGAGAAGTCCAGGCCTTCCTCCGCGTGGCGGCGGGCGAGTTCGTCATAGATCGGCAGCGGTGACGAGCCCGTCGCCAGGCCCAGCACCGCCTCCGGCTTGCGCTTCAGGAGCGCTTCGATGGCGTCCGCCGCCATGGCACCGATATGAGCGGCATCGGGAAGGATGACAACTTCCATGCTCTTGCGGCCTCATTCCTACTCAGGAGCTGTGAACTGCTTCGATCTTATACAGTTCGACCCCAAAAAACGATAGAAAGTGAGTGAAGTTAGCTATTTTTAATCAATTGCGCTAAAAGTTCGGGTCCTCGGCGCTCAACATCCCGACCGCCGAGGCGTACCCCGAGCCACAGCAGGAAGGCTCCCCACGCGGTCCCGAAGACGAGGTTGAGCCAGCCCCACAGGTGGTCTCCCGTCACCAGTTCGGCGATCAGGAGCCCCGCGAGCGGCAGGCAGATCACCACGAGGACCAGCATGCCCAGACCCTGAACGGCCAGGGTGAGACCCTTGCCGCCCGGCGGATTCTTGAACGGGCTCTCTCCGGGCTTCGGAACCGCCGTGACATAACGGGCGGAGATCACCGACGCGAGTCCCAGACCGGCCATCAGCACACCCGCGGACGCGCCGAAGATCCCGGGCAGCAGCGCCCAGCGTCCGCTGAGCGCGATCGAGGCGAACACCACGACCACCACGGCGGGCACGGCCAGGATGCAGCACCCGAGCACCCGGCCCCAGCGGTCGGCACGTCCCGGGGCGCCGGTGGCCACGTGCAGGGCGAACGCGGTGTCGTCATAGGAGATGTCCGAGCTGATGCTCCATGACATGAGGAACGCCACCAAAGGGCCCACCACCAGCAGCATGCCGAACTGCCCGTCGCGCATGCCCATGAAGTAGAGGAGCACCGGGAGGAGCGGCACCACGATCAGCGAGGCCGAATAGCGGGGATCGCGGAACCAGTAGGTGGCCGTCCGGGCCGCCACCGCCCCCGTGGGGGTGGCAGGGAACCAGGAGAAGAACCCGAGCTTGCCGGCGGCACGCTTGGCGCCCGTGGCCCGCGGAGGGTTGACCATGGACCGGACCAGGGCGATGTTCCAGAGCCAGGCGGCGAGCGCCAGCACGGCGAGGCAGATCAGGATCCTCAGTGCCGCGCTGCCGTAGTCCCCGGCCGCGACGTCGGCGGGCAGTGCCCAGGGGGCTCCGAAGGGCGTCCAGGCCAAGGCGGTCGCCAGTTCCGGCAGATACCGGGCGTTGTCCTTCAGACCTTGCGCGGCACCGCTGAAGATCGGTCCCATCAGCACGAGCGGGATGAAGATCAGGATCGTCCCGATCTCCCGGTAGCGGCGCGACTGCGCCAGGTTGTTGCCCCATGCCGCGGCGCACCGCGAGTAGATCATGCAGCTCGCCAGACCCAGCACTGCCCCGATGAACGCCGCGATCACCTGCTGAGGGGATCGCCACCAGCTCACCACGGTGGTCAGGCTGAGAATGGCGGTCAGCAGCCCGGGAATGCCCACCAGACCCGCCAGCGCCATACCGGTCATGAGTTCGCGCTGCGGAATGCCGAACGAGGCGAAGCGCTGCGGGTCCAGGGTCATGTCCATGCCGGACGCCAGGATGGGGACCACGGTCCAGCCGAGCACGGCCCCGAAACCCGCCAGCACCAGGATGGTCCGGGCGAGATCCACATCCGCCAGCCGGAGCACGATGAGACCGATGACCATGAACGTCAGGACGCCCAGGCCATACAGCCCGCCGAGCACCAGACCGACGATCTGCCAGGGACTGCGGCGGAAGCCGTTGGCCAGGATCTGGAGCTTGAGCCTCAGGAGTGTCGCAACCATGCCAGCCCCTCCCCTTCGTGACGGCCGCCCACCAGGCTGACGAAACGCTCTTCCAGAGTCTGGCCGGCGCGCACCTCGTCCACGGTGCCGGCGGCCAGAAGACGTCCTGCGGCCACGACGGCCACGTGGTCACAGAGCCTCTGCACCAGGTCCATGACATGGCTCGAGATCACCACGGTGCCGCCCGAGGCCACGAAACCCTTGAGGATGTCCGTGATGTTCGCGGAGGAGACCGGATCCACGGCTTCGAACGGCTCGTCCAGCACCAGCACGCGCGGCGCGTGGATGAGCGCCGAGGCCAATGCGATCTTCTTGGTCATGCCCGCGGAGTAGTCCACCACGAGATTGCCCGCGTCCGCCGTGAGGTCGAGAGCCGCCAGCAGCTCGCGGGCGCGCTCGGCCACGGTGTCCCGGTCCATCCCCCGCAGAAGACCGGAATACGTGATCAGCTGTTCCCCACTCAGGCGGTCGAATAGACGCACACCATCGGGCAGGGTCCCCAGGAGCTTCTTGGCGGCCTGCGGGTCCTGCCACATGTCCACGCCGAGAATCTCGGCCGTGCCGAAGTCCGGGCGCAGAAGACCGGTCGCCATGGACAGCGTGGTGGTTTTGCCGGCGCCGTTCGGGCCGACCAGACCGAAGAAGGAGCCGACGGGGACATCCAGGTTGATGCCGTCGACGGCGATCTTCTCGCCGAAGCGCTTGGCCAGCCCCCGGAGGGCGATGGCCGGGATGTGCGACGGGGTCCTGGGGACTTCCACCGGGGAAAATGGCTGGGATTCCGGGTGCGAGTGAGTCATGCATTTCACGCTAACAAGTGTGATGACAGTCCGGGATGCTACTTCAGGACGATCTTTGCCTACGCCCTGCGGATCCCTCCTCCCCCGGAAACGCCGCGGGGAGGACGCTCCTTCCGGAACGTCCTCCCCGCTGAAGGCCCGGTCACCGGTCTGCCCGGTGACGCCCTGCGGCGACTGCTCGCCTAGAACAGCACGCGCGCCAGAGCCTGGCGCGCCGCGGCGACCCGAGGATCCTTGACACCCACCACTTCGAAAAGCTCCAGCAGACGGACCCGTGCGCTCTCGCGTTCCGGTCCGAAGTGCCGCCCGATGAACGTGACGATCCGCGAGAAGGCATCCTCGACGTGGCCGCCCGAGACGTCCAGGTCGGCCAGGCTCAGCTGGGCCTCGACGTCGTCGGGGTCGGCTGCGGCCCGCTGGCGCAGCGTCTCCGCGTCCGTGGCGCTCAGGCCCTCGAGACGGAGCAGCAGGCGCACCTGGGCCAGGCCGGCCTTCGCGTCGGCGTCGGCAGGCTGTTCGTCCAGGGCCTGCTGGTACGCGCGCTCGGCCGCGGCGTAGTCACCCGACTCGATCGCGTCCAGGGCCTCCTGGTGGAGCGGGGGCAGAGGCGCCTCCGCCGGTTCGGCGCCCGCGCCGTCACCCGACACCGGACCGATCCTGCCGTGGACGCCGTTGGCCTGTGCCAGCTGCAGCAGTTCGGTGAACAGCGCTTCCAGATGGGCCTCCCCGACGGGCCCCTGGAACAGCGGCACCGGCTGGCCCTTCACCACGGCGACCGCGGCGGGGACTCCCGAGATCTGCATGGCCTGCATGATCTGCGGGAAGGCCTCCACGTCCACCGCGCCCAGGACCATGGCGCCGTCCTGACGTTCCACCAAGTCCTCGACAAGGCTGAGGGTGTTCTGCGACTCGGGCGAGTACTGCGCCCAGAGTGCCAGGATCACGGGCACCTGGACGGACAGCTCCACGATGTCCTGGAAGTTCGCCTCGGTGACGTTCGCGCGGTATGACCCGGAAGCGCCCGGGGTGTCCGCGCCGTCAGCGCCGGACGCCGCAGGGCGCGGTGCCGGCGCGGGTGCGGTGGCCCGTGCCTTCAGGCCGGAGAGATCGACCGCTCCGCGAAGGCCTGCAAGTGAATCGAACGGGTTCTGTGCTGCCTGGGGCAACTGTCCTCCTAGGGGATCGGCCGGTGAGGGATCACCTCACCGGCCGGGAAACGATGGCTGAACGGGCTCAGCCCAGCTTGACACCGGTCAGGTAGCGGTCCGCGGACAGCAGCGTGAAGCTCTCCTTGGAACCGGCCGGCGGGATCCGGAGCGTCACCGAGTCGATGAAGTGCTGCGTCACCTTCTTGTTCGTCTTCTTGGTCCCGGCGAGCGTGGCCACGGCCTGGTCGGACAGATCCACGGTGTCGCCCTCGTTGGTCGGCACGAGAGTGATGGTGAACTCGAGGTCCGCCACCACCACGGCGCCGCCGTCACCGGACTGGAACACCGCGTCCGGCTGGCCGATGAGCTTGTAGTCGAAACCGGGCTTCACGTTGGCCGCGTTGTTCTTCGGGTCGATCGCGTCCTGCTTCTGCTGCTCCGCCTGCTGGAAGTACGTGTTGTCACCGAACTTCAGCTTCGACGCGCCGTTCGGATCCTTCAGCCGGGACACCAGGGCGGCGATCGCATCCGTGGGGCTCGCCGTCAGGCCGCTGGCGCTCTTCGCGTCCAGCGTCTTGACGCCGTCGGCGCTCATGGCGGGGAACGTGTTGCCGGGGAGCAGGTACGAGGCGCTCACCAGTTTGTAGTTCTCCCGGGCCGACTTCTGCGTCAGGGTGAGGATCAGGGGCGTGGGGTTCTTGGGGCCCTGGGTCACGGCCGTCAGGGTCCGGGGCCAGCTGCGTTCGGTGGGGACCACCTGGGCCAGCAGCTTCTGGGCGGCGACGGGCGCCACCGCGGGGTGGCTCGTCGCCGAGGCGCGGATCTTGTAGTTCTGCGTGCGGATGGAGAGAGCCTCACCGCTGGCGCGCTCGCCCAGGTCCTTGGCATTTTTGGCGGCATCCGCACTGCTCACCGAGTCCGCGGTGCTGGAGAGGATGCGCTTCAGCTGGTCGTCGGTCACCACGGGAACGCCGGCGGAGGCGGCTTCGGAAGCGGCCGGGCTCGGCGTCGCGGTGTCGGCGTGAGCGGGTGCCACGCCTCCGAGTGCGCCGACGACGGCGACGCTGAGCGCGCCTGCCACGGCGGGGATCCGGCGGAAGGCCGACGGCTTGTCCTTGGCCTTCTCCGTCGACCCCTCGTCCTGGGCGGGGGTCTCGGTGGGCTGATCAGAGCCTTCGGCGGAGGCGGCGTCCTCAGGCGTTTCAGCCTTCGCGGACTCGCCCTCGGCAGGAGTGGTGTCCGCCGCTGCGTCCGTGCCCCGGGGTTTCCGCGGTCCCGTTCCAGCCGCGGCGACGGCCTTGTCCGGAGTGGAACCGCCCTTGCCGAAGAGGAAGGCGAAGAGGAGCGCACCCAGCATCAGCAGGCCGCCCAGCACCATGAGCGGCACGCTCCACGGCGTGCTCGTGTCATTCGCGTAACTGAATTCGAGCTGGGACGGAGCCGGCTTGGTGCCGTCGGTCGCGATCACCAGGGACCAGTCGCCCTTGTCCGGCGCGGACCACGGGAACCTGAGGCTCCCGTTGCCGGTCTGAGTGCTGGCCCAGATGTCGGCGTCGGCGGGGTTCGGCGCCTTGGCTTCGCCGTCGACGTGCTGGACGTCGAGCGCCTTGCCTTCCGCGTCCAGTCCCTTGACGGTGTTGTGGGCGGTCTTGTCCACCCAGGCTGCGACGTCGTCGGGGCGGCCGATGGCGACGGTGAAGCTGCCTTCACCCTTGACGTCGAGGTCCACCTTGCCGTCGCCGAACTTCGCGAACGCGGGGTCCACCACCGTGAGCGGGGCCTGCTGCACCGAGGAAGGGAGCGCTACGCTCACCCTCTCGGGCGGAGCCCAGAAGGTCTTCTGGCCGATGCCCAGGAACAGGGCTACCAGTCCCAGGACAAAGACGGCGATCGCTGACTTCAAACGCACAAATGCACCTAACATCGGGGTCATGGTCTCTTTCATGGTATCCGCTGAGACTGGGAAGCAGGGAGGAAAGGGCTCCGCTGATAGTGTGAATCGCGCCCCTGCCCACCATTTCGCCTGAACCACCCAAGGAAGACCCCATGAGTGAAAACCAGCCGGAGAACGCCCCGTCCACCGACGGAACGGAACAGTCGTCCCCCGAGACGGACACCACCGGCTCCGTTCCTGCGCCCACCCCCGCCGCGCGTGAGTCCGTCGAGACCTCCGCCGGGAACGCGCAGCAGGCAGAGGTGACGGACTCCGGGCTGCTCGGTCGGGTCAAGCGGGCCTTCGGCCAGCTGAAGAAGCCGGTGCCCGGCGCCATGCCCCGCGCACATTTCGCGCTGCCGGAGGCCGCCTTCGACGATGACGGCAACCCGACCGTGCAGTCGGTGCAGGGCTTCTCCGTCCAGCGCCCCGTACTCCTGGGCTTCATGCTGACCGTCGGCGTCGGACTGGCACTGCTCCTCTTCTACGTCGGAAGTCACACGACGCAGCTCATCCTCTGGATCATCGCGGCGCTGTTCATCGCGCTCGGCCTCGACCCGGTGGTCCGGACCCTGGAGAACCGCAAGATCCCGCGGCCGGCCGGCATCGTGATCGTGCTCCTCGCTCTCGTCGGGGTGGTCGCCGGATTCTTCGCCACCCTGATCCCCACGGTGGTGGACCAGGTGAACCAGATCATCACCCAGGGCCCGACCTGGATCAACGATTTCCTCAGCTCGGACTTCTACAACAATCTGAACGAGCAGTTCGGTCTGAAGGACCGGGTCACCGAGGAGATCCAGAAGTTCATCAAGGACTCCAGCGCCGTGGGCGGGGTGTTCGGCGGAATCGTCGGCTTCGGCACCTCGGTGGCCAATGGCCTCTTCGGCGCGCTGATCGTCCTGGTGCTGACCCTCTACTTCCTGGCGGCACTGCCCTCCATGAAGACCTTCGCCTACCGTCTGGCTCCGCGTTCGCGCCGCCCGCGCGTGATGGAGCTCTCCGAGGAGATCACCCGTTCGGTGGGCAATTACGTGATCGGCCAGGTCTGCGTGGCTCTGCTGAACGCCACCTTCGCCTTCATCGTGATGTCCATCCTGAACGTTCCGTTCTCCGTGCTGCTCGCGTTCGTGGTGGCCCTGCTCGCGTTCATCCCGCTGGTGGGAGGCCTGATCGCCGGAATCCTGGTGACCCTGGTGTCGTTCACCATGGGCTGGCAGACCGCCGTCATCTACGCCATCTGCTATTTCGCGTACCTGCAGTTCGAGGCGTACTTCGTCTCCCCGCGCATCATGCAGCGTGCCGTCTCCGTGCCGGGCTCCGTGGCCGTGATCTCGGTGATCGCCGGCGGCAGCCTGCTCGGGGTGCTCGGCGCCCTGATCGCCATCCCGACCGCCGCGGCGATCATGCTCCTGATCAAGGAAGTTCTGGTCCCGCAGCAGGACCGGAAATAGCGTCGGTTCCCTGCGGTCCTGAGACGGCCGGGAACGGCGAAGGGCCTCACCGCGGTTGCGGTGAGGCCCTTCGCCGTTCAAGAGGGTTTCACTGACCCTGGGCGACCGGGCCGGACCATTCCGTGGGCAGCGGCGTCGGCACCTCGGGTGCCACGGTCGCCACGATCTCGTTGAGCGCCCGCTGCACGTGCTTCTCCCCCACCCAGAGGTGCTTGGCGCCGTCGACGCCGATCACCTCGGCCTGCGGCACCAGGGAGAAGCGCTGCGCGGCCTCCTCGGGCTGCAGGTAGTCATCATGCTCGGGCACCAGGACCTTCAGGGGGAGGGTGGTGGGTCCCCACCGGCGCAGGTCGTCGTCACCGGCTCGGTGCAAGGGCGGGGAAAGCAGGATCGCGCCCTCGATCTCCTCGGCGGCGGGGCTGACGCTGCCATAGCTCAGGGCGAGTTCGGTGCCGAAGGACCAGCCCAGGAGCCAGAGCCGCGGGAGTCCGCGGTCGACGGCGAAACGCACCGCGGCCTCCAGGTCGTGACGTTCGGCGATGCCGCCGTCGAACTCGCCCTCACTCGTGCCGCGGGGCGAGGACGTGCCCCGCGTGTTGAATCGCAGCACGGCGATCCCGGCGAGGGCCGGCAGGCGGTAGGACGCTTTGCGGTAGACGTGGGAGTCCATGAAGCCGCCGTGCGTCGGAAGGGGATGGAGCGTGACCAGGGTGGCGCGCACCGGACCGTCGGCCGGGAGAGCCAGCTCGCCGTAGAGAGTGAGCCCGTCCTCCGTGCGCAGTTCGATGTTCTCCCGCACGGCCGGAAGGACCGTGGAGGCCCTGATGGGCTGGGGTCCCGCGGAATCGGTGAAGGTGAGCGTCGCCGGGTCGGCCGGGTCATAAGCGGTGGGCACTGCAGTCATGGTCCCAAGCTTAAGTCAGGACGGCGCGGCGCTGTGCTCCCCGGCCGGAGCGCGTCGGCGCTCAGCGGTAACGGTAGCTCCGCCCCGTCCAGCATCGGGTGTGCCAGTGGCGGCGCTCGTTGATCCCGGCCTGTTCGCCGAAGAGGTGATCCTCTTCCCACACCACCAGATGGGCCATTCCTGGGGGGATCTGCCGATGGCATCCGGGGCAGGTGTACTCCTTGCCGGCCCGCAGCGCCGTCATGGTCCGGACCATCCAGACGCCGTCCGGGGCGACCTCGCGACGGTCGATGCCGATCCGTGCCCGCTCCAGGCCCTCCAGCGACGGTGATGCCGTGCCATGCTTCCCGATTCCGGTGGAGGAACTCCCCGGACGACGGCGGGGGCGGTTGCTGCGGGGCATGGTTCCATTCTGCCAAAGGACCGTTGTGCCAAAGGACCATTGGGCCGAAGGACCACAGGCGCCGTGTCACAGGAGCGGCACCCGGGATGCCGCCGTCGCTCTCCCGGGCGCCGCGCCTTCACTTCCGCCGGTCAGCGGAGGGCGACGACGGGCTCCCCTCCCAGCAGGCCCGTGCCGGTGCGCGAGCAGCTGCCGCCCTTCGGCGTGCCCTGGTTGTAGGCCTGACGCAGGCAGGACCGCAAGGCGAGCTGGCCCCAGTAGTTGGGATGCAGGGACTCCTGGACGAAGTAGTCGGAGTTCGCGGTGCTGACCGTGCGGATCTGGTTGACCCACTCGGTGGCGTCGGAAGCCCCGGCCTGGGTCCAGGAGCTCAGGCCCCTCTCCTCGAGCAGTCCCACGGTGTTCTCACAGAGGCGTCGGCCGGAGAACAGGGAGGTGACGTCCACAGTCTTGACATTGCTCAGACCGCTCTGGGCGGCTGCGTTGGCGACCGCGTTGTTGATGGTCGGCAGGAGCGTGCTCGCGGCGTAGTCGACGTCGGCGTCCCACAGGCCGCACCCACCTGTGTTCTGCCGCGTGTAGCCGCTCTGCCCGTAGCGCATGGCACCGCTTGCGGGCAGTGGCGACGGGTAGTTCTGCACGACGAGCGTCCAGGCACCGTCCGCGTACCCGGCGTTCCGCATGGCCGTGCGGATGTTCTGCATCGCCGTCGCGATCTTGCCCGTATTGGCGGCGACCGTCGCAGAGCTCATCGAGGTGGCGACCGTGCTGCCGTTCTTGCAGTACTTCGGGCTCCAGCTGAACGAGGTCAGGTAGTCCGTGACGCATTCCTGCATGATCGTGCCGAACTCGAAGTCGTTGCCACCGATCGACAGCGCTACCATCTTCACGTTGTGGCTCGCGGCGAAGTTCTGGAGCATGAGGGCCTGGCCCTGCTGCCCACCCGAGTTGTAGAAGTCCAGGCCGGGCTTGAAGTTGCCGCTCGAGTTGGTGAACGTCGAGGTGCGGGCTCCGGAACAGGCGAGGTTGAGGCTGCTCACCGCACCCCCGATGCCGACCTCCGCCGAGTGGCTCCGGTGGCACCGGGCGATGGTCTCGGCGGTGTTGGAGGCGTTGTCGTTGTAGGCCGTGGCGCCCAGGGCGTCGATCCCTGCCGCGCTGCCGTTCGTGTTGCCGACCCAGCGTCCCGCC
>Ga0213829_1001618_pt1 | contig 15802 bp, 11 predicted proteins | sample MC6MC0896MG_FD_180665 | JGI IMG/M metagenome (GOLD analysis project Ga0213829, IMG submission 180665) | Enriched soil aggregate microbial communities from Iowa State University, Ames, United States - MC6-MC0896-MG | ecosystem: Environmental > Terrestrial > Soil > Unclassified | place: USA: Iowa...
CAACTTCGGTTCCGTAACCAGCCGGAGTAAAAAATGCAGGAATACCCGCTTGCGCAGCACGGCATTTTTCTGCCAAGGTACCTTGTGGCGTTAATTCAACATCTAACTCGCCGCTTAACATCTGGCGTTCAAATTCAGCATTTTCACCCACGTAAGAGGCAATCATTTTTTTAACCTGACGCTTTTGAAGTAGTAATCCTAATCCAAAATCATCAACACCTGCGTTATTAGAAATACAGGTTAAACCGGTAATGTTTTTACGAACCAGTTCGGCAATTGAATTTTCGGGAATACCGCTTAATCCAAATCCGCCAACCATAATGGTTTGATTATCTTGTACATCGTGTAATGCTTCTTGCGCATTTGCAACCTTTTTATTAATCATAATTATTTAGATTGTTAATGGTATAAAAATATGAAAAAAAACGACTTCAAAATAGGAGTCGTTTTAAATATTTAAAAGTCAAATTCTGTTGGAACACTTCCGGTAGGGGCAGCCAAGCTGTCTTTCTTCTCGCTTCCGCCGCCAACCGAATCATTGGCAGCTCGTTTCCAGCAATCAACCAGAACACTTATGTTTGCAGGGCGTTCAAAATCTTCATCGGAAACATACAGCGTTTTATCGCCATAACATTTCTTCATGAAGATACCCCAAATTGGTAGTGCCATTGTTGCTCCTTGTCCGTAAACCGTTGATTTAAAATGCGCTGCACGATCTTCGTTACCAACCCAAACACCGGTAACCAAGTTTGGAACCATACCAATGAACCAACCGTCTGAATTGTTCTGCGTAGTACCTGTTTTACCTGCAATAGGATTTTTAAAGGCATACGGATAACCTGTCATTGTGTGATAACCCGCACCGCCAGAACCTGTATAACGCAAACGACCACCAGAACCACCTTCGGTTACACCTTCCAATAATTTTATGATGCCGTACGCAATATCTTTATTCATCACGTCACGCGTTTCAGCTCTTGATTCAAACAAAACAACGCCGTTTTTATCGGTAATTTTATTTACAAAGCGTGGTTTAACGTAAACTCCCTGATTTGCAAACGTGCTATAAGCCGCAACCATATCGCTCACTGTAATTTCAACAGCTCCTAAAGCAATTGCCGGAGAAGCCGGAATATCCGATTTTACGCCTAAATCTCTACATAAATCGATCACCGCTTTTGGACCAACACGATCCATTAAACGAGCCGTTACGGTATTTAACGATTGCGCCAAAGCATATTTCATTGTTACCGAACCGTAATATTTACCTGCCGAATTTTTAGGCGACCATGGTTGTTGAATTCCATAGCGTCCTTTAGGCATTGTAAAAGGTCCGTCGTAAATATAATCGCAAGGACTCATTCCCAATTGATCGATAGCTGTTGCGTAAACAAACGGCTTAAAGGTAGATCCAACCTGACGCGCACCTTGTGCTACGTGATCGTATTGAAAATGTTTGTAATCGATCCCTCCTACCCAAGCTTTTACATTACCTGTAACCGGTTCCATAGACATCATACCCGATTGCAAGAAATGTTTGTAGTAAACAATAGAATCGCGCGGTGTCATTAAGGTATCTTTTTCGCCTTTCCACGTAAAAATAGCCATTTTAGTTTTAACATCGAACGATTTTATGATATCTTCCTCTTCTTTACCTTGCGCGCTCATTTGTCGCCAACGTTCAGAATTACGCATTGCACGGTCGATTATCTTCTTGGTTTCTGTCTGATTAATCTGAATGAAAGGAGCATTTTTATTGCCTTTTTGTTGCTTAAAGAATTCTTTCTGCAAATTAGACAAGTGCATTTCTACCGCTTCTTCTGCATATTCCTGCATACGAGAATCAATCGTGGTGTAAATACGCAAACCATCGCGGTAAATATCATACGTTGACCCGTCTTTTTTAGGATTTTCCTTTACCCATTTACGCATATAATCACGTAAATATTCTCTAAAATAGGTTGCGTAACCTTTAGTATGCGTTTCAGGTGTATAATTGATTTTTAAAGGCTTTGCCTGATATTTTTCTTTTTCGGCTTCGGTAATTTTACCGTTTTTAGCCATTTGCGCTAAAACGATATTTCTACGATTTTCTGCTCGATCCGGATTAAAACGCGGATTGTAACGAGAAGGTGCCTGAAGCATTCCTACCAAAACAGCAGCTTCTTCTACCGTTAATTTTTTAGGTTCTTTATTGAAATAGATGTTCGCCGCCGAACGAATTCCGTAGGCATTACTAACAAAATCTACCGTATTTAGATAATAAGCAATGATTTCGTTTTTGGTGTACTGACGTTCTAATTTTACGGCAATAATCCATTCTTTTACCTTTTGAATTACACGAAAAAGCTTGTTGGTTGAACCCGAACTTCCGTGAAAAAGGTTTTTTGCCAGCTGCTGACTGATTGTACTTGCTCCCCCACTTGATCCAGCACTGAAAATTGCACGCATGGTTCCGCGGGCATCAATCCCTGAATGTGAACGAAAACGCTCATCTTCGGTAGAAATCAAAGCATCAACCAAATGTTCCGGTAATTCTTCGTATTTAACAGGCACGCGGTTTTCAAGGTAAAACTTACCCAATGTTTTTCCGTCTGCCGATATAATTTCTGTTGCTACACTTGATTCCGGATTTTCCAATTCATCGAAACTTGGCATCGCGCCAAAAATTCCCCAATTGGCAAAGGCAAAAATCAATATAACAAAGGCAACACCTGCACCGAACAATTTCCAGAATAAACGCAGAAATTTTCTGTTTGTAGATAGTTCCTTCTTTTTAGAATCTTCTATTTTTTCCATAATGTCTTATGAATAATTATTGTACTTGTAAACCAATTTCGGTAATGCCGTTTAAAACTGCATCGCCTTTTACTTCATTTACTTTTCGCATGGCATGTTCTACTTCAATTTTATAAACACCCTGCTTTTTAAACACTACTTTTTTTCGCCAGATAAGCTTGTGTTCTTTCACATCGGTAAAACCGGTTCCCAACATGGTTCCGTCGGCATTTGCCATTTGATACTGCAATGTATCAACCGTTGCATCGCCTTCGGGCGGAAACATTTTTACGATTAAAAACAGGTTGCTGTACGGATAATCGCTTTTTGTACGAATATTTATGTACGCATCGTGCTTTGTTATGGTATCTAACGATTCAAAATCAAAAACAGTAGGTTCGCTTTTTTTCCAACCGTCTGGCAATGATTTGTATTCGTTAAAAAAGTCGGTCGTAGTACAAGCTGTAAATGCCATTACTGTTGATAAGGCAACAAATTTAAAGAGATTTCTTTTATTGTTTGTTATCATTTGGTTTACTGTTTGGGTTGTTTCCGTTGTTTTTATTAGGTCGTTTAAAATTCTTTTTGCGAGCCTGATTCTTACTGGCACCTTCTTCGTTTGGTTTTACAGGTGCATTATTTTGAACAGCCGGTTTTGGCTTTTCGGTTTGATTATTTGGATTGTTCGGATTATTCTGAACTTTTGGCTGATTGTTTCTCGGCGGACGATTTTGCTGCTTTGATTGTTGAGCTTGCGGTGGTCTTGGAGCATTTTCGTTTGAACGCGGTGCTCTTTTAACATCGGTTGCAACAGTTGCAGCAGGTTTTTCTACCGTATTGCCTACAGGTTTTTTCTTGTTACGCGGAGCGTGTTTTTTACGTTTAGGTTCATCGAAACGCGACAAGCTGTCTTCTGTAGTTGCTACACTTTGAACAGATGCATTGTTTTCTTCTTCTACAACGTAATCTTCGATGTTTTCTATAAACTGTCCCTGCTTATTTAAGGCAAGAATTTCTTTTACCTGCGGAACTTCGATCTTATACCAATTTGCTCCGTTAGACGGATATGCAAACCACATAACCTGCTTGAAAATATCAATTTTCTGACAATAAGCCTCTCCATTTTTAGTTTGCAGTTTGGTTTCGCTATCTGGCATTCCTTTTAAAGCGTCCAAATAGGTATCCAACTCGTAATTCAAACAACATTTTAATTTACCGCACTGACCCGCCAATTTTTGCGGATTTAACGATAACTGCTGATAACGCGCCGCCGAAGTATTTACGCTTCTAAAGTCGGTTAACCAAGTAGAACAGCATAATTCGCGACCACAAGATCCGATACCGCCCAAACGAGCAGCTTCTTGACGGAAACCTACCTGTTTCATTTCGATACGGGTGTTGAATGTACGTGCAAATTCTTTAATCAACTGACGGAAATCTACACGATCGTTCGCCGTATAATAAAAGGTTGCTTTAGATGCATCGCCTTGAAATTCGATATCGGAAATTTTCATTTCCAGCTTTAATTCAATAGCAATCTCGCGTGCACGAACTTTCATTGGTTCCTCGCGCTTGCGGGCATCGCTCCAAATATCAATATCTTTCTGCGTTGCTTTTCTGTATATTTTTAAGGTATCGCCATACGGATCTACCTTCTTTTTCTTCATTTGCACCTTAACCAGCTCGCCGGCCAAAGTTACTACTCCGATATCATGCCCTGGACTTGCCTCGGTTGCAACTACATCGCCCATTTGCAATGCCAGTTTATCGATATTTTTATAAAAGTCTTTTCTACCGTTTTTAAAACGAACTTCAACTACATCAAAAGGTTCAAAACCCGAAGGGTAGTGCATATTCGACAACCAATCGAACACACTTAATTTATTGCAACTGTCGGTTCCACAAGAACCTTTGCTACCACAACCTTTTGGAATGCCAGAATCGTTTGTTTTAGTAGAACAATTTGTACATGCCATATATATTGAACAGCCTGCGCTGTTTATATTAATTAATAAAAAATTTGTGTAAAGATACTATATTTTCGTTGCGCATTATAACGTGTTAACGTTTTATATCATTTTACAAAAATCTAATATAAGTAAAAAATTAAAATTGGCATAGGTTTTAATTTATAGTCGTATTCAAATTTTAAAACAATTAAAAATTATCATTTTTTTAACTACATTTACAACATAACAGACATTAAAAAACGAATTAGATTCAAAAATTACCATACAAATTATAAAACATGTGTGGTGTATATCTAATTGAAAGCAATAACCTAATAACACAGTAATTTATGAAAAAGCTAATTTTAACCCTCATTATATTATTGCCTTTTGTTACAAAAGCACAAATAACCCTTATCCCCGATCAAAATTTTGAAAACTATTTGGTACATTGGGGGTATGATAGCGACGGATTAATTAACGGACAAATTTTAACCAGTGATGCACTAACAGTTACTGAATTAGACTTTATAAACAAAAGCCCAAATAATATTTCATGGGTTGATTTAGATGGGTTTAATGATTTTACTAACTTAGAAATACTTAAAGTAGGGAATGGCGCCACAAACATAAGTTTTGCAAATTTAATAAATCTAAAAAACATCTATTTAGACAATCCTATTTTATCCTCTTTTGATGCAACTCCTTTAAGTGCTTTAGAAGAATTAGAACTTGATAATACGACCTTAGATGTTCCGGCTAGAGAAATACGCGAATTAGATTTTAGCAACAACCAAAACTTTAACTACCTCTTTGTTCGTGAATTACATAATTTAGAACGAATTAGCTTACGAAATAACCAAGCAAGTGCTGTTTCTATTATTTTATATGGAAGTGCATCTCCAAACTTATGTATTGAAGTTGATAACCCTTTAGATGCCACAAACAATTTACCCCCGTATGATAATTGGTCCATTACATGGGATGGTGTACATGACTATATTTATTACTATTTCAGTGATGTATGTACATTAAAAACAGAAAAATTTGTAAATGAAAATTTTAAAATTTACCCTAACCCAGCAACAGATTATGTTTTCATTGAACAAAAAGAACCCAATGGTGTAACCTTACAATCGGTTCAGATTTTAGATAGTTCGGGTAAATGGATCAAATCCATTAAAGATAACTTTAACCAAATAGATGTTTCTAACTTTAGTAAAGGAATGTACTTGTTTGTAATACAAACCGACAAAGGCAATAAACCGGAGAAAATCTTAATAAAATAGATTTAAACAACATTCATAAAAAAAAGCTGCCAAAAGGCAGCTTTAATTTTTATTGTTTCTCTTTAATCAAATAAATATAAACGGGGAAGTGATCGCTAAATCCTGGTTCGCCACTTAATTGGTTTCTCAACGGGTAACCTTTATACTGACCTGATTTCTGTACCAAAAACGGTTTGTTGAAAATCCCTACTTTCCAATAACGGAAACTTGAATAATCTTTACTTAAAAGTGGTTCTGTGAAAATAATCTGATCGAAAATATCCCACGCATCGCGGTAAGCAATTGTTCCGTGACCTTCTTTATATAATTGGTACATCGGGTTAAAAATTCCACCTTTTTTTACATCTTCTTTTTTACCTTTTGCTTCTAAAACGTCTTTAACCGATTTATTATAAGGTCCGTCGTTTAAATCGCCCATTGTAAAAACCTTTGCATTTGGGTTGATATTATATAACGAATCGATGATTTTTTTGTTTAAAGCTGCTGCAGCCTCACGGTTTGGACTACTTTTTTTCTCGCCACCCGAACGTGACGGCCAGTGATTTATTATAAAGTGCATTTCTTCGCCATCTAACAAACCGGTAACCAATAACTGGTCACGAGTGTAAACGCGTTTGCCTTTGCCGTTGTTACTATCTTTATATTTAGTATCGGTTGGATCATAAATATATAAAGGAATATTTTTAGAACTTGTTGGCTTAAAATGTTTGGTTTGGTAGAAAAGAGCTACATCAATACCACGACGATCCGGAGAATCAAAATGAACAATTCCGTAATTAGCCTTTTTTAGTTTCGGCATATTTACCAAATCTTCCAACACCTTACGGTTTTCAATTTCGCTGACCCCTAAAATTGTCGGCATATTTGGGTTGTCATCTGTACCAATTTCAGAAATTACTCGACTTAAGTTTTCAAGCTTTTGCTGATACTTCTTTCCATCCCAGTTTCTTTCACCTTTTGGCGTCCATTCTTCATCATAAATTTTCTCATCGCGAATGGTATCAAACAAGTTTTCAACATTGTAAAAAGCAACAGTATGTACCGCATAAGATTTCTGCTGAGATTGTGCAAACGCTGTACCTGCAAAGAATGCCAGTATTGATAATAGTTTAATTTTCATGCCCATTATTAAGTTATTATAAAGTTTTTGATAATCCTGAGGGCAAAATTAGTTAATATTTATAAAATAACTACCTTTGCACCATGTTAAGTTTAGTTTAAACTTACAAAACTTTAAACAGCTTATTTTTAGGTTTTTATGAAAAAATTACTACTTAGTACTTTGCTAGTGCTATTTACCATTACAGCTTGGGCACAAAGCACAGCATTACGCGGAGTTGTTGTTGATGCAAAAACACAGCAACCCTTATTTAATGTAACTGCAAATTTATCCAACACAAATTTATCGGCTACTACAAACCAGGAAGGTGAATTTGAAATTGCAAACCCTACTTCGGGCAATCAGGTGCTTTACATCAACTTTACAGGTTATGTTCAAAAAAGATTTACTTTGGATATAACTACCGAAGCGGATATTGATTTGAGCACAATTTATCTAGAAGAAGATGTAACTGCAGAACAGCAATTGAGTTTAATTACCCTTACCGAAAACGATTTGGGCGATGACAACTCGGGTTCTGAAACTACATCTGGATTGTTACAGGCATCGCGCGACCCTTTTCGTCAGGCGGCAGCTTTTAACTGGGGTCAAGCCCGATTCAGAATTAGAGGGTTAGACAATGAGTATGGAAATATCTTTATAAACGGTATTTCTATGAATAAGATTTTCGATGGTCGTCCGCAGTTTTCTAACTGGGGAGGACTAAACGATGCTACTCGTAACCAAGAATTTATCAATGGTTCTATGCCTAATGATTATACTTTTGGCGGAATTTTAGGTATTCAGGCAATTAACACCCGTGCGTCTTTTATGCGTACCGGAACACGTGTTTCACTTTCTGGTGCAAATACCAATTATAGTGGTCGTGGAATGATTACTTACGGGTCTGGAATGAACAAAAACGGATGGGCTTATGCTGCATCGGCTTCATACCGTATGGCTAAAGAAGGCTTCTTTGACGGAACAGATTACGATGCTAAATCGTTTTTCTTGGCTGTTGAAAAGAAAATCAACAGCAACCACAGTTTAAACTTGTCTGCAATTTACGCACAAAACAGTCGTGGTAAAAACGGACCTAACACACAAGAAGTTGTAGATTTAAAAGGTTACAAGTACAACTCATATTGGGGTTGGCAAGACGGTAAAAAACGTAATTCTCGTGATAAAGACGTAGAAGAGCCAATTTTTATATTGAGCCACTATTGGGATATCAGCGAAAAATCGACTTTAAACACCAATGTATCGTATCAGTTTGGTAAGATTTCAAACAGTCGTTTAGAAACAAACGGAGCAAACAATCCTGATCCTACTTACTACAAAAACTTACCAAGTTATTATTTGAATTTCCATAATTCAGATGGATCAACACCAATTTGGACACCCGATTTTAACAATGCAGAACGTAACAGACAAGATTTCTTAGCTAATTCGCAAATCAACTGGGATCGTTTATACCTTCAAAATGCAAACAAAGGTTATGCGGTAAACGCTTTGTATGCCGATGTTATGCAAGACAACCAATTAACAGCAAACACATTATTTAATACGCAAATTTCTAATGTAGTTGGATTTAATGCAGGTTTAACCTACCGCAATTTACGTTCAGAAAGCTACCAGGAAATGCTTGATTTATTAGGTGGTGGTTATTTAATTGATAACGATACATTCTTAAAAGAAGAATTTTCGGCTTCTGATTTAAACAATCCAAACCGTAGAATTTACGAAGGCGACAAATATGGTTACAACTATATTATGCACGCAAATGTGGTTGATTTGTTTACACAGTTTCAATTCAACTTTGGTAAATTCGATTTCTATTTAGGTCAAAACGCATCATACACAGAATACCAACGTGAAGGATTGTACAAAAATGCATTATACGCAGATTCATCTTTTGGAAAAGGTCAAAAAATATCATTCGAAAACTACGGTTTAAAAGGAGGGGCGACTTATAAATTAACAGGTCAGCATATTTTCAACTTCAATGCAAGTTATTACACGCAGGCTCCATCAATCCGTAACAGCTATTCTAATGTTCGTATAAGCGATGCAACAGTAAATGGCTTAACCGATGAGAAAATTTTTGGATCTGATATCAACTATATCATCCGTACGCCTAAAGTAAAAGGACGTGTTGGTGCTTATTTCAACGAAATTAAAGATGCTACAAGAACATCTTTCTTCTATGCAGATGGTATCGATATTGAAATGGACGACGAAACAAGCAGCGATTTCGTTGCAGAAATCACTCGCGGAATCAGCAAACAAAGCATGGGTATTGAATTAGGTACAGAATATCAAGCGACTAAAACAATAAAATTGACTGCTGCTGCAAATTATGGTCAGGCAATTTATTCAGACAACGCAAATGTTTATTTGAATATTGATGGACGTCGTGAAAGCGGTTTAAGCCCAATGGTAAACTACGGAACAAGTTATATTAAAAACTACCGTGTTGCAGGAACGCCACAACAGGCATATTCATTAGGAATTGAATACCGCGACCCGAACTATTGGTGGATTGGTGCAAATGCGAACTTTTTAACCGATATTTATTTAGATATTTCGCCTTTGTTACGTACAAACAACTTCTTTGCTGAACCTGGTCAGGGTGGTGCAGCATTCAGCGATATGGATACCGATACAGCTAAACGTTTGTTAAAACAAGAAAAATTAGATGATATCTTCTTGGTGAACCTTCAAGGTGGAAAATCATGGAGAATTAATGGTAAAACTTTTGGTTTCTTTGCATCTGTAAACAACGTGTTAGGTTTAGAATACAAAACAGGTGGTTTTGAACAAGCACGTAACGCTAACTACCGCGAATTATTAATGGATCACGCAAGCGGAACCCGCACTTTTGGTCCTAAATATTTCTATGGTTTCGGTAGAACTTATTTCTTAAATTTATACATCAACTTTTAATTAAAAGCGTGATATGAAAATATTAAAACACATATTCCCAATAGCTGTATTAACTTTAACCGGTTTATTTGCGGCATGTTCACCAGAAGATGAACAGGAATTACCACAATACAATAAAATAATTTATTCTGTAGATTTTCAAGGAGTAATAGACGGTACTTTTGACGAGACACCATTTACTAATTTTTCTGAAGTAGGTACAAAAAAATGGTTTGGTAATAAAGACACGAGAAATGTAAACGCTTATTACGAATTTTCGCCTTTCCAAAGCGGTCAACCGTTAAACATTGGTTGGTTTATAACACCTTCTATTAATTTAGACGAAGCAACAGCCAAACGTTTAACATTTCAAGTATCACAACACCATGTTGTAAACAGTACCGAAAACTATTTAGAGTTATTTGTATCAAATAACTTTACGGGGAATGTTGCCGAAGCAGACTGGGTTAAATTTGAATTCAGAAAACCAGAAGCAGGTTCAAGAAACTATGTTTGGGTAAATTCAGGTGCAATTAATCTGGCGCAATTCAGCGGAAATATTCACCTTGCTTTTAAAGCAACAGGAGGAACGGCAAGTGCAAATGCAGGCGCGTACATGATAGATAATATTAAAGTATTTTAATTTTAAGATATGAAAGCAATAAAATATACGTTTGCAGCCTTGGCATTGGTTGCAACATTAGTAACAACAAGTTGTGCAAACAGCGACGATGTTTCTACACCGGAAATTAAATACCACACGGCAGAAAAAACAATTACTTTAGAAGAATTGTATGCCAAAGCAAATACTACGGTTCAACAATATACCGAAGAGGATATTTTAGAAGCATACGTATCATCAACAGATGAAGGCGGAACCTTCTACAAATCGGTATCATTGCAAAATTTAGAAGGAACCAAAGGTTTTTCTATTTCGGTTGATCTGAACAATATCAGTAACGATATCGCTCCGGGTCGTAAAGTATATATCTATTTAAAAGACATGTATTTTTCAATTGTACACGGATCTTTGGTTTTGGGCGATCTTTATCAGGACACAAGTGTAGGAAGAATGCGTCCGCAAGATTTCTACAAAAAAGTATTTCCTTCGGCAGATGTTGTTTTAGAGAAAGATTTAGTAAAAAAAATAACTTTAGCTGATCTTAAAAACGACCACTACATTAACACCTTGGTTGAAATTGATAAAGTGCAGTTTGCAGACAATGCAGTTGACAAAACATATTACGATCCATCAAATGTTTTAGGCGGTGCTACAAATCACAATATTGTTGATCCTACCGGAACAATGATCTTTAGAACAAGTGAATTTGCAAAATTTGCCTCAAGAGTCGTTCCAAAAAACAGCGGAAAAATTCGTGGGGTTCTAACAAAGTTCAACAGCGATTATCAATTTATGGCTCGTACATTCAACGATATCCAATTAACTGAAGACCGTATTGGTGTAGATCCGGGAGAAGGCGAAGAACCTACAGCGCCAACAAACTTATTGTTTACAACAGCCGATTTTGAAAACTGGACGAACTTTACAGCTTCATTGAACAGTTTCGGATTAAAAGCGTATGCCGTTCAAGGCATGGGGACAGGTGCTTTAGGAACAAATTCTATGCATCTGAACGGAACGCCAACAGCAAACGATTACGTTTTTACCGTATTGGCTTCTGCTAAAGGCAACATTCCGGCAACACCAACAAAAATTACTTTTTGGGTAAAAGGAACATCTGCTAAATCATTATCAATTAACGTTTATCGTGGAACTACAGGTTATGATGTATTTAACGTAACTAACTTAAACAGTTTAGCGGTTACTTTAAACAAAGCAGTACTTAATGATTCGGGTAACGGAACAAATAATTACGGCGGAACTATTGATACCGCTAACAAATGGGTTAAAGTAACTTTAAACATAGCCGATGTTGATATTAACAAAAGTACAACAGGTGACCTTTTTGCTTTAAAAGTGGGAAGCAACGCTGCATATAATCTGCATATCGATAATATCGAGATTCAATAAAACATACACCATTCAACTTTAAAAGCTGCTTTCAATGAAAGCAGCTTTTTTTTATTTACAAACAAAATTTCGTTCATTTTCAACACCGCTTTTTTGTATCTTTAAAAACAAATATTTGCGTACTCTTTTATGCCAGCAGCCGTAGAAACATCACATCATTTATATCCGTTAATTTCCGATTTAGGTTTGATCTTAATGACTGCCGGAGTCGCCGTTTTAATCTTTAAAAAGATAAAGCAGCCTTTGGTTTTAGGCTATTTAATTGCTGGATTTTTGGCAGGTCCGCATTTTCCGTTATTCCCTACCGTTCAAGATATGGGTAACGTCGAAGTTTGGGCAGAAATTGGTGTGATCTTTTTACTTTTTAGTCTAGGGCTCGAATTCAGTTTTAAAAAACTCGTCAAAGTAGGCGGATCCGCCAGTATGACCGCCGCTGTTCAAATCATCACTATGATTATTGTTGGCTTCACAACCGGAAAACTACTCGGTTGGAATTTTATCGACAGTATTTTTTTAGGTGCGATTCTTTCCATGTCGTCCACAACCATTATTCTGCGGGCGTTTGATGAATTAGGTGTTAAAACCCAGAAATTTGCCGGTGTGGTTTTCGGAACACTGATTGTAGAAGATATTGTAGCAATTTTATTAATGGTTTTACTGTCAACAATAGCCGTATCACAGCAGTTTTCGGGAGTAGAATTAATGGAATCGATTTTTAAACTGGCATTCTTTTTAATACTTTGGTTTTTGGCGGGAATCTTTTTAATTCCTACGCTGCTTAAAAGAACCAAAAATTTGCTAAATGAAGAAACTACTTTAATTGTTTCGCTGGCATTGTGTTTAATGATGGTTATTTTGGCAACCGCCGCAGGTTTTTCACCGGCATTGGGTGCTTTTATTATGGGATCGATAATAGCAGAAACAACCAAAGCAGAACAAATTGAACATTTAGTGAAGCCTGTAAAAGATTTATTCGGAGCGGTTTTCTTTGTATCGGTTGGTATGCTTATTAATTTAGATACACTTCAGGAATACGCTTTTCCGGTACTGATTATTACCATAGTTACCATTTTCGGAAAAACAATTGCTACCACTATGGGAGCGTTACTTTCGGGACAACCGTTGAAACAGTCGGTTCAGGCAGGAATGAGTTTGGCTCAAATTGGCGAATTTTCGTTTATCATTGCCACGTTGGGTATGACATTGGGCGTAACAAGCGGTTTCCTCTATCCTATCGTAGTTGCAGTTTCGGCAATTACCACTTTTACCACTCCGTTTTTCATCAAAAATTCCTTAAAAGCATACAATCAATTAAAAATTATCCTGCCTAAAAAATGGGAAGATAAATTAGACAATTATTCGTCGGCAACACAAACCATTGATAAAACAAATCACTGGAAAAAATATATTTCCGACGTTGCATCGCACATCGTCATTCATTCGGTCATTATTGCGGGTATTGTCTTCGTAAGCATTTACTATTTAATTCCACTGTCTACCGGTGCGTTTACCTATTATCTGTACATCTTTTTAACCGTTTTGGCGTTTCTGCCGTTCTTGTATGCACTAGCTTTACAAAGAGTTGCCGTTAAATCGTTAAATCAGTTAAAAAGTGACAGTAAAAACATTACACCACTTATTTTAATCGCTCTGTTTAGAATTTTGCTGTGCATTGTAATTGTTTTTATAATGATTAACGAACTGATTAATCCGTTGACTGGCGTTATTGTATTGGCTGTTTTAATTGCGTTTGCCGTTTTATTTCCCAAGAGAATTCAGATTATGTATGGAAAGATCCAACATCAGTTTATCGAGAATTTTAATGACCGCGAAAGATCCGAAGCCATTAGAAACAAAAGCGATTTAACGCCTTGGGACGGACACATGACTACTTTTGAAATTCCGCAGGAATCACTAATTGCCGGAAAAACGCTGAATGAACTAAAGGTACGTGAAGAATTAGGCGTAAATATTGCCATTATTAAACGTGGTGATTTGGTAATTAATATTCCGGATAAAGACGAAAAAATTTTCCCGAAAGATATTGTGTATGTGATTGGAACCGACGAGCAGGTAAAAGATTTTGAGCTTTTTGTTGATAAATCGTTGGTAGGATCGGTTGATTACCACACCGAAATTGTGCTGAAAGGTTTTGAACTGACCAATGAAGCGTTGAACGGAATATCGATTCGCGAAAGTAAAATCCGAGAAAAAAGCAACAGCATTATTGCCGGAATTGAACGCAACGGCGAGCGCATTTTAAATCCACAGCCTACTTTTACCTTACAAAAAGGCGATATTTTATGGCTTGTGGGCGATAAAAAGAAAATCACCGCTTTATTTTCAAAATAAATTATGACGATAGAAATTGCAAAACCCGAACATTTAAACAGCATTATGCAGGTTATCGACGATGCTCGAAAAATTATGCGCGCCAACGGTAACCTTACCCAATGGATTAACGGATATCCGTCGGCAGAAGTTATTCTGAACGACATCAATCAAAACATAGGATACATTTGTTGGAACGATACCGAAATGGTGGGTTATTTTTCGTTTTTAAAAGGTAATAATCCGGAATCGACTTACAACGTCATAGACAATGGAAAATGGCTGAATAATGAACCTTACGGCGTAATTCACAGACTGGCATCAAACGGAAAAGCTAAAGGTATTGCAAAAGCTTGTTTTGATTATTGTTTTATACAGATTAACAACATTCGGGTTGATACCAACAACAATAATTTACCTATGCAGAGCTTCTTTAAAAAGTACGGTTTTACGTATTGCGGTGTTATTTATGTTTCAGATGGTTCACCAAGAGATGCTTTTCAGATGAAAATATAAACCCGCATTTATTTAACAAAGGTGCTTATATTAAATAAAGAAAAATAAATGAGTAAATAGAAAATTTCTATAATTAATAAAACGACAAAAAGAACATTAAAAAGTTTATTGAATATTTTTGATTTATCATTATCTTTTAACTCTTTAGTGGTACAAAAAATTAAAAATGACGTAAAAAAAATAGTTAGTAAAAAACTAATAACTAAAAAATATCTAATACTTATATCATCATAAATAGTATTCTTTATAAAGAGAAAAATAGTATTTTCTTCGATTTTACCGTTATCAACTATTGCAAAATAAAAATACAATAGTATGATGAGAAATGAAGATGTGATAAAATATTTTTTTATAGAAATTATTTATCAAATTCGTAGTAACCAACAACTATTAACTCCATTGGATCTATTGAAATTACTTTGTTTAATGGCAATTCTGATTTTAAAATAGTTATTTCTTGAAAGTAATCATTTTTAGTATCATTCCCTGTAATAGAAATATGTAAGGTATCTTTCACGAAATATTCTGGGATATTAAGTTTAAACCTACCAAATTCATCATTCCAAACTCCGTAGCCATTAAAATCTAACTTAACAAAACACTTACTTGCTGGCTCTTTAGTTTCATCATCAATGATAATTCCTCGAATCACATATTTCAATGTATCGCTGAAAAAAAGATCGGTTTGAAATAGCTGTTCATAATCAGCAATAGATTTTTCAGGTTGCTTTTGAACAGAACATGACACCACTAAACCAGCAACCAACAATCCGTAAAAAGCATTAGAAATTTGTTTGTAATTAAATTGATTGGAAGAAACTAACAAAGGTCGGTTTAATTGAGATAGTTTGAACTTCATACATCTTGGTCGTTCATTTTGGTT
>Ga0213829_1001620_pt1 | contig 15795 bp, 14 predicted proteins | sample MC6MC0896MG_FD_180665 | JGI IMG/M metagenome (GOLD analysis project Ga0213829, IMG submission 180665) | Enriched soil aggregate microbial communities from Iowa State University, Ames, United States - MC6-MC0896-MG | ecosystem: Environmental > Terrestrial > Soil > Unclassified | place: USA: Iowa...
CGCCGTCAACTGTGTCACTCAATGATGAAAGACAGGAAATTTTATGGAAAAAACTCTGCAATGTCCTAAGTGTGGTTCTACAGAAGTTGAAGCACGTGACCATGACAAATTACTTAGAACAACTGGTGGTGTTTTACTGACAGCTGCTGGCACAACGGCAGGTACTGTAGGTGGTGCGGCAACTGGCGCTTCTGTTGGAGCAGCCATTGGTACGATTGCTGGTCCTTTAGGTGTGATTGTTGGCGGAACTGTAGGAACTTTTGTCGGTGCAATTAGTGCAGGAATTACTGGCGGTGTGGTCGGTAATATTTTTGGTAAAAAAGCGGGTGTGATGATCGATAAGAACATTTTTCAGGACTACCGCTGCCTAAAATGTAAATACCGTTTTAAACAAAAGAAGTAGCTCGAATTAAGTAGGAGAACTAGTTGCTCTAGCTCTCCTACTATCATAAATACCACCATCTCTGTATAAATATAAGCATTATTTTTATGGATGAGAAAGTTTTTAGACTCTTATCGACCTAACTAGCTGCTTTTAAGCCCTGCTGGACTTGTTGATATTGATCAAAAAGCTGTTCTTGCTTAACCTCTTGACTACCTACAGCTTGATCTTCAGCAACTTTATATTACATGTACCATCAAAAAATACAGAAATATGGACCACATCTGAACAATCCTGTTTGGCTGTAGGTGGAATATTAGAAACATCACTATTGGTTTCCACCGTCCTTTTTATAATTGTTTTTTTAAACATGATCTAACTTCACTTTTTATTATTGCGAATTTTTTCTTGCCATTTTAGGCCTTTCTCAGTTGGGTTAGGCCAATTGTTGGATGTCGTAATTTCCACAGTATCATCTGGATATAAATGTACTGCTAAATACTTCATTCCTTTCAAATCTTCTTTAGTTAAAGTGACCTGATTTTTTGCTTGATGTAATTTATCACTATTAGATTCTTCCCATGTAATGACCTGTGGTCCAACTTTTACTCGAGAAGTATTCATACCACCACCGAAGCCTCCTCCTATTTCATGATTATTTAATTTCACCATATAACTTACATATGTGGGGTCATATTTAAACGAGGTAGTACCCATGTAGTACGTTGAATTTGGGCCTATACCAGCACAACCTGCAGCATTAAATACTAAACTTATTGGTAGGAGTAATAACTTTTTGAGACTCATAGTATTTCTTCTTGCTATCTTAGACGTTTTTCAGTTGGACTTGAAATTGTTAGATGTAGTAATTTCTACTGTATCATCAGGGTTTAAATATGCCGATTAATATTTCATACCCTTGGAATCACTACCATTACTTAAATTTGCCCATACATCCAATTACAACCAGTTAAAATTACTGGTATAGCAAGTAAAATAAATAGTATTTTATATTTCATTATTCCTCTCCATTTAGAACTCTTATTAATTTATTTCAATAAAAGTATATTAGCCCTGATTAAAAATTAATTATCCAGCTTCAGACATTAAGCTATTCATAATCTGATCCATTGTTAGCTTTTTATCTTTAAAATTTTCAATAACCGCTGTAAATTATTATCTAAGTCAAATTGAGTGCCATACATCAATCATTTCTTTAAACTAAAGGGTTTACCTCCCCTTAGTTTATCTATACTTCGGTTGAATATTATTTTCCTTAATAATTTTGACTATAGAATAAAGTACAGAACGCTTAACCTGTGTATTGTTATAACTACCTTGATGATCAAAACCTGTCATTTTGAATACTTGTTTAACTCCAGACTGCTTTAGTGGAGCACAACCAGACTGGTACGGCACGGTACCATCTCCAGGTGCGTTTTGATTGGAGATTGAAAAGACACCCAGATTACCACTTACTAACGAGATATAGCGGATGCCATTATTCTCAAGCGCTAAGTCACGATTATTAGCATCTGTACCTTTGCCTTTTTTAATTTTTTCCATTTGTTCTTGAACAATTTTTTGACGATGTGCACCTATTTGCTTTGCTGTTGCTCTTGGTAACCTTTTCATTTGCTCGGCCGTTAAACCTCTCAATGGTTGATCTAATGTCCATGTCAGTGTGCCAAAACTTGAATGTTTAGGGTCATGTCCATAATTAACATAGGTACAGGGATGATATTTATTGGTAATTTTATCGTGGAAATTTTTAACTTCATTAATTTTTAATTTATAGATATTTTTCACTGATTTGTTAGGATTGCTCTTTTTCACCATATTGGCAGGATCAACTAATTCTTCCTTGACCATTTCCCACCAGACGCCATCAGCTTTATAAATTTCTTCATATGGGTCGCTTTTCGGAAGGGAAACAACATTAGTTTGTAAGTCTTTCCCATTCATAAGTCCAGAACCATTCAGAAATAGCCATGGTCGTCCATTATTGTAAGCTTTACTTGGTAACAACTCTAAACCACCTGGAGCATTTGCAAGTACAGCAGTCACATGCTCAGTATTTTTACCAATAACATTAGCCGCAACTGCACTTACCAGCCCCCCCTCTGATGAACCTGCAACAAGTCGTCTATAAGCAGCTGCCGCTCCTTCTGCCGGCATAACTCCATGCACCACACCAGCAATATCTCCTCCACGTAATTGTACTAGTCTACGCGTTAGGAGACCTCCCATAGAGTGAGTGACAATAATAAATTTATGGAAGCGTGCACCATATTCTTGCTTTATCTTATCCAATTTTTGGGCAACAGTTGCTGCTCCATTTTCACTAGATTGTAGCCAGTTATAGCCCATGGCATAGACAGGAAAATGAAATTTTTTTAAATGTTCTATCTCTTGTTGATTAATTGATATAAATGGCTCTTGAGGAGTCCATTTTTTTGATTCTCCCTGATTAAGTAAACTTTTCCACTCATAAACCGCTTCCTGTTGTTTCATTTGACGAACTGCTGCATAACCTCCTCCTACTCCTGATGCATAAATCGGTTTTTCATTTAAATCAACATTATTCAGTACCATTTGTAGATAAGTTAAAATTCCACCATAACTACTCCAATGCACTGTACCCCAATAACGTTCTCTTAATGTCTTTTCAGTTAACTTAAGTCGACTATCAACTTCTATATCACCGCTTGTATCAACTCTAGTATTTAACGGATCCAACTCATTCTGTAATACCGCTGGGCTTTTTTGCATTTGTGAATAAATGGTACCCACCATGCCTCCGCCATTGCCTAACTTCCATACAGGCTTATTCAAAGCAGTATTAAAAATATTTGATCCCATAATTCCGGGCACAAAAATAATTGGAATTGTATCTTGCAAAGGCACTTCTACATAAGTTCCAGCCTTATTTGTAGTAGGGCTAGTCGCCGAGCCTGATTGAGCAATAGACTTATTTACCATCTTATTGTTCCTTTTTATTATTAGGGGCAATTTGGATGCTGTTTAAAATAAAATCATGTAGTTGGAAAACTTTTTTTTGACTAACAGTAGACTGAAGTGGCTCATCATCATGAACAAGCTCGGCACTTTCTAAACTATAATGAATAAATGGATCATTATTATTTTCCAGTGAACCCAAATATTGCCACGCTGCTGACTCAAAACCACGCTCCGAGAAGCCTCTACGATGGGCGTGACCAAATATCTCTTCACCAGCTAAACCGTTAATCTCTTTCTTTTGTTCTCTTAAATTTTCTGTGCTCATCATAGCTTTAAAAATGGCAGGAGCATTTGCTTCATTTTCCTTAACCATCTCAATTAATGGACGATCAGATTCCAGTCGAGCTCGATGCTCTATATCTACTCGCACTCTTGGATAACTTGGAAATCTAAAATGTAAATATCCTCCTGTAAACGGAATATTTTTACTCATATCATCTAAAATAAAGAAATCTTTCCAACACAAACCAGCTTGTTCTTCTCCTTTAGCCGATCTAATTTTTATACTTTTTAATGTTTGTTTCATATCCTCAATAGCATTATCCAATAAATCATTATCTGCACCACTTTTTAGAACCAACAATCCTTTGAATGGGAAGTATAGGTAACCATCAATTTCATATGCTTCAGTGGTAAATTTATTACTTCTATAAATAATAATATTGCTTACGACCCGACCATCTTTGTTTATAGGGCCTTGTATTTCTCGTTTTAATAAAACGCTCTCTGTTTCATGAGGTTCATGCTTTAAATACTCGATCTTGTCATTAATCAATTTTTGATATGCTTCGTATGTCTTTACATTTTCATCAACTTCTATATCACTGCCATTATAGTTGAACTTACTGTATTCAACTTCTGTCTCTTTTGGGACAGTTAATTCAATTCGACCAAAACATACTTTCTTAGGGTTACTATAATCAATCACTTTAATTCCTTCTTGTTCTTTCTCAACATTTGAACACGCACTAAAAGAAACTGCTGTTAATAAGCAAAGTGTTAAGCGCTTTAACAAATTCATTCTCAACCTTCCTAGTGCTTTATTCTGGAGAAAAAACTTCTATATTTAATGCGGTCATTGCATCTTTGGTAAAAACGTTAGTTTTCCCATCTTCGCCAGATACACCTTCAAAAACTTGACCATCTTCAGCCGTAATTCGATATTTAAGATTTTTTGCGGGTTCACCATCTGGATAATGCAAAATAAAATGCTCGTCATATTGTGATTTTAATTCCGGCATTGCTGGTAATTGGCTTGAAAGAGAAGCACCACTTTTTGTCTGGATCTGGCCAGCTTTAAGCTCTATTAAACCGGGGCATGCAATTTCTATATTTCCATCCTGAATTTTGATATATCCACCACCCGCAGTAATCAAAATTCCTTTTCCACTTTCAATTCGGACAAAATCATTAAGTGAGTAAACATGCATTTGTTGTTTAGAAGATAAAGTCATTTTTCCTTTTTGTGCTGCTACCTCTACATCACCTTCACCCGATTTAATTTTGATTCCTGCATGTTTGGCAAAAATACTAATTTTATCCAGTGCCTTTGCAATCCAACTTTTACCAGTGAAAAATTGCAGATTTTTCGGTGTACTGAAATCGATATTTTGTTTAGCGGCAAGTTGCAAACTCTCTTTGCTATCTAAAATCATTGCTGATTCACTATGCAAAGCCACTAAAGCATCTGAACTTTCATTCCATTTATCAAATTTTTCTTTAAGTGAATCTTGTGAACCTAAATCTGGTTCATCTACTTCATGGGCTGAAGCAAGTTCTTTAAAGTATTTATTACTTTCGGTATGAAAATTAATATTCTCTTTTATGTTCGACCTTGTCAGTTGTTCGCCTTGTGCCTGTTCTGATGATTCGGACGTTAAAAGTATTCCTTTAGCGGCACGAACAGCTCCCCACTCATCTGTTCTTAATTCAAAGCCTTGTCCACGCCCATCACTTGTTGCGCTTTCTTTAGGATGGCTTAAATTCCCCAAATTAAGCTGTGTCGCACCATGACTACTATGTAACTGAGCACTGATTTGGCCAGTTGTGTCATCAAAGCGAAGTTGGTTATAACCTGTACCCCCAACTTCTTTCGAGCGAATACCACTCAGTTTTTTTGTATCAGGTAATTGTCCTTTAATATCAAACTTCGTTGGCGAACGCTGCGCTTCATGAATACGCCCTGTTACAAATGGGCGATCAATGTTGCCATCAAAGAAATCAATCACCACAATTTCATCTTTACGCGGTAAAAAGCGTGCTCCATAGCCTTCACCAGCCCACGGAGTGAGGACATCGACCCATGCCGAATCTGAGTCACTATTATTTGAGCCTGCACCGCCATCATGAGCATGATCATCGGTACGCGTGAATAAAAATCTGACTTTAATTCGCCCCCATTCATCCACATGAATTTCTTCACCATCACTGACCACTTTGGCACGTTGTACATGGGCAACAGGGCGATGCTTCAATGGATCATATTCAGGTACAACGTTAATATTTCTACGAACAACCACAAATTCATTGGCCTGACGCTCTTGTTCGCTATCTTTACTGTTTTGCCAGTGACTTAAGGTCAATAGTTTTTCAACTTGGTCTTGTATATCTTTAGGCAGGTTATTTTGATTATAAAAATGCTTATTAAGAATTAAAAACTCTTTGTCACTTTGGCTATGATTTTTTTCTAACTCTGGGTAGTCAAGCAATTGGAACCAATAACCGACTTGAGTATCTCGTACACTGCTATGCGCTGTAAAATACTTGGCTTGTAATGCTTGGTATTGGTTTAAATGCATATTCAGTTTTTCTAACTGAGTGTTACTTGAAGTGGTGGCTTGATCCTCTCCTTTAAGATCACTTATCCAAGCAGGAGATATATTCCATGCCTGTTCTAGACTTAAGCTTTCATTATCCCTTTGAGAACTGTGTTGATGTGAACTGATCACTGAACCGCTGGCATCTTCTTGACTAAGACTATCTGCTTGCCAGCGTTGTACATGTATAGACGTCGGTTGTAACTGTCGCTGAGCAATAAAGCTGGTGATGCTATCATATTGTTCAGTCGCATTTGAACGGTGATAACGAATGGTTCTGCGTTCGAGTGATTGAAACTCATTATTATCATCAATTAAACGTAGTTTCTGTGCCTCAATACTTTGACTATTAGTTGTTACAAGATAATTAGACTCATCCACAATCCAATTAATTGATTCTTCGCGCATTATTCTAGTTATATAGGCATAATCACTTTCATTTGATTGCATTGAAAAAGGACGGATATCATACGTTTTTGTTAAACCACTCGTCTCTAACTGTAAACTTGATGCAAATAAAGGACTTTTACTTTGCCATTCCTTAAAAATGACCTCAATAATATCCACAACGCTTTTATTCATAAACACACGGCTATTACGTCGTTTATGCCATAAGCTAGTAGCATCCTGCATAGTCAAGCGATATAGACTAAAAGCACCATCGCTTTGCCCTTGACTGACGCCAGTTACAATACCCGTAGTTCTAAAAAGTTGACCGGAATCTGTCACTTGATCAACCGCAATCTGACATCCAATAAACTGTTTTAATTCAATATATGGGTTTGTAGATAAACAAATAAGTTCTGCTGATAGCCCATCATTGATCCCATGATACCCATCAATACGTTGCAACATAATCTGAGAATTAAGCTCTGCATTTGAAAACTGGATACTAATCGCCCGTTTCTGAACGCCAAATCCCATTTTTTCCAAGATACCAAAGATATTATTCAACATTACGAAACACGCTTTATTATTAACCGAATAAGTTTATCAGAATGACCTGTCTGTCTCAATTTAAGGTATTTCATATTTTGTTTATATTGGTATCTTTCCTTATCCTCATCTTCTTCTAATTTGCTTTATATAAATCTACAAACTTAACTTAAATTTTAATAACAAAAATATTTACGACTAATTTTAGTGAAGCGAAGCAATCAAAATGAGCAATTCACTTTACGCTACTAAAAACATATGAAAGAATTGCGAGCTAATATAACTTCTGAAAGTTAAAATGAAAAAAATATTATTTTTTAGTTTACTTAGCATTCTCAGCTCATATAGTTTTGCAGCAGATAATAGTTCAGTGTATCGAGGACTTGGTACTAGTAATCACGATTTTTTAAATTTTAAAACACTTAAACAACAAGGCTTTATAGCAAAAAAAGCCAATATTTCAAGAGCAGATTATAATGATGTATACAAGTTAAAAAAGCCTTATCAATTTATGGGGCAAAACGTTGTATTGATTTCAGATGAATATATGTCTGAATATGTGGGATGTTGTGTTAGCGAAGGTTGGGGAGCTGTTTTTAAACAAACATCTAACTTGAAATTGATTCAACAATTTGCAAAAACTAATCAATGTAATATTAGCCCTAAAGAGCCAGATAGTGATTATTATGGGTTTAAAATCAGTTCATTACCTAAAGGGAACTACTATGAATTGTCATGTCGTGAACGTGACGTAAATGAGTCTGAATAAATAGAAGTTAAACTCTAGAAATAAAAAAGCCAAACGATCTGTTTGGCTTAAAAAATCAAAAATCCTGATTAAAACAATCTATCTATAAGCTGTGCCATTTAAGTTATTCATTTGCACTAAATAAACCGCATTAAAAAATAATCCAATAACCTTTCTCGTTCCCCCGCTTTATGGGGGTCTAAAAGCTGAATCATTGCCCCATCAATCACAAATAAAAACATGTGTGCATCTTGTTTTGAAGCATTTGCATTGGTTGCTAAAAGCAAATTATAGATTTCATTAATGAACCAATTTCTATAATCAACGACCACCTGATATGCCTTGGGATGTGTTTTTGAAATTTCAAAAATAGCTTTAAAAGGCAAATGGTAGAGCCCTTCTAAATCGGCGTGTAAAAAGTAAATTTTCCTAAGTTTTTCAATTACAGTTAATTCTTTCTGAACGTAGATGATTGAAAGTACTTCTTGTTTAAGACTATCTTTTTGGAAAGTCAGGCTCATTTGAATTAGCCTTTCTTTTGAGTGAAAGTAATTATAAAAAGTGGCTTTAGGCACTTTGGCTGCTTCAATAATTCGGTCAACCCCGACTTTGTGAAAGCCATAGTTGTTAAACAGATATCGGGAAGTGTGAAGCACGCTTAAAGCACGAAACGGGAGATCTGAACGTGGCATAGTTTTACCGTTATAAAATAAATTCTTGTTGTATATAAATGAGATAAAATGCCTTCACTCTTTTTTAAGCAAATAAAAGGCATAGCAAAGCCCGTAAAGACTGTGCTTGGCACATCTCAAGTTTTATTGTTGATTAAGTTTTAAGTGATAAAGATTTAAAGTCCGAAAAGCCTAGTGACTTTCAAACTGCTTTAAATGTTTAAGTTGTGTCGTTATAGTTTTTGGCAAAGGCTGCCAAGAAATAATGAATGTGCAAAGCCAACTCCTTTTTATTGGGAGTTCTGCCAAAACATTAAAATTATGGTGGCAGAACGAAAGGGGGTTCGCAGACTGGAAACAAAGGAACCAGCACACCCGAAGGTGTCCCCCTTCCGCCCTACCGTAGAGAAAAAGGGGGCGAACGAGTTCCCGACACACAAAACAAGAGTTTTGCATATCGACTTTGTTTTCCCGGTCTGCGACAACCGACTGGCAATGTGGCCAGCATGCGAAGAATAGTATTCCGCCATCTTGTAGTCAAGCACACAAAATGACATTTGCTTTAAAATAGATCATTAAAAAGTAAGGATAAATAATAAGTGAGTTATTGTTAAAGTGGGGTTTATAACGGTATTGAAATTTATATAGATATATTAGTTGCGGCAGGTAAGAATAGAATATAAAAAATGGTAAATGATGAAATGAAAATATCTTTATTAGATGTACAACAAGTATTCAATAATCTGTTAAACCATAAAATCAGCCGAGAAGATGCTGAAGAATGGGCAAGAAAGAGAATGAATGTACTGGACAATAAAGACTTACTTTTTGATCCTCCCATTGAAGAAGAGCTTCTTTGGAAAGCGGTAATATATCTAAGTGGTGTTGGATTAAAAATATCTCCAGACAAATATATGGAGGATGAAAATGGCATTAAAGAAATTTTTAATACTTATTGGAATCAATAAAATATATTAATACCAATTTATTCATACATTGAATATTAAAATTAAAGTATTTAGCTATAGAACTAGAAATTTACTAAAAACCTGTTCGTAACTCATTTGATACTATTTTTAATACTTTGATTGCTGATGCTCTAAAAATAGTATTACCTTCCATAGGCGCATTTTTATCTGTCCATGCTATTGCTGCAAGACATTGAATCCCTACATAGCATAGGAATTCTCTTTGAGGTACTACATCCCCATAAGTCATTTCCCACCCTCGTAAAAAAGCATTTCTTAACTCTAAATCAGAGAAATCTATATCAACCCAAACCATCTTCGCTAAATCATAAACTGCATCGCCAATACGAGCAGCCTCAAAATCTAAAACACCCGAAATTTTATTACTGCTATTTGCAAGAATATTGCGGCTAATATAGTCACAATGTAAGAGACTAAACTGAGTTGGTTCCCGTAAATCTTTGCAATATAAAAGCAGCTCACTCAACTCATAACTAAATTCTTGATAATCTGGTTTTAATGAATCAACACGTGACATCCACTTTGATATCATTAGTTCCAAATGTTCATTCCATAAAATTGGACTCTTCGAAGCGCTATCTCGCGCCTGCCAAAATCTCATCTCAAATAAACGCGAAGAATTAATCGTTCGGTGAAAGCTTCCTAAAGTTGATCCTGCGGATTTTAGTAATAATAGTTTTTCTATTCTTGAGCAATTTTTTAATATGTTATTGACTGGCTGCCCTTCTAACGCACTCATTACAATAACAAAATAATTTTCCCATTCAAATTTATTTAATACTTTTGGAGCCAGTGAAAACGCCGCAAGCTCATCCAATATTTCACAATATCTGTCATTATCTACTTTACGCGTATACGCTTTTACAAAGACCTCTCCTTGAGTAGTTTGTGCTTTGTATACAGAAGCACCATCTCTATGAGTAACTAAACTCAATGTATCTGCTTGAATTCTGCTGAGTAAGCCATCTAAATTTTTCATAATATTTTATTAAATATAAAAGTCATAATTCATATTTATTATGTGCTAAAGAAGACAGATAAAAAAAGCCCTTATTATTAACACTCCCTCACCCATCTTTACCTTATGATCAATTAGCAGAATTTGTTCAACACCTTCACCAAAAGATGGAATTTCTACCAAAGCACTTGAATTTGAAATTTTGATAGCATGTCATTCTGGTGAAATCTTTAGAGCGACTTGGCAAGAAATTGATTTTAAAAATAAAGTTTGGATTATTCCTAAAGAACGTGTGAAAGCTAAAAAAGGGACATCGTGTTCCATTATCAGAAGAAGCTATTACATTACTTGAATCAATTCAGGATAATGTTCAACCACAAGGGTTTATCTTTTCTGGACCTCACGGAATGCTTTCAGACATATCCTTAACTGCTTTAATCAAACGTATGTATGAACAGAAACTTAAAGAAAATGGCTTAGGCTATATTGACCCTAAACAAAATCAAGTGATAACTACTCATAGTTTCAGATTAATATTCCGTGATTGGTCTGCTGATAAAACGGATTATCCTCGTGAGATTTGTGAATAGTACTTGCTCACAAGCTCCCTGATGAAGTTGAAACAGCTCATTTACGTGGAGCCTATCTTGAAAAGCGAAAAAGCTTAATGGTGGATTGGGCTGAATTTTTTGATTTGTAAAGTTGATTGATAAAAATAATGCTTCGACCTTTGATGGTAGAAGCATTAATAGATTTATTTTGTAAATTCATTGTGCGATAGATTTTAGGCAGCCAACTTGTAAAACTCCTATATTCAAGTTAAGAATATTGGAGTTTAACCATTACGACTACATCTATTTAATAGCTAATTGGTCTATACCACCATTCACAAAAGCAACATTATAAGAAATGACTTTATCCTTCGTAACATTTGGATTAGATATCCACCACATTGCTAATTGTATTCCAATTGCGAATATGGTGTGAGCAAAAGCATCCACTTTTTCATAATCTATATTTGGGTAATGCTGAATAATCAGAGTAATTAAATGTTTTATGGTACCTAAGCGAAGGTCGTTTAGTGATTTACCTAAATCACCAACCGCAGGTATCATTGAACCTGCGAATAAAGCCTCCCATCTCTTTGGATTTGTTTCCACAATATCAAAATAAATTGTAGTAACTTTTAAGATAAGCTCATTCAGTGGTAAATTACTATTAAAAACTTCTACTAATTTGTTCTCATATTCAGTTCTAGCTCTTTTAACACATGCTAAATAAACTTGGTCTTTTGAGCCAAAATAGTCATATACCATAGGGCGACTTACCTTAGCCTCAGTTCTGATACTTTCAATTGAGACGTCATCATACCCTAACTCAATAAACTGTTTCTCTGCAATATCAAGTATTTGCTTTTCACGAATGGCTCTGGGTACACGGCCATGTTTATAACCATCTAACGTCATAGTACTTAAAAAATAATAATGTGGTTAGCTTTATACCATGAAAAAATTGACACTGTAACCTACAGTACGTAACCTACATTTAATAAGTATCGCATAACATTCAACTGGATGAACATTCTATGGCTAGCTTTTCTTCTAAAATCATAAACTATATAGTCTTGCCACTTCGTGGTACAAAAAGAAAAATGTCAAATATTAAGGAAATTTCAAATAGTTTTAATTATGAACAAAAACCCTGCCCTCCACCAAAAAAATTAGAGAAGAAATTTGAAGTTGAAAAATTAATTTTTAATGCCGATTTAGCCTATTATAAAATTCTGCCAAGAGGCTTACCTCCTAAAGGCACAATAATATATTTTCACGGAGGAGCATATGTTAACAACATTGTAAAAGCGCATTGGTTTTTGATAGAAAAAATTGCAGAAAAAAGCCAATTTGAAATTATAGTTCCTTTATATCCTTTAGCACCTCATTCGAATTGTGATGAATCAATTCTTAAGACAACCCCGCTTATTAATAGCTATATTAATCATTTTAGTGAAAAAAAAATTATATTTATTGGAGACTCTGCCGGTGCAGGGCTAGCTCTTTCATTATGTATGATGTTAAGAGATAAAAAAAATAAATTACCGAATAAAGTTATACTTCTTTCACCATGGTTAGATATTTCTATGACTAATCCTGATTTAATAAAATTATCTAAAAAAGATAATATGTTAGGTATTGATGGGCTAAAGTGGGCTGGAGATAAATGGGCTGGACCCAACGAAAAGACAGACCCTAAAGTTAGTCCACTTTATGGTTCATTAATAAATCTACCACCTATCTCTATTTTCACAGGTACTGCGGACATATTGAATGCTGATGCGCGCAAACTATATAATTTAGCAAAATTAAATAATATCGATATAGAATTTAACGAATATCCAAATTTGTATCATGTCTGGATGGCTACGCCTATACCTGAAGCCTATAAGGCTATTGACCAAATCATTAACTTTATTTTTAAAAAATAATTTTAAGAAAAATAAAAATATTTCTGAGTAAACTCTGATTTATCAGAGTTTACTTTCTAAAATTTCAATTAAAATCTATAACCTATTTTCATACCATAGACTAATGCTGAATTACCATTAAATTCTCCAGCTGGTGTTCCCGGGCCTACGGTACTAGTTGCATCCCCTAATTTAAAATACTTAACTCCACCAGATAACTCTATGTTTTTTCGTGCTTTGTAGCGCACACCAACTGCAATATTTTTATATCCATTAGTTGGCCCAAGGGAACTAATAGGCTTACCAGCTCCTCCATCCCATCCAAAGGCTATACTTCCACTTAATTTATTAGAGAATTGACGACCTAATCCTAGACTAGCTGACCACTGATCTTTTGTATAATACAATAGGTCAAAACCTTCATCTGGATAAACTGCTTTGGATAAAGTAGTAAACATCGTTGGTCCTAGTTTTAAACTAGACCAATCTACCCAGCGAATATTACCAAACAATACTGTTTTTGGGTTTAAGCCCGTTTGAAAATCAAAATTTACCGATTGCGGTGTAGTCAGCTCTGTAGAGCTGGTTAATTTATTAGGGACTAAGCTATTTAATCCATTAAGCTGAGCCTGCTGTCCAGCCAATCCATAACGCATTTTCATCAACGAATCATATTGGGCAAGTAAATATTGCTTTTGTGGATCTGTGGATGGAATACTTGTTAATTGAGCTAATCCTTTGTTAACTTCAGCGATCCCAGCATCGACTTGATTTAGACCACTACTAACCTTTTGTAATATTTTATCTATTCCAATTGTTTCATGTGAGGTCAGCTTATGATTTATTTTAGACCTATAAGTTATGGATGTTTTTAAAGCAAGTTCAGGGATTTCATATGAAATTCCAGAAATCCAACCTAAAGCATCATTTTTTTCAATTTTTATATCATATCCATTAAATATGCTATAGGCATCACCTCTTAATTGAGCACTGCCTTTAACTTCTTGATAAACCAATCCTGTATAAAACTTTAAATTATCATTTAAATTATATCCCATTAATCCTGTAATATTTTGCGAATGCACCTCAGCTCCAGTATTTTCTGATGTTTCAGCATTGGTGAAATTATTATTCCCATGGTAACTAGCTTTTGCTCCAAAAGGCTCATCGAAAAGAACTCCTAAGGAGATTTTTTCTGTAGGTTGAAGCTTAATACCAAAGGTACCAAATGTATAACTGTCCCCAATATCAGAGATATTATTTTGGTTGTTATCTTTTCCTTTTACTTTGGGATGTAAAGACGACACCCCTATTTCTGCATAATTCGCATCCTGAAGAAAGGTTGAAATTGACTGACCTGATCTGTCCAAAGCTGCGCCAATTGCAAAGGTAGGACACATAGCTACTGATAATGCTGCATAAATATAAGTTTTTTTTGCATTTTTTTTCCAAATATTGAGTCCATTCAAGATAAAGCTCACGGAGTTATCCAGAATTCCTATCATTCATTTAATGCATTTTGATAATTTACGATTAAAGTATAAAAAGCATCAAACCTACATTATGTAGGTTACACATTGTAATTTAATCTAATTGTTAACTTATTTCAATTATTCGTTATTTTCTAGAGTTAAAAAATGTCTAACGCTTAAGATCAATTTATGGATGTCAAACAATATTTAAAAGATGATCAAAACATGTTCTAGTAATACTTATTAAGTTTAATCACAACCAAAATTTTATGTAGATTACAATGTGCGACAAAAACATACACATAAAAAAAGCCCCTGCTTTCACAGGGGCTTTTCGAATATCGCGTCATTACTACCCATGATTTTCGTTCAACTTTCCGTGACTGGTCAGCAGATAAAATAGATTATCCACGAGAAGTTTGTGAACATGTATTAGCACACAAATTGCCAGATGAAGTGGAAGCTGCTTATTTATGTGGAGCCTATCTTGAAAAACGTAAGCGATAAGGGAGGATTGGGCTAATTTCTGTAATGTGCAATCAGTATAAATTAAGCCTCCAGCCCTTTGATGACCGAAGGCTTCTCGAATCCATTCCAATAATTGGTTTTAAAAGGCGCACGCAAAATAATTTATAGGCTCTACAAGTTCTATTTAGTGAATTTATGATCTTTAGGAAGTGGAGCATCACATGGTTGATCCGTTTTTACATTGACCATTTTCACAGGCCCATCATTGTAGATTGTTACCTTACAGCCTTTTACGACATATACCTGTTGAATACCACCATACATTTCATCCTCAGAAACAGCAGATGCAACATCACAAGCCTCGTCAGCACGGCATGCAGCCTCTTCTTCACCAACCTCAACAGCTTCTGCTCCAGCTGCCTCCATTGCATCTACAGCACTCTCTTGCACTTCAGCATCTACAGCCTGTATCTTTGCTGCATATGTATTTGAAAGATTCATCATAAGAAAAACTACAAGAAAGAACTTACTACAGTGATTTATTAAATTCATGAATTATCCATATCTATTAATTTAAATTCAGTACATACCAAGATCGATTTTACTTTGCAAGTTAAGTAAAGGGGGTTAGTTTTATAATGCGGTTGATACTAATACTGCCTTAAGAGCAAATTATTAGTATCGGAATATTCTACAATATGTATTTTAAAAGTATGACAATAACAACACATGTTTCATGAGATAATTTTCAGCATTCACTGAATTTCATTATGTGCAAAATCATATCTATATTTTGTATTAGTGTTTTTATTATCTAGTATTAAATGCAGAAATTTTTTCAAATATTTCAGCTACAAAATCCATGAAAGCAAT
>Ga0213829_1001625_pt1 | contig 15757 bp, 10 predicted proteins | sample MC6MC0896MG_FD_180665 | JGI IMG/M metagenome (GOLD analysis project Ga0213829, IMG submission 180665) | Enriched soil aggregate microbial communities from Iowa State University, Ames, United States - MC6-MC0896-MG | ecosystem: Environmental > Terrestrial > Soil > Unclassified | place: USA: Iowa...
TCTTGTGGATCTTGGCCTGCCATTCCGCTGACTTAAACTCTTCCGGGAACAGTTTCTGCATCACGCTTAACGCGATAGGCGCAGCGGTCGATGCACCAGGAGAAGCACCCAGCAGTGCCGCCACGGTTTTCTGCTGATCGGTCACAATTTCTGTACCCAGTTTCAGCACGCCACCTTTGTCAGCATCTTTCTTGATGATCTGTACGCGCTGACCGGCCTGAATCAGTTTCCAGTCCTCTTTCTTCGCGTCCGGGTAGTACTCTTTCAGCGCTTCGAAGCGATCTTCTTCTGTCAGCATCACCTGGCCAACCAGGTATTTCACCAGGTCGAAGTTATCCATACCCACATCGGTCATTGGCACGATGTTATGGGTAGTGGTGGTGCTCAGCAGGTCAAACAGTGAACCATTTTTCAGGAACTTGGTTGAGAAGGTCGCAAACGGTCCAAACAGCACGACGCGTTTGCCATCCAGATAACGGGTATCCAGATGCGGAACGGACATCGGTGGTGCACCGGTAGACGCCTGACCGTAGACTTTCGCCAGGTGACGATCGGCAATCGCCTTGTTTTCGGTTACCAGGAATGAACCACCCACCGGGAAGCCTGCATAGTTTTCCGCTTCCGGGATGCCGGTTTTCTGCAGTAATTTCAGCGCGCCGCCGCCAGCACCAATAAAGACATATTTCGCGTCAACCGCACGCTCGTTGCCGTTTTTGGCATCTTTAATGGTGACGTGCCATGAGTTATCACCGTTACGTTTGAAATCGGTGACTTCAGACGAGGTTTCCAGACGGAAGTTGTCATTCTTCTTCAGGCTGCCGATTAGCTGACGGGTAATTTCACCGTAGTTTACGTCGGTGCCAACTGGCGTCCAGGTTGCGGCCACTTTCTGCTGTGGATCACGACCTTCCATCACCAGCGGTGCCCACTGCTCGATCTGCTTGTGATCGGTAGAGAACTTCATGCCCTGGAACAGCGCGGTTTTCTGTAACGCCGCATAGCGTTTAATCAGGAAGTCGACGTTGTCGCCCCAGACGAAGCTCATGTGTGGCGTTGAGTTGATGAAAGAGCGCGGATCGTGCATCACGCCCTCTTTGATCTGCGAACTCCAGAACTGGCGTGAAACCATGAAGGCTTCGTTGATTTCCAGCGCTTTCGTCACGTCGATCGAGCCGTCTTTACGCTCAGGCGTATAGTTCAGCTCCATATTGGCAGAGTGACCGGTACCGGCGTTGTTCCAGCCGTTAGAGGATTCCAGTGCCACACCATCCAGCTTCTCAACCATGATCTGTTTCCAGCCAGGCTGCAGCTCTTCCAGCATGGTGCCCATTGAGGCGCTCATGATGCCGCCACCAATTAACAGGACGTCGGTTTTTTCTGGTGAAGTTTCAGCATGCAGTGCTGAAGAAACTAACAAGGCCGCGAGGGAAAGAGTGGGAATAACTTTCTTTGAATTCATCATTTTAATCTACAGCTCAGACGGTACTGGTTAAAAAAAGTCCTTAAAGTTTAAAATAATGTTATTTGTGAGTTAATGTGAAAATAGTTATAAAATTAAAAATAGCAATTTAGCCTTAATTTAATTACAAAAGGCTTACCGAATTACTCACATATTTTAACCACACATTAAGGGTGTCCTTTGAATTATACAATCCCCTAACACAAATATTGTTCTCCGGCGATTGCCCGCGCGCAGACCGCTAAAACTGTACTGATGCGGTCAGTTAGCGTATGTTTCCGGGCGATCTCCCACCCGTGCTGAACGCCAATGACAAGCCAACCACAGAACCGACATGCCGTGACTAAACGACCCATGAAACTCAGTACCCTGACCACCCTGATGATGACCGCGGTTATCGTCACCGTGCTGCTCGCTGTCCATCTGCTCTATTTTGTGCAGATCGATAACTTTGCTCAGTCGCATCTTAAAGATAAGGCGATGGCAGTGGCACGCACTCTGGCAGACAGCCCTGAAGTGCAGCGTGGGTTACTGTTACCGGACGGCAGCAGCCAGATTCAGCCACTGGCTGAAGCCGCGCGCAAACGCAACGGCCTGCTGTTTGTGGTGGTGACGGATATGCGTGGCATTCGCTTTTCACACCCAAACGCGGCGGTGATTGGCAAACATTTTGTCGGCAACGATATATATCCGGCCCTCAGCGGGCGGGAAAATGTGGCGGTAAATCACGGCGTGCTGGTAGAGGCACTGCGGGTATTTACCCCGGTTTATAACGCAGATCATCAGCAGATTGGTGTGGTGGCGATCGGCATTGCGCTGAATGATGTGGCGGCGCAGATTGCCAAAAGCCGCTGGAACATTGTCTGGACTGTCTTATTTGGCGGCCTGGTGGGTCTGCTGGGGATTCTTATTCTGGTCAGGCGCCTGAAGAGCATATTGCTCGGGCTGGAGCCGCATGAAATCTCCAGCCTGTTCGAGCAGCGTCAGGCGATCCTCAATTCTATTAAAGAGGGTGTGATTGCGGTCGATGATGAGTCACGCGTCAGCCTGATTAACCACGCGGCGCAGCAGCTGCTGCATGAGACCACCCGCAAGATGCCATTAAGCGGCGATCTGATTGCTGAAGAGAGCGTGATGCACCGCCATCAGCAGGATGCGCTGCATGCGGGCAAAGCCTGGCACGATCAGGAGCTGACGCTGGGTAATCGCATCCTGATCAGCAATACCGTGCCGGTTCGCAGTCGTGACCGCATTATCGGAGCGGTAACCACCTTCAGGGACAAGACCGAGATCAGCCAGCTGATGCAGCGTCTGGACGGCATGGTAAACTATGTAGACGCGTTACGTGAACGGTCCCATGAGTTCATGAACAAGCTGCATGTCATTCTGGGCCTGCTGCATATGAAAAACTATGCGCAGATGGAAGAGTACATCCTGAAAACCGCCAACGCCTATCAGACGGAGATTGGTTCGCTGCTGCAAAAGATCAAATCGCCCATCATTGCGGGTTTCCTGCTCAGCAAAATCAACCGGGTGACCGATGAAGGCCATCAGCTGATTATCGATGAGGCGAGTTTTCTGCCCGACTGCGGCAGCGAGGAGCAGAGCGCGGTATTGATTACGGTGCTGGGCAATTTAATCGAAAATGCGCTTGAGGCGCTGGATCCGGAAACCGAAGGGGAAATCCACCTCATACTGCATTATCAGAATGGCTGGTTAGCCTGTGAAGTGAGTGATGACGGACCCGGGATCGGCGGTACGCAGCTCAGCGCCATTTTTGAGCGTGGCGTCTCGTCAAAAGGCGAAGATCGCGGTGTCGGATTGTTTCTGGTTAAGCAGCAGACCGAAAGCCTGGGCGGCAGTGTCAGTGTCGAGTCGGAACCGGGTGTATTCACCCAATTCTTAGTACAACTTCCGTGGGAGAGAGGAATGATTACCCAATGATCAATGTGTTAGTTGTCGATGATGACGCCATGGTAGCCGAGCTGAATCGCTGTTATATCGGGCAGATCCCAGGCTTTACCTGCTGCGGCACCGCCTCAACCTTACAGCAGGCCAAAGAGCGGCTGGCGCAGGCCGAACCTCAGGTTGATCTGATCCTGCTGGATATCTATATGCAGCAGGAGAACGGTCTCGACCTGTTGCCGGAACTGCGCAGCGCAGGACGTCCGGTTGACGTGATTATTATCTCGTCAGCAGCAGATGCCGCCACCATCAAAACCTCACTCAACTATGGTGTGGTGGATTATCTGATCAAGCCTTTCCAGTTTGCCCGCTTTGAAGAGGCGCTGACTGGCTGGCGACAGAAAAAATCGCTGATGGATAATCATCAGTTCTATCAGCAGTCGGACGTTGATCAGTTGTTGCATGGCAATCCGCCGGGGGCCAGCGAGCAGAAGCGACTGCCGAAAGGATTAACACCGCAGACCCTGCGCACCCTGTGTCTGTGGATCGACGCCCACCCGGGTACCGAGTTCTCCACCGACGAACTGGCAACCGAGGTGAATATCTCCCGCGTCTCCTGCCGCAAGTATCTGATCTGGCTGGCGCAGATTAATATCCTGTTCACCAGCATTCATTATGGGGTCACGGGCCGTCCGGTTTATCGCTATCGCCTGCAGCCGGAGTATCACACTTTACTCAAACAATATTGTCAGTGAACCAGCCGGTAATCGGTGTCCAGTAACTGAAAAGAAAAGTGACGTTGTGACGAGCAGAGCACCTGCCTGTCACGGGTCACAAATATCGCTTCAATGCCCGGTTGCTCCGCCAGGCAGGCAATGCCCTGTTCAACGCCGAGGCCGTAAAGCAGTGTGGTGTAGATGTCGCCATCCAGTGAACGTTCAGAGATCACGGTGACGCTCAGCAGGTCGTTATCCAGCGGATAACCGCTACGCGGGTCGAGGATGTGGTGATAACAGACGCCATCCAGCTCGAAATAACGCTCATAGATACCGGATGTCACCACCGAGCGATTATTCACCCCGATCACCCCGATCAGCTCATCGGCCTCACCAAATGGTTTTTTCAGGCCGATTGCCCAGCCCGCCTCTTCTGGCGGCGCACCCACCGTCTGCACATTTCCGCCCAGATTAATCAGCGCACTGCTGACCTGCTGCTGGCGCAAAAAAGCCTGCACAACATCGGCGATATAGCCTTTGGCGATGGCGCCCAGGTCAATCTCCATCCCAGGTCGCGCCAGCATGACACTGCGGCTTGCGTCATCAAGAATAACGTCATGCGGATTCGTCAGCGCCATACGCGCCTGAAGTTCTGTCTCTGATGGAACACGGTGGCCCTGAAAGCCGATTTTCCAGCACTTCACCAGCGGGCCGATAGCCAGATTAAACAGGCTGTCGGGCAGCAGGCTCACCGCATGCGCGCAGGCGATCAGGTCAAACACCGGCTGACTCACGACCACCGGATGCTGCCCTGCCGCGTGATTAATCGCCATCACTTCCGACGCCGCGCGGTTAACCGTGAAGAGATTCTCCTGCTGTTTAATCAGGCGGAAGACCTGTCCGGCCAGGGTCTGATTATCGTCGAAGAGTTTGAGCAGGATGGGTGAACCCATTAAGACAGCGGAGTAAGCATAGACACGCGCATCAGTTAACATAGGCGACTCTGCTTTAGAGAGAAAAGAGCGGCATCCGCAGAGCGCGGATGCCGGAGACGACCCTTAACGTCGGGCGTAAGCGGCGGCGTTACCACCGGCCAGAATGCCGAAGATAATGATATCGGCGACTGCGTTACCGCCGATGCGGTTCGCGCCGTGAATGCCGCCAACCACTTCGCCACAGGCCCAGGCGCCGTTAATCACCTGTTTCTGGCTGTCCAGCACCGCGGTGGTGGTGTCGATGGTGACGCCGCCCATGGTGTGGTGTACGCCCGGTGCAACACGAATCGCGTAGAACGGCGCTTCACTCAGAGGATGACGCAGCGCGGTCTGGCGACCGAAGTCTTCATCTTTCTGCATGATAACGAAGTTGTTGTAACGGGCCAGCGTGGCTTCCAGCGTATGATGCTCACTCATGTTGAGCTTCACCGCCAGTTCCGCCACGGTTGGCGCGCTGACCACAAAGCCTTTGGCGATATATTCGTCAGCCGCTTTGTTATTCATCCGCACCTGCTCGTCAAACACAATCCAGGCACTCTTCTCTGGCAAGGCGATAATCTGCGCCGAGACTTTATCGCGGGTTTCCATTTCGTTGTAGAAGCGCTCACCCGCCTGACTGACCAGGATAGCACCACCGCCACGAATGGATTCGGAGACCAGATAAGAGGTGGTCTGTTCAACCGTTGGGTGAATCTGGATTTCGCCCATATCCACGGTACCGGCACCAATTTTTTCCAGCATGGCAATACCGCTGCCGGTGGCGCCTTTGTGGTTGGTGGTGACAAAGCCATCGAGTTCAGGGCGATATTTCACTACCAGTTCACGGTTCGCACTGAATCCGCCAGTCGCCACAATCACGCTTTTCGCGTTCAGGATACGGCTGTCGTTGTACTCATCGACCACTCTCACACCCGCTACCGCACCGTTCTCATAAAGGATTTCTGAGACTGAGGTTTCCAGCAGGACTTCGATGTTGCGGCTGTTGATGTTTTTAACCAGACCGCTGATCAGGAAGCCACCCACCGCTGAACGATCCGCCGGACGGTGGGTACGATCGATGCTCATCCCGCCGGTAATGGTGATGTCGTTAAGCTCAATGCCGTGATTCGCCAGCCACTCGATAGCCTCCGGCGCCAGCTCTACAAACTCACGTAGCAGCACCGGATTATTTTTAAACTGACCGCCTTTCAGCGTCTCCTCGTAGAACAGCTCTTTGCTGTCTTCGATGCCTTTGAGTTTCTGGAAACGGGTTTCAGCGGCGTTCATGCCCACTGAGGCTTTAATAGTGTTACCGCCAATGGTCGGCATCTTCTCGATGATGACCACGCGCGCACCTTCATCGTGCGCCTGAATCGCCGCCGCAAGACCGGCGCCGCCGCTGCCCACAATCACCACATCGTAATTCTGCGGTGCGTTAGGGTTGCCGCCCTCTTCAATCACATGCTCTTTGCTGGAGGTGGTCAGCGCGCGTGAAACCGCTTTTTTCAGCGCCTCACTCTGGGTAGTCGCCCCGGTAATCGCATCGACGTGTGGGCTGTTGGCCACCAGGATGCGGCTACGCAGGCTTTCAAAGGTGGTGGTGAAGTCCACATCCAGGGTGTCATCCGGCACCAGCGAGATGTCAGTGATACGGTCAGTATCCAGCGTAACGTTGATTTTCAGTTTCAGCGCTTCGGCTTCGACTTTTTCCTGATAGACGCCCGCTTTGTATTTACGGCCCGATTCACTCATGTCGCGGATCATCGCATCGACCAGGGAGAAGCGCCACAGCGGTTCCGGGATCTGCAGCTCTTCGCGTTTGTTGCTGTCGATGTAGAGATCGAGGTGTTCGTTATTAATGATGCGGTCAGCCCAGTTCGGGTAAGCGATGCAGGCTTTACCAATCGCCACCAGATCGTAGCCTTTCTCCAGCGCCAGCTCGGCATCGGCTTTATTGACGACGCCGCCAACGCCAATCACCGGCACTTTTGCCAGCACAGGCGAACGCATCGCGACGAACTTCTCAATCAGCGGCGTCGGATCCTGGGTATCAACAATTGACGGACGCAGCAGCTGACCTACCGAGAAATGGACGTAATCGAGTCCACGCGCCGCCAGTTTTTCCAGCAGATAGAGCGTGTCGTCAAAGCGAATGCCGGGCACTTCGATCTCTTCCGGCGAGAAGCGATAGCCGATGATGAAAGAGTTATGGGCGAAGCGCTCAGCCATCTTGTGGGTGATTTCCAGCACTTCCAGCGGGAAGCGTGCGCGGTTATCGCGGCTGCCGCCCCACTTGTCATCGCGCTGATTAGAGTTCGGCGAATAGAACTGCTGAATCAGGTAGGTGTTAGCACCATGAATTTCGACGCCATCGAAACCGGCCTTGATAGCGCGGTTCACCGCATCACCAAATTTGGTGATCATGGTTTCAACTTCTTCGGCGCTCAGCGCCAGGGGTTTGGTTGCCCCTTCACGCGGCGCCGCGATGGCGCTTGGCGCAACCGGCGTTTTGCCGCCAATCAGCTCCGGTTCGACCATACGGCCGCCGTGATAGATCTGCAAAATGGCCGTAGAGCCTTCAGATTTAATCGCGTCCGCGATGCGTTTCAGACCAGGAATTTTGTTGTCGCTGTCGATAGCAATGGCACCCGGAAATGCCGGGCCACGGTTGTCAATAAAGCAGCATTCAACGATTACGGTTCCGATGCTGCCTGCACGTGCGCGGTAGTACTCGACCAGCTCACTGGTGACCGTACCGTCATAAAAACCGGTACAGGTGGTCATCGGCGCCATTACCAGTCGGTTTTTCAACACAGCGCCGTTAGGCAGAGTCAATGGATTAAGGATGGGGGTGAGAGATTTCATTGCTATAAACTCCAAGATTTAAAAGTCTGGAAATTTTTTAGCGGACGCAAATTATCGCTTAATTAAGTGGTCCGATGTCATGAGACTAATATACCCTTTTCTTTGCTTTCATAAGCGATAAATTTACTTTTTTAACTTTTAAATGATTTAGAGTTTTTATTTGCCGAATGCATAAAGTGAAGTTATATTAATTGTTAACCATGGGTAACCAAAAATCAACCATTCGTTTACATAAAAAATAAATCTTTTATCATCATGTAGTTAAAGCAAGGCACTCAGTTTGCGTGAGCTGGTGATTTGTCGACCAACTTCACAGAACTGTCAAAATGTCGACGCCGTAAATATAAATAAAAAATAAATGTTAAAAATGGGGAATAATGAATTAATTTCTTTGATCTGGATCAAAATCTATATTTGCAAAAATCGCATCATATTTACATGGATTTAAAAATGCAGCTCAATAGCTAAGCAGTCGATTAAAAAATCAGTGCATCGCGGTTTATTCACACTATTAAGAATAAGAAAGAAAGTCATCAGTGAAGGTCCGGGGCGCAAATCGCATTCTTCTTAACTTGCAGATAAAATACTATGAAACCACTCTCAGCTGTAACTGAACCCCCAAAAGTCGCACCTGCGGCGCCGGGTAAAAAGAAAGCTATCATGCTTGCTCTGCCGGTGCTCGTTGCCGTGTTGCTGTTGCTGGTGCCCACACCAGCCGGACTCGAACCCTACGCCTGGCACTTCTTCGCCATCTTCGTCGGCGTGATTGTCGGATTGATCTTTGAACCCCTGCCAGGCGCGGTGATCGGCCTGACCGGCGTGGTAGTCATCGCGCTGTTCAGCCAGTTTCTGCTCTTCAGCCCGGCTGAACTGGCTAACCCGAAATTCAAAGTCGCCAGTGAGTCGTTCAAATGGGCGGTAAGTGGGTTCGGCAACTCCACGGTCTGGCTGATCTTCGGTGCCTTTATGTTCGCCGCAGGTTATGACAAAACGCAGTTTGGTCGCCGCCTGGCCCTGATTCTGGTGAAGTATCTGGGTCGCCGCAGTCTGACGCTGGGTTATGCCATTACCTTTGCTGACCTGCTTCTTGCGCCCTTTACGCCGTCAAACACCGCGCGCAGTGGCGGTACCATCTACCCGATTATTGCCAACCTGCCGCCGCTTTACGGCTCTAAACCTAACGACCCGAGCGCCCGTAAAATCGGTTCCTATCTGATGTGGGTAGCGATTACCGCGGCCTGTATTACCAGCTCCATGTTCCTCTCTGCGCTGGCACCCAACCTGCTGGCACTGGCACTGGTAAAAAGCATCGTCGGTTTTGATATCTCATGGGGCATGTGGTTCCTGGCCTTCCTGCCGCTGGGTGTGCTGCTGATTCTGACCATGCCGCTGCTGGCTTACTGGTTCTACCCACCTGAAGTTAAAATCAATGATGAAGTGCCGAAATGGGCCATCGCTGAACTGGAAAAACTGGGCAGACTGACCCGCAATGAAATCCTGCTGCTGGTGTTTGTGGTCTGCGCCCTGCTGATGTGGATTTTCGCCACCTCGTGGATCGAACCTGCCATGGCTGCGCTGCTGGTGGTAGTACTGATGCTGTGGACCGGCGTACTGACCTGGAATGACATCACCAGTAATAAACCGGCCTGGAACACCTTTGCCTGGTTCGCCACCCTGGTGGCACTGGCCGATGGTCTGGCCCGTGTCGGCTTTATTACCTGGTTAGGTAAAGAGGGTGGCATGCTGCTGCAGGGTTATGACCCGCAGGTTTCGGCAGTGGTGCTGTTAATCGCCTTCTTCCTGCTGCACTACCTGTTTGCCAGTACCACCGCACACACCACCGCGCTGTTACCGGCCATGCTGACCATTGCAGCCTCCATTCCGGGTATCAATATGCCGGTCTTCTGCCTGATGTTGTGTACCTCTCTGGGTGTGATGGGCATCATCACGCCATACGGCACCGGCCCAAGCCCGATTTACTACGGCAGCGGTTATCTGCCTACCAAAGACTATTGGCGTCTGGGAACCATCTTCGGTGCCATCTTCTTAGGCTCCATGATGCTGATTGCCTATCCGTGGATGGTGTGGTTGTTCTGACGGATACAACATGCAGATCAACGCGTTATAAGATACCATTCCTGCACTTCCCCACCGCACCCGCGGTGGGGAAGCATAATAAACAATTAATTCGCCTATGATGTTGCGCCCCGCAGCCTGTCCGCGGAGGTTCAGCCGGTCATTAAGTGAGAAAAAATGTCGAACAAGCCTTTTGTCTATCAGAACCCTTTCCCGCTGTCCCACGAAGATACCGAATACTATCTGCTGAGTCGTGAGCATGTCTCCGTCTCCGAGTTTGAGGGTCAGGAGATCCTTAAAGTCGATCCTCAGGCGCTGACGTTACTGAGCCAGCAGGCTTTCCACGACGCCTCTTTTATGCTGCGTCCGGCCCACCAGCAGCAGGTCGCCTCCATCCTTGATGACCCGGAAGCCAGCGACAATGATAAATATGTCGCCCTGCAGTTTTTAAGAAACTCTGAAATTGCCGCCAAAGGCGTGCTGCCAACCTGTCAGGATACCGGCACCGCGATCATCATGGGCAAAAAGGGCCAGCGCGTCTGGACCGGCGGCGGTGATGAAGCTGCGCTGTCACAGGGTATCTACAACACCTATATCGAAGATAACCTGCGCTATTCGCAGAATGCCGCTCTGGATATGTATAAAGAGGTGAATACCGGCACTAACCTGCCAGCGCAGATCGACCTCTACAGCGTGGATGGCGATGAGTACAAGTTCCTCTGTATCGCCAAAGGTGGCGGTTCCGCCAATAAAACCTATCTCTATCAGGAAACCAAAGCGCTTCTGAGTCCGGGCAAGCTGAAAAATTACCTGGTGGATAAGATGCGTACCCTCGGCACCGCAGCCTGTCCGCCCTACCATATTGCGTTTGTCATCGGCGGCACCTCGGCTGAAAGCACCCTGAAAACCGTGAAGCTCGCCTCAACTCACTATTACGACGGGCTGCCCACTGAAGGCAACGAGCACGGTCAGGCGTTCCGCGACGTTCAGCTGGAGCAGGAACTGCTGGAAGCGGCGCAGCAGCTCGGTCTGGGTGCGCAGTTTGGCGGCAAATATTTTGCACATGATATCCGCGTGGTGCGTCTGCCACGTCACGGCGCCTCCTGCCCGATCGGCATGGGCGTCTCCTGCTCGGCTGACCGTAACATCAAAGCGAAGATTAACCGTGAAGGTATCTGGATTGAGAAACTGGAAGCCAACCCAGGCCGCCTGATCCCGGAAGCACTGCGTCAGCAGGGCGAAGGTGAAGCGTTGCAGGTTGATCTCAACCGCCCAATGGAAGAGATTCTGGCGCAACTGTCCTCTTATCCGGTTTCAACCCGCCTGTCACTGACCGGCACTATTATCGTGGCGCGCGATATTGCACATGCAAAACTCAAAGAGCGCATCGATAACGGCGAAGGATTACCGCAGTACATCAAAGATCATCCGGTCTATTACGCTGGCCCGGCGAAGACGCCTGAAGGTTATGCTTCTGGTTCACTCGGCCCGACCACTGCCGGTCGTATGGATTCCTACGTGGATCTGCTGCAGGCGCACGGCGGAAGTAAGATCATGCTGGCCAAGGGCAATCGCAGCCAGCAGGTGACGGATGCCTGTCATAAACATGGCGGCTTCTATCTCGGTAGCATTGGTGGACCGGCAGCGGTGCTGGCGCAGCAGAGCATTAAAAGTCTGGAATGCGTGGAGTATCCCGAGCTGGGAATGGAAGCGATCTGGAAAATCGAGGTGGAGAACTTCCCTGCCTTTATCCTGGTCGATGACAAAGGTAACGACTTCTTCCAGCACATTGAGCGCGTGCACTGCGCGAAATGCGTTAAGTAACGAAAAAGACCTTTAATCGAACTGCCTCCGAAAGGCAGGACGCAGGAGATTTTAAAAATCTCCCCGGCTAATCAGTTTAAGGTTGGCCGGGGAACTCAACATAAATTCGCAACTCTTTTATCTGACAACTTTTCCCGGGATGGCTAACCCCCCTTCAGAACTCACGGGAAAGTGTCAAATATCCGTTGAATCGGACAGAGCACTCATCGTTATTTAGTATGCTGGAGACAATATATACATTTTTTGCGCCTTTCAGGTTGGTATAGGTGTATTTAACCGTCAGGTTCATTGCGCCGTTATTGTGGTAAATATCGAAGTAATCTTTGAGCAAGAGACCTTTACCTGTTTTAGCGTCTTTCTGCGCAAACTGATGCGCTAACGCATCGGAAACGAGGGAAAGATTTAGCACTTCAACTATTGTTTTATCTCGCTCAATCCCATTAACACCTTCTTTGGTTATGCCAGATAAGAGCATCTCCTCGGCATAATGACCCCGAGCGGCGCATTCACTGCCAGATGTATCTGCTGTGTAACCAGCGAACGGTAACAGGGCCAGGGCCAGACTCAGCACATAATGATTAATCACCGCACCACCTCCAGAATTGCGCCGTAATCTTTACTAACCAGTAAGCGTGTTGATGGTCCCATAATTATGCAGCCAGCAGAGGCAAAACCTCTGATGCCGTGGCGTTTGTCTCCGTGCATCCTGAATGTACCCATATCACGATCATAAGCGTTGACGCTGAGCGGAACCAGGGTAATTGTGAGCGGGCCTTTGCTGGTTCCGGTACTGCCGATTCTCCAGGTTCCTCGCGGGATTGGACCCATACCACGAACCTGCTCGCGATCAGGATTATTTTTGTTTGTAAGAATACCAGAGTAGCCTGTTTCAATTAACTTGCCATCGCGATATAACTCACCCGTACTTTGTTTATAAATCCATTTAGCCATTGTGATTTCCTTATGCTGTTTTCTGCTCTTCCAGGCTATCGGTGTGTTTAATATTGCCATCTGTATAATGCCAAGCTATTTGTTCATAACGCAGCCCGACATGCTCTACGTGACCGTGCCTTTCAAAATCCGGGTCTTTGGTATCGAACATAACCGTCACGACGTGACAAACCTTCACACACTCGAGTTTCGTTACGAAATACTCCTCTTCCTGACCGTTGTAATTGATGCGGTAGAAGCTGAACACTGCTTTTGCTAGCGTTTCCCCTGTTGTTAGCGCTTTATACAATTGCGGCGATGCGCTATCAATAGTTTTTTCAAAAGTATAAGCCTCATGTTGCCGCGCGCCTGTCACTGCACCTGTTGTGTCGTCCGTTGGAATAAATAAATTATGCTGCATCCCAGTTACCTCAATGCTTCCTTCGCGTTCAGTGACATCGACAGAGCCTTTTATTAATTTCCCTTCTTCATCGTAAAGCCACAGATATACTGGCATAGCCATTTAACACACTCCTTTGTCATATGAAGAGTGATAGTATCCTCCGCCTGCGCTCCCATTATGAAATGCTGAATGAAATTTAATTAATGGCAATCAATAAAAACGCATATATTCCTCCATTTTCGGTCTGCTCACGCATCCTATCTTTGCCCTCAGGACACCCTCTTTTATTGTAATCTGAACTTAACCGGGCTGAAGCTATTGAGACGCAGACTGATGCGTTCAGAGTTATAGTGGGGAGCCCAGTGTCTATGACCTTCCTCTGCACAACTAATACTATCTGACTCCTCCAGAATGGAGTCCAGGGATTAAAGCGTGACGAAAAAGCTTTCAGCTATAGCGTTATTAAAGCAGTTTCACTTACACGAAGGAATCTGCACCACATATGCTGACCGAAGCTTTTAATGATAAGTTGTCATCTGGATCTGCAACCGCAGATTGATATGAAGCACAGGTGAATCAGCCGCTGATAGCCGCGTAAATGCCTTGACTGACATTTATTAACTCGCGCCGTGGCGGGAATTTCTGAACGACTTTCGGACATGACTTCAGTACTGAAGGGGTAAATTATCGGAGAGAGTTAACGCTTTTCGCCGCTAACATAAAATTCAGCTACCTCATTGCCTTCTTTTGATTAACGCTGCCACCGGTGCAGTCACGCTGTAAAATGCCTACGACCGGCCATTTCCATGAGCGATATTTTCAGACGGGATAACTATATGGCATATCATCGGCGTTCAGCCTTCAATTTGGCATTTGACTGTTTTTCAGATAAATAATTGATGAGTAACGGCGTGGGATTAACAGTCTAATAATGAGCAGAGATTCGGCGACCAACAACCTTGCGCCAACGACATGACGGGCAGCAGCTTCACGGTAGCCATCCCTCTTATTCCTGGTAATGTCTGACTACCGTAAAACGTTATTCAGGAAAAGAGCCTGGACTCTTCCCTGAACTGCATCTGAATAAGTTGAGTTTCCAACTTTTTGAGGCAGTTTTTTAGCCTCGCTGCAACCGCTGCAACGCCACATCAATCTGCACATCACCTTTGGTGAGTTCGATGATCTGATACTTAATCGCCGGATTTTCAATCAGGCCGACCAGTGTCGCCGCCACATCTTCGCGCGGGATCTCACCATACGGAATCGCCAGATCGGCATGAACCCGACCGGTACCGGCTTCATCGGTCAGCGTACCCGGTCGCAGGATCACCCACTCCAGCTTACTCGCCACCAGCTCCGCATCCGCCAGACGCTTCACCCGCATGTAATTCTCAAATCCCTCTGAGGGAGTTTTACCGCGGCCCGCATCCGGGAAAGCGGAAACCAGCATAAAGCGTGATACCCCCGCCTGCTCTGCTGCGGCAACCGCCAGCTTCAGCCCTTCTCCGTCAATGGCATTGGTCAGCTCGATCCCGGCACCGCCCGCACCCGCCGTGAAGACAGCCACATCGTGACCGGTCATCAGATCTGCCAGTGCCATCACGCTCAGCTGCTGAATATCGCCAGCCACCGGTTTAGCACCAGCGGCATGCAGCGTCTCTGCCTGCTCCGGTTTGCGGTGCAGCGCCGTCACTGTATGGCCTTTACTGCTCAGCTGACGAGTCAGCTTTTGGCCCACTTTGCCCGCTGCGCCGATAATGAAACATGTCGCCATAGGATCCAATCCTCCATTTACTGATTGAGTGCCAGAGTATAGTTATCAGTCAGAAACAAAACAGGCGCCTGATGCGGCGCCTGCTGGGTTATTGCGGGATCACTTTTTCTGCTTTCAGCTTATCAAACAGCTGAGTAAAGGAGTCGAGCGTGCTGCGATAGCCGGTGAAGCCCGCTTTACGGCTCTTACTCATATCGGTAAAGGCTTCCATCGGACGTCCCAGGTCGGCATCGGTATGCCACCAGGAAGCCAGTCTGTTGACATCCGATTCACGCAACTGATGCTGCTCTGCAATCGCCTGCCATGCACTGGCGGCTTCCTGCATGCGATCTTCCAGCGGCATCATCTGCGCCGGGTATTCCGCTGCTTCAATGCCGAAATAGTCAGCCAGTTTTGGCCACATCCAGTTCCAGCGGAACACATCGCCGTTTACCGCATTGAAATCCTGATTAGCGGCATTAGGTGAGGTCGCCGCCCAGTGCAGCTGCTCAGCCAGCAGGCCCGCATCGGTCATATCAACGACACCGTTCCACTGCTCAGGTGAGCCAGGGAAGATAAACGGCCAGCCCTTCTCTTTACACAGCGTTGCGTAGACCGCCAGTGTCTGACCCATATTCATCGCATTGCCCACGGCATAACCGATGATGGTGTGCGGGCGATGCACACTCCAGCGGTAGTCAAACTTCTCTGCACCAGCGAACACTTCATCTTCCTGCGCGTAGTAGAAGTTATCGACCGGCTGACGGCCCTGCTCTTCACGGAACGGCGTGACTGGCACAGCGCCTTTGCCGTAAGCTTCAAACGGACCCAGGTAGTGCTTCAGTCCGGTTA
>Ga0213829_1001626_pt1 | contig 15752 bp, 16 predicted proteins | sample MC6MC0896MG_FD_180665 | JGI IMG/M metagenome (GOLD analysis project Ga0213829, IMG submission 180665) | Enriched soil aggregate microbial communities from Iowa State University, Ames, United States - MC6-MC0896-MG | ecosystem: Environmental > Terrestrial > Soil > Unclassified | place: USA: Iowa...
AGAAGTTGCAATGGATGCACTTCGTTGTCCAGAACCAGATACCCCAATTTCTGTACTTTCAGGTGGTGAACGCCGCCGAGTTGCTTTGTGTCGTTTGTTGTTGCAAGAACCTGATGTTTTGTTGTTAGATGAGCCTACTAACCACTTGGATGCCGAATCGGTTCATTGGTTAGAACAACATTTACAACAATATAAAGGAACAATTATTGCCGTAACGCACGACCGTTATTTCTTGGATAATGTTGCCGGATGGATTTTAGAATTAGACAGGGGAGAAGGTATTCCGTGGAAAGGAAATTATTCTTCTTGGTTAGATCAAAAATCTAGCAGAATGGCACAAGAAGAAAAAGTTGCATCAAAACGTAGAAAAAATTTAGAGCGTGAGTTAGATTGGGTACGTCAAGGTGCAAAAGGTCGTCAAACCAAACAAAAAGCACGTTTACAAAATTATGATCGATTGTTGAATGAAGATCAAAAACAATTAGAAGAGAAACTGGAAATCTACATTCCAAACGGCCCACGTTTAGGTACAAATGTTATTGAAGCTAAAAGTGTTGCAAAAGCATTTGGCGATAAAATTTTGTACGATAATTTAAACTTTACCTTGCCACAAGCAGGTATTGTTGGAATTATTGGTCCAAACGGCGCAGGTAAATCGACTATTTTCCGTATGATTATGGATGAGCAAAAAGCTGATGCAGGAGAATTTGTTGTGGGTGATACTGTGAAAATTGCGTATGTGGATCAATCACATACAAATATTGATGCAGAAAAATCAATTTACGATAATTTTGCAGATGGTCAGGAATTAATCATGATGGGTGGACGTCAGGTAAATGCGCGTGCTTATTTATCGCGTTTTAACTTTGCAGGATCAGATCAAAACAAAAAAGTTTCAACATTATCGGGTGGTGAACGTAACCGTTTGCACTTGGCAATGACTTTGAAAGAAGAAGGGAACGTTTTGTTGTTAGATGAGCCTACCAATGATTTGGATATTAATACGTTACGAGCGTTAGAAGAAGGTTTAGAGAATTTTGCAGGATGCGCTGTAATTATTTCGCACGACCGTTGGTTTTTAGACCGTGTTTGTACACATATTTTAGCTTTTGAAGGAGATTCTGAAGTTTATTTCTTTGAAGGATCTTTCTCTGAATATGAAGAAAACCGTAAAAAACGCTTGGGTGATTTAGCACCAACGCGTATCAAATACAAAAAATTAGTTCGCTAATTAAATTAAAAAAAGCCGTTTCAAATTTTGAAACGGCTTTTTTTATTCCTCATTTTCCTCATCAATTAAATCGCCAACTTCGTCAATATCATCAAAATTTGATTCTACTAAAGCGTAACGTGCTTTTTCTTCATCGTCTTCTAACACAAAAATGTGTACAGCTTTATCCGCAGAACCAAACCCGGCGGTAATTGCAGAATCTATATCGTTTCGTTCTACATACGAAATATTGTTTTCATCTAACGTATGCTTTACAGCCATTGCCATAATTGCACTTCCGGCAAAAATTTCTACATGTCTTTGTTCCATAATTTTTTTATTTCCAATTTACGAAAATTGATTAAATAAAAATATAAAAGCGTCTTAAAATATTTTAAGACGCTTTGTTGTTAGTCTTGGTTTCTAAAAACCAATTTATCTTCAAAACTATCCAGCAGAATGATACTGTCGGTTTTAATAGATCCCGAAAGAATTTCTTTTGAAAGTTGGTTTAGAACTTCGCGCTGAATAACACGTTTTACCGGACGGGCACCAAAATGCGGATCATATCCTTTCTTCGCCAGATAATTGATTGCTTCGGGCGTTGTATCCATTGTAATATGTTGTTGAGCCAGCATTTTAAACACGCTTTTTAATTGGAACGATACAATTTGTTCAATGTTACCTTTTGTAAGCGGCGTGAACATGATGATTTCATCGATGCGGTTTAAAAATTCCGGACGAACCATTGTTTTTAACTGATTCAACACTTCGGATTTTGCATTTTCGGTAGCTACTTCAATCGGGTTTTTATCAAACTGTTCCTGAATAATATGACTTCCCATGTTCGATGTCATAATAATAATGGTGTTTTTGAAATCTGCTAAACGACCTTTATTATCCGTTAATCTACCTTCATCTAAAACCTGCAACAGTACGTTGAAAGTATCAGGATGCGCTTTTTCAATTTCATCTAACAAAATAACAGAATAAGGTCTTCTTCTCACAGCTTCTGTCAACTGTCCGCCTTCATCGTAACCCACATATCCAGGAGGTGCACCCACCAAACGGCTCACACTGTGACGTTCAGAATACTCACTCATATCAATTCGAGTCATGGCGTTTTCGTCATCGAACAAATATTCAGCCAAAGCTTTTGCAAGTTCGGTTTTACCAACACCGGTTGTCCCAAGAAACAAGAACGACCCGATTGGTTTTTTAGGATCTTGCAATCCGGAACGACTTCTGCGAACGGCGTCTGAAATGGCTTCGATTGCTTCTTCCTGACCAACCACGCGTTTATGTAGTTCGTTTTCTAAATTCAACAGCTTTTCACGATCGGTTTGTAACATTTTAGTCACAGGAACACCCGTCCATTTTGCAACCACTTCGGCAATATCCTCATAAGTAACATCTTCTTTAATCAGCGAAGGCCCTTTTTGATTTTCTTCTAACTGCTTTTGAAATGTTGCCAAACGTGTTTCGGCATCCTGAATTTTTCCGTAACGAATCTCGGCAACTTTACCATAATCTCCATTACGTTCGGCACGTTCGGCTTCCAGCTTGTATTCTTCGATTTCTAATTTGGCATTCTGAATATTGTCAACTACATCTTTTTCTGATTTCCATTTAGAAAAAATCTGATTTCGATCTTCTTTTAAATTAGCCAGATCAATACCTAAAGCTTTTAGTTTTGCTTCGTCATTTTCTCGTTTAATCGCTTCAATTTCGATCTCCAACTGCATGATTTTTCTATCTAAAACATCTAATTCTTCAGGTTTGGAATTAATCTCCATTCTGATTTTTGATGCAGCTTCATCCATTAAATCAATTGCTTTGTCTGGTAAAAATCTGTTTGAAATATAACGTTGCGAAAGTTCAACCGCGCCAATAATTGCTTCGTCTTTAATACGAACTTTATGATGAGTTTCGTACTTTTCTTTAATTCCACGTAGAATAGAAATCGCGCTTTCGGTATCGGGTTCTTCAATAATTACTTTTTGAAAACGACGTTCTAAAGCTTTGTCTTTCTCGAAATATTTTTGATACTCGTCTAAAGTGGTCGCACCAATTGCTCTTAATTCACCACGAGCCAAAGCTGGTTTTAAGATATTTGCTGCATCCATTGCGCCTTCGCCACCGCCGGCACCAACAAGCGTATGAATTTCATCGATAAAAAGAATGATATTTCCTTCAGACGAAGTTACTTCTTTCACAACCGATTTTAAGCGTTCTTCAAATTCGCCTTTATACTTTGCGCCGGCAATCAACGCACCCATATCTAACGAAAAAACCAATTTGTCTTTCAGGTTTTCAGGTACATCGCCCTGAACAATTCTGTGTGCCAAACCTTCGGCAATCGCGGTTTTACCAACACCCGGCTCGCCAATCAACATTGGATTATTTTTAGATCTTCTAGTTAAAATTTGTAACACACGGCGAATTTCCTCATCGCGACCAATAACAGGATCTAACTTTCCGCTGTTCGCCAAATCGTTTAAGTTTTTGGCGTATTTATTCAGTGAATTGTAAGTTTCTTCTGCCGATGCCGATGTTACGCGTTCTCCTTTGCGTAGTTCAGTAATTGCAGTTTCGATTTGTTTTTCGGTTGCTCCGCTGGTTTTTAAGAATGATGCAATTTTACTGTTCGATTTAAAAATTGCCAGAAACAAATGCTCGATCGAAACGTATTCATCGTTCATTTTTTTGGCGATAACCTGTGCTTCGTTCAACGCATTTCCTGCCGATCGCGATAAACCTATCTGCGCACCTTCAACTCTTGGGAACGATTCTATGATTTGATCGTTCTGCGTTTTTAACTGATCGATATTTACACCGACTTTCTTCAGAATAAAAGGTGTTACATTTTCATCGACTTCTAAAATGGCTTTTAAAAGATGCTCGTTTTCTATTTGTTGCTGACCAAAGGTCTGTACCAGAACTTGAGCCTGTTGCAGTACTTCTTGCGATTTTATTGTAAAATTATTTAAGTTCATAATCTTTATGTTTTTGTTTTATGTTGTTTATTTTGTTTGATGATAGAGTATTTTCAAATGATGTTCCAAATATCAAAACACGACAAAATGTCTTAAATTTAAATTTTTATAGAATAAGATAATGTCAAAATGACACTTTGTTATATATTTTGATTTAAAAGGATATGAAATTTTGACGTATATTTGAGTACTAAATTTACAAAAATGAATTGGAAGGTTTTAGAAAACAGCAATCAAATTAACGAGATAAAAGAAGCATCGCATAATAAATTACAGTTGATTTTTAAACACAGTACGCGTTGCATTATCAGTAAAATGGCATTAAAAAATTTTGAAAGTGATTTTTTAGTGCATGATGTAATTGATGCGTATTATTTAGATTTAATTGCTTACAGAGATATATCAAACAAAATTGCAGATGATTTTGGAATTACGCATCAATCACCACAAGTTTTGTTGATTAAAGATGGCAAAGTGATTTATCATGAATCACATGAAGGTATTGATGCGAATGTTTTAACGAAAATAATTTAAAACCATTACTTTTTTAAATAAGACCTCACAGGTTTTTAAAACCTGTGAGGTCTGACTGGCAGAAGCTTCTATTAAAATTTAATAATATGACTTATATAATAATTAGTATTTTGATGATAGTCATCGGGTTGTTAGGTATTTGGAAATATAAACTACCAAAATTTAGACCAAGCCCTGGATATGCATCTAAGATGAGATTATATTTTACTTTTTATGTATTAGTTATTTTGGGATGTATATTTCTATTAATAGAATTTTTTGGAGAAAATTGATGATTTTCGTAATGAGATTTTTATGAGTGAATTTACAATTGCTATAGGATTACTACTAATATTATTGCTTTATTTGGTTTTCAATGGCAGTAGTAATATTAAAAACAAACAAGGTAATGTTTCTAAAAATAGAATGTTCTATTTCCGCGCATTGATAATTGTTAGTATTGGGATAATATTACTAATTCTTGAAATGATTAAATAAAAAAATCCGACTAACTTGTCGGATTTTCTGTATTTTGATTGTTATTATGATAATAATTTTGATGCGATGCAAATTCGTTTGCTGTTTCCACAATTTTGTAAGCTTCCACAATTTTCTTAACTAAACGGTGACGTACAATATCTTTATCGTCTAAAAACACAAAACCAATACCTTCTACACCTTCTAATATTCGTAAAGCTTCGCGCAAGCCCGATGTTACTTTTCGTGGTAAATCAACCTGACCCGGATCGCCCGTAATAATAAACTTTGCATTTTTACCCATACGCGTTAAAAACATCTTCATTTGTGAATGGGTGGTATTTTGTGCTTCGTCTAAAATTACAAAGGCATTATCCAACGTACGTCCGCGCATGAATGCTAAAGGCGCAATCTGAATAATTCCTTTTAACAAATAATCTTCTAACGTGGTTGGTGGCAACATATCGCGCAACGCATCGTATAACGGCTGCATGTACGGATCTAACTTTTCTTTCATATCGCCCGGTAAAAAACCTAGATTTTCTCCGGCTTCAACTGCAGGTCGGGTTAAAATAATACGTTTAACTTGTTTTTCCTTCAACGCTTTTACGGCTAATGCAACACCGGTGTAAGTTTTACCAGTTCCTGCGGGACCAACAGCGAAAACCATATCGTTCTTAAAAACCAAATCGACCATTTTCTGCTGGTTTGGTGTGGTTGCCTTAATTAGCTTTCCGCCGAGACCATGTACCAGAATTTCATCAGATTTATCCATTCTTTGCGGAACATCGTCTAAAATCAATCGTTCGATAATGTTTTCGTTCAGCTGGCTGTATTTTTCGTAGTACTTTAAAATTCGATCAAAACGCGTTTGAAACTGATCTAAAATTTCAGCCTCACCGTAAATCTTCATGGTAGTTCCACGAGCCACAATTTTTAATTTTGGATACAGTTTTTTAATTACCTCTAAATGTATATCCTGCGCACCCCAAAAATCTTTTGGAGTAATATGCTCTAATTCTATTATTCTTTCGTTCAAAAGCTATTAGATTTAATTAAAAAAAATTAGTTTTGTATTATATCAAATCTAACAAAAAATATTAAAAAACACTAACAAAAAATATTAATGTCAATTATTACGCTAACAACAGATTACGGTATTAAGGATCATTTTGTTGCATCGGTAAAAGGTAAAATAATGACCGAATTGCCGTTGGTGCAAATAATTGATATTTCGCACTGTATAGATTTATATAACATTGCCAATGCAAGTTATGTTTTGTTTGGGGCGTACAATAATTTTCCGAAAGGCAGTCTGCACATGGTTTTGGTTGAAGCTGAAATGTTCGATCAAACATCTTTTCTGCTTACAAAATTTAACGAGCACTTTTTTTTAACGGCAAACAACGGAGCTATTACTTTATTGGCGACTGCCGATGACGAAACGGAAATTGTAGATTTAGATATTCCGAATTCATGCAACGATACCGTTTCTTTATACACCCACATTGCAAAACAACTTTTTAATAATGTACCTTGCAACAGTTTGGGTACTAAAATTAATTATAACGATTGTGAGCTTTTGGTGGAATTGCGCCCGAAAGTTGCCGATGACGAAAATTCGATTCGAGGATCTGTTATTTACATAGATCATTACGGAAATGCCGTTACCAATATTTCTAAAGATTTGTTTGAAAGTATTAGAAATGGACGAAAATACGTTATTAATGCCGTTAGATACCGTATTACCAAGATTAACGAATATTATGCCGATTTTAATACAGACAGTAAAACGCTGCGTGAATACGAAGGTGATATGTTGTTTATATTTAATGATTTAGATTTTTTACAAATGTCGATTTATAAGTCCGATTATGAGAATGTTGGAAATGCGAAAACCCTTTTTGGCGTATCGTACCGCGACACTGTTATTATAGAATTTACCGAATAAATAAATTTAAAATATGTTTATTAGAATAGTTAAAATGAGTTTTCACGAAGAGAAAATTCCGATGTTTTTAGATCACTTTCACGGTGTTAAAATGAATATCAGAAATTTTCCCGGAAACAATTTTTTAGAAATTTATCAAGACAAAAGCAACCCGAGTATCTTTTTCACATATTCTGTTTGGAACGAAGAAACGGATTTGGAAAACTACCGAAATTCGGATCTTTTTAAAGATGTTTGGGCATTTACAAAAGCGCTTTTTAATGATAAGCCCGAAGCGTGGAGTGTTGATAAATTAGTATCGTTACCATAATATGAAAGCAATATTATTACGAGAAATCAAATCGTTTTTTGGTTCTTTAACAGGCTATTTGGTTATTGCCGTATTTCTAATTTTAAATGGAATTTTCCTTTGGATTGTAGACGGGCAGTACAATATTTTACAAAGCGGTTATAACGATTTAAGTCCGTTTTTTCAATTGGCACCTTTGGTTTTGCTTTTGCTGATTCCTGCAATCACCATGAAAAGTATTTCAGACGAACGTAAACAAGGAACCATTGAACTTTTGGTAACCAAACCTTTAAGTTTAAACCAAATTGTTACAGGTAAATTTTTAGGCGCATTTTTACTGGTTGTGCTTGCAATTTTACCAACGGTTTTATACATCATTATTTTAAATCCGTACGGAATGCCTGCAGGAAATATGGATTTAGGCAGCACATTAGGTTCTTATTTAGGACTGATGTTCTTAATTGCAGCTTACACAAGCATCGGAATTTTCTGTTCGTCGTTATCAGACAATCAAATTGTGGCGTTTATTTTAGCGGTAATAATCTGTTTTGTACTTTATTTAGGGTTTGATCAATTGGCAGAATTGTTCAAATCATCGGCAACACTAATAGAAAAATTCGGAATAAGCTATCATTTTAAAAGCATAAGTCGCGGTGTAATTGACACCCGAGATTTAATCTACTTTATTTCGATAACCGTTTTCTTTTTAATGGCAACTGTGTTTAACCTAAAAAACGTGCGTAAATAATGAAAAAGCAAAAAAGTATACAATCGTTTTTAGGCATTGCTGTTACATTAATTGTATTGAATATTGCAGGAGGCTATGTTTTTCAAAGGTTTGATCTAACTTCAGATAAAAGATATACGCTTTCAGAAGCTACCAAAAATGTGTTAGGCAACGTAACCGAACCTATTTTTATTGATGTTTATTTAGAAGGAAATTTTCCTGCCGAATTGCGCAAGTTGCAAACCGAAAGCAAGCAGTTGTTAGAAGAGTTTAATGCTTATAACAGCAATGTTAATTTCTTATTTGTTGATCCGTTATCAGCTGAAAACGAAGCCGGTAAAATGGCTGAAAATCTTTTTGCAAACGGAATGAAACCGATCAATATTTCTGTAAACGATAAAGGCAAGCAGTCACAAGAAATGGTTTTTCCGTGGGCAGTTGCTACAAAAGGTGAAAAAAGAGCAAAAATTCAGTTGCTTAAAAACGCCATGACGGCTACTACCGAAGATAAAATTGCATCGTCTGTTCAACATTTAGAATATGCTATAACCGAAGCAATTCTTAAGGTTAATACCGAAAAATCTAAAAAAATCGCGATAATAAAAGGAATTGGCGAACCAGATGATGTGTACATTGCCGATTTTCTTCGAACCTTAAAAGACAGTTATTTCATAGCACCTTTTACTTTAGACAGCGTTGCGACAAATCCACAGAAAACCTTAAAAGATCTGCAAGCATACGATTTGGCGATCATTGCCAAACCTACAAAAGAGTTCAGTGAAAATCAAATTCAGGTGTTGGATCAGTTTGTAATGAATGGCGGAAAATCAATCTGGATGCTGGATCAGGTTCAGGCAGATATGGACAGTTTGTACAATGCTACAAGCGAAATGTTGGTGTACCCGAAAGATCAAAGTTTAGGCGAAATGCTGTTTAAATACGGTGTGCGTGTAAATCCCGATTTAGTAAAAGATGAAATGGGGTCGCCAATAAAACTGGCAGTTGGGCAACAAGGCAGCGAAACCGTTTACGAAACCTTTAATTGGAAATTTGCGCCGTATGTAGTTGGTTCTTCAACGCATCCAATCGTAAATAATATCGATGTGGTGAAATTTGATTTTGCAAACAGTATTGATACTTTAAAAAATAACATCAAGAAAACGGTGTTATTATCGTCATCACCCTATTCTGTTAAGATCGGAACGCCAAGTATTGTGAGTTTATCGAAAACCATTCAGGAAAAAATAGATCCTAAAACCATAAAAACACAATCGTTTCCGCTGGCAGTTTTGTTAGAAGGAAATTTTACATCGGTCTTTAAAAACAGAATCGTTCCTTTTAAAACTGATAATTATCTTACCGAAGGAAAACCGACAAAAATGATTGTAATTTCTGATGGTGATATCGTTAAAAACCAGTTAGATCAGGATTCTCAACCAATGGAATTAGGTTATGATAAATGGACGAACACGTTGTATGGAAACAAAGAATTTCTTGTAAACGCTGTAAATTATCTGTTAGACGATAACGGATTGATTAATTTAAGAACCAAACAGGTAAAATTAGCGTTGCTTGACAAAGAAAAAGTGTATACCGATTACAACTACATTCAAATAATAATTGTGGTTTTACCATTAGCTGTATTAGCTGTTTTCGGATTTGTTTTTACTTTTTTACGCAAAAAGAAATACACAAAATAGTTGCTTAAAATAAAGTTTTATTTTTCGCTTTAAAAGAAATATATTTGTACAAACCTGCCAACAGGCATAAATAAAAATAAACGGATGAAATTTATTGTATCGAGCTCGTATCTATTGAAACAATTACAAGTTTTAGGAAGCGTTATCAACAGTAACAACACCTTACATATTCTTGATAATTTCTTATTTGAACTTGATCAAAATCAATTAAAAGTATCGGCATCGGATTTGGAAACAACCATGACGGCTACTTTAGAGATTGAATCAACAAGTGAAGGATCTATTGCAGTTCCGGCACGTTTGTTATTAGAAACCCTAAAAACGTTTCCTGAACAACCGTTAACTTTCACAGTGAAAGACAACAGTACTATTGAAATTAGTTCAGATTTAGGAAAATACGTTTTAGCATATTTACCTGGAGATGAGTTTCCAAAGGCAGAAATGTTAGAAGATCCGTCGAAAGCTGAAATTGGTGCCGAAATATTGCACACCGCAATCAGTAAAACAATTTTTGCTGCCGGTAACGATGATTTACGTCCGGTAATGTCCGGTGTTTATTTTCAGTTTGCACCAACAGGAGTAATTTTTGTTGGAACCGATGCGCATAAATTGGTTAAATATTCAAGAACCGATGTTACAAGTTCTGCTGAAGCAAACTTTATCATGCCTAAAAAACCTTTAAACATTTTAAAGAATATTTTAGCGACATCAGATGCGGCGGTTTCTATTGAATACAACGATTCTAACGCAATGTTTAGTTTTGATAACTATACATTAATCTGTAGATTAATCGATGGGAAATATCCAAATTACGAAGCGGTAATTCCAAAAGAAAATCCAAACAAACTGATTATTTCACGTACACAGTTTTTAAGCTCGGTTCGTCGTGTGGCTATTTATGCTAACAAAACAACGCACCAGATTCGTTTAAAAATCGCAGGAACAGAATTAAACATTTCAGCAGAAGATATCGACTACTCTAACAAAGCAGACGAACGTTTAACGTGTGATTATAAAGGAGATGATATGCAGATTGGTTTTAACTCGCGCTTTTTAAGTGAAATGTTAACCAACTTACAGTCAGACGAAATACAACTGGAAATGTCGTTACCAAACCGCGCCGGAATTTTAACTCCTATCGATGGTTTAGATGAAGGAGAAACAGTAACAATGCTTGTTATGCCGGTAATGTTGAATAATTAAGAAGTAATTATTTATTGTAAAAATAAAAAAAGTTGAACGAAAGTTCAGCTTTTTTTGATTGACTAACAAAAAGACATCTTTCATGTCATTCCGTGCTTGACACGGAATCGCATTATCATTTAATGTGAGATGCTAAAACAAGTTCAGCATGACACTGACTTGGTAAAGCTAAACTTTATAAATTATTTTAAATTATCCCAAAAACGCCTGCATCATCCAGATGTCTTTTTCTTGTTCGGTAATTAAATCGCTCATCATAGAATTTGTTCCTTCATCATTGATTTCGCCAGCTTTTTCTAAAATTTCACGTTCAATAGTTAGTAAAGAAGCTAACGATTTTATAATTACTTCAACTGCTTCTTCATCATTTATAATATCTTTTGCTACTTTCAACGAATTGTTTTTCAAATAATCGTCGAACGTATGTAAAGGTGTTCCTCCTAAAGTTAAAACACGTTCGGCAATTTCATCAATTCTTAACTGTGCCTGATTGTATAATTCTTCAAATTTTACATGCAATTCAAAAAAGCGTTTTCCGCGAATGTTCCAATGCAAACCGCGCAGATTTTGATAATACACTTGAAAGTTCGACAATAAAACATTCAGTAATTCAATATTTTCTTTTGTCTGTTTTTGTGGTAATCCTAAAATATTCATAACCTTATTTTTAAAATTCTACTATCAAATTTACAAATAATTAACCGATATTTGTATAAGTTTAATTGATAGTATCAATTGCACAATAGCTAAAATCTTTTAAAAATGACCATTACCCAATTAAATTACGTGCTTGCCGTTGCAGAACATTTAAATTTTACTGTTGCTGCAGAAAAGTGCTTTGTTACCCAGCCTACATTAAGTATGCAGATTCAAAAACTGGAAGAGGAATTGGAAATCAGAATTTTTGATCGAAACAAAAAGCCGATTCAGTTAACCGAAGTTGGTAAAAAAATTGTAGAGCAGGCAAAGAGCATTGTTAACGAAGCCGACAGAATTAAAGATATCGTTGAGCAACAAAAAGGTTTTATTGGGGGCGATTTTAAAATTGGGATCATTCCGACAATTATGCCTACGTTGCTGCCCATGTTTCTAAAGAATTTCATTAGAAAATATCCTAAAATTAATTTAATTGTTGAAGAACATACAACCGATGAAATTATAAGCAGGTTGCAGAAAGGACAATTAGATGCCGCTATTGCTGCAACGCCTTTAAATGAAAGCGATTTAAAAGAAATTGTGCTTTATTATGAACCTTTTGTAGGTTATTTTCCATCGGAATTTAGAAACGGATTGATGGAATTATCTCCGAACGATTTAAACGTAAACGATATTTTGCTTTTGCAGGACGGACATTGTTTTACCAACGGAATTTTAAACATTTGCAAGGCTTCAAAATTAGATCAATCGCAAAATTTTGAATTGACTTCGGGTAGCTTTGAAACACTGATTGGTTTGGCGAACGAAGGGTTAGGGGTAACACTACTGCCTTATCTGCATACGTTGAATTTAAGTGAAAAAGATAAAAAGAATATCATTGAATTTGCCGATCCGAAACCGTCACGCGAGGTTAGTTTGATTTTCCCTAAAAGCGAATTAAAGATTCATATTGTTGATGCCTTACGACAGACAATTTCCGGAGTAGTGAAAGGAGCGATTGCTTTTCAGGATATTGCGATTATTAGTCCGAAACTAAATAAATAAAAAAGAAAAGGATGGAAATTACTCCATCCTTTTTTGTTTTATAAGATCACTATAATATCTTCTAAATCGCTTTTGTTTTTAGTAAAATCTGCGATCCATTCTTTTAATTTGTCAATTTCAAACGGAAGCAGAAATTCAATTGCTTTGGTAATCTCTTTTAGAAATAAATCTTTACTGAAACTTACTTTTTCTAAAATTTTTATGGTGTGATTTAATCGTTCTGTCATAATCTGTAATTTTATATAAATATAAACCAAAAGCAATTAGTTTTATTAAAATTTTAGATTTTTTTAACAGCAATAATCATCTCGCGTTTTCCGGGTGGTCCGGCGGTTTTGTGAACCTTAAAACCAATTTCTTTCAATCTGCGGTTTATTAGTCCTTTACAGGCGTAGGTTACAAAAATTCCTTCGGTATTTAAAAAATCATAGGCTTTTTGTAAAATTTCTGTGGACCATAATTCGCTTTGATAATCAAATCCGAAAACATCAAAATAAACAATATCAAATTTATTTGTTGTATTGAAATTTTCGATCTTACAGAAATGTTTCAGCAGACTAAAATATTCGGTTACCTTTTCGTTTGTATCAACCGGAATTTCATGCAATCTTTGAAGCGATACCGGTGTTTTTACAAAATCATTATAATTCAATAAATTAAATTCCTTTGCAGTAAGCGGATAGGCTTCAATACTTTCGTAAACGATTGTTTTATTTTTGTTAACAGCAAATTCCAACGTAAGCAAGGCATTCAATCCGGTACCGAAACCATATTCTAAAACATTAATGGTTTCTTTGTCGATCAACTCAATACCATTTTTGATGTAAACGTGAGCAGATTCCTGAACGGCTCCATGTTTAGAATGAAAAGTTTCGCCCATATCCTTAACAAATAAAGAATGCGAACCGTCTTCGGTAACTATAATTTCACGATCCATTTACGGAATAATCAGTTTTTTAATTCTTGGAATAGGTCCGCCACATTTTTTTGAATGACATTCTAAACACTGATTCACCATTTTATTGAAATTGTCTTTTGCCTGAACAGGATTGGTATAAATTGCTTTTTGAGCTTCGATAAATTTTATAGCCTCATCGTTAAAAAACGGGTCACGATCCGAAGCTTCTGTTAAAACAGCCGTATGCAGCTTATCAAAAGCAACAGGGTAACTGCCTAAATCCTGATTCGTTGCAATACGTTCTTTAAGCTGCGTATTGTAAGCATACATTTGCTCCATTAAAGCCGCCATTTCAGACATTTCGTACATTTGAAATTTAGCATCAGCAACAGTGTCTTTAACAGTTACAGATTCATTTTTTTCATTTTTTTGCTGACAACTGGTAGCAAAAGCAGCGGTTAAGACAATTAACAGTAATTTCTTCATTATTTAGCTGCTGCAATTAAAACACCGTCTGCCATGAAACGATAGTTTTTAGATGGCTGTGTAATTTTATCGATTTCAGCTTGCGTTTTACCCGCATCTTTTGCTTCGTGCTTTAACTGATCTACCGATGTTTCTTCGATAAAAGCTTTACCCGAAACAATTGCCGTATGGTTTTCTGCACCTTCTTTAGGCACAAAAAATGCATAATCTTTAAACTTTACAAAAGCTTCTTTTTCATTAGCTAAATTTAAAGTCATCCAACAACCTTTTTTCTTGCAGGTGTTTTTAATTTCAGATGTAAACTTAACATCCAAAGTGTCAGTTGGTTTCATACTTTCGTATTTAGCCAACATTTCCTCTTTTGTAATTGCGTTGTCTTTAGTAATACTGTCGCCAAAAACCTGATAGTTCATTGCGGTTTTAGTTGTATTTTCAACTTTATCTGTAGTTACAGTTTCTTTTTTATTGCAAGCAATCATTAAAGATGCCGCTGCGAAAACAAATACTATTTTTTTCATGATTCAAATAAATTTTTACAAATATAAAAATAGTAAACTAAAAACAGGCTAATTAACTTTATTTCAGTTAATTTATCAAACCTTACTAAAATTAGTATATTTATATTAATAATAGCTTTTTGTTGTAAATTACATAATTGAAACTATTTGTAACGATTTTTTTTTCCTAAATTTGTAAAGTTCAAAACAACATAACAAATTTTAAAGAGTAAAAGTAAAAATGGATTCAAACATTTTAAATAACTTAAAACTAACTAAAGTAGCTGCTTCAAAAATCGATACTTTTGATTTTGAAAATGTGAAATTTGGAGAAAAGTTTACAGACCACATGTTAGTTTGTGAGTATAAAAACGGTGAATGGGGTACTTTGGAAATTAAGCCTTATGCACCAATTATGTTAGATCCTTCGGCAAGAGTTTTTCATTACGGACAGGCTATTTTTGAAGGAATGAAAGCTTACAAAGAAGAGAACAACGATATTTGGATGTTTAGACCGGATCAGAATTTTGAGCGTTTTAATAAATCGGCGATTCGTTTGGCAATGCCTGCGATTGATGAAACCCGTTTTATTGGCGGATTAAAAGAATTGATCAAAGTTGAAAAAGAGTGGGTGCGTAAAGGTTTAGGAAATTCTTTATATATCCGTCCGTTTATGATTGCTACCGAAAGTGGTGTGATTGCAAGCCCATCGAACGAATTTTTATTCTGTATTCTTTTATCGCCTGCAAAATCATATTACGCGGGTAAAATTAAAGTTCAAATTGCCGATTATTACAGTCGTGCTGCAAATGGCGGTATTGGCGCTGCAAAAGCGGCAGGAAATTATTCAGCACAGTTTTATCCTACAAAATTAGCTCAAGAAGCTGGTTTTAATCAGGTAATCTGGACAGATTCTAACCATATGCATTTAGAAGAAGCTGGTACAATGAACGTTTTCTTTAGAATTAACGATACTTTGTTCACTGCACCAACATCTGACCGTATTTTAGATGGTGTTACTCGTAAAAGTTTAATTCAGTTGGGCGAATCTTTAGGTTACAATATTAAAATTGAACCTGTACAGGTTGATACGATATTAAACGC
>Ga0213829_1001629_pt1 | contig 15737 bp, 16 predicted proteins | sample MC6MC0896MG_FD_180665 | JGI IMG/M metagenome (GOLD analysis project Ga0213829, IMG submission 180665) | Enriched soil aggregate microbial communities from Iowa State University, Ames, United States - MC6-MC0896-MG | ecosystem: Environmental > Terrestrial > Soil > Unclassified | place: USA: Iowa...
GTTATTGTTACAAACAAAATACCTGTAATTAAACTTTTTCTTATCATATCATTTTTTTCTTAAATAAAGATATAAAAAAAGCAACTCGAATGAGTTGCTTTTAGTTTTATGCGATAACAATATTTAGTATCTGTAATATTCTGGTTTAAATGGTCCTTGAACCTCAACACCTATGTATCCTGCTTGTTCTGTTGATAAAGTTTCTAACTCAACACCTAATTTAGCCAAGTGTAAAGCAGCAACTTTTTCATCTAAATGCTTTGGTAACATGTATACATCGTTCTCGTATTTATCAGAATTTTTCCATAATTCGATCTGTGCCAATGTTTGGTTTGTAAACGAGTTAGACATTACAAATGACGGGTGACCTGTTGCGCAACCTAAATTCACCAAACGTCCTTCAGCCAAAATAATGATATCGTTTCCAGCAATTGTATATTTATCAACCTGTGGTTTTATTTCAATTTTTGAAGCGCCATGGTTTTTATTCAACCAAGCAATATCAATTTCATTATCAAAGTGACCAATGTTACAAACAACGGTTTTATCTTTCATTTTTTCGAAATGACGACCAACAACGATGTCTTTGTTTCCGGTAGTTGTAATAATGATATCCGCATTACCAACAACAGTGTCTAATTTTTTAACTTCAAAACCGTCCATAGCTGCCTGTAACGCACAAATTGGATCAATTTCGGTAACTGTAACAATAGATCCTGCTCCTCGGAAAGACGCTGCCGTTCCTTTACCAACATCACCGTAACCACAAACAACTACACGTTTACCAGCCAACATTAAATCGGTAGCACGACGAATAGCATCAACAGCCGATTCTTTACATCCGTATTTATTATCGAATTTAGATTTGGTAACAGAATCGTTTACATTGATTGCCGGCATTGGCAAAGTTCCTGCCTTAACACGCTCGTACAAACGGTGAACACCAGTTGTAGTTTCTTCAGACAAACCTTTGATTCCTGCAACCAATTCCGGATAACGATCAATAACCATGTTTGTTAAATCTCCACCATCATCTAAAATCATATTTAATGGCTGACGGTCTTCACCAAAGAACAATGTTTGCTCAATACACCAGTCAAACTCTTCTTCGTTCAAACCTTTCCAAGCATAAACCTGAATTCCCGTTTCAGCAATTGCAGCTGCAGCCTGATCTTGTGTAGAAAAAATGTTACAAGAACTCCAAGTAACTTCTGCACCCAAAGCTTTCAACGTTTCAATTAACACAGCCGTTTGTATGGTCATGTGCAAACATCCTGCAATACGCGCACCTTTTAAAGGTTGCTCGTTTTTATACTCATCACGAAGCGCCATTAATCCTGGCATTTCAGCTTCTGCTAACTCAATTTCTTTTCTTCCCCAAGCCGCTAATGAAATATCTTTCACTTTAAATGGCACGTAAGGTATCGTTTTTGTACTCATGTATTCTGTATATTTGTGTATCAAATTGTTTGCAAATTTACGCATTTCATTTTAAAACATTGCAAACGAAATCATAAACCGTTACAATATGCCCTTATTTAAAACTATTTCGTACGATATTGATACGCAGATATTTATTTGGAAGATTTTAGAAAGCGAAGCCGAATTGAATGCTACCGTTACGTTACAGGACAAACATTTGCACAGATTGAACGGAATGCTTTCTGAACAACACCGTAAGGGATTTTTGAGTGTTCGGAAATTATTAATGGAAGCTGGTTATACCGATTTTGATTTGAATTACGATACCAACGGAAAGCCGAGTTTGGCAGATGGAAATCATATTTCAATAACCCATTCATATGATTTTTCTGCGATTATTGTCAGCACTCAAAATGTTGGGATCGATCTGGAAAAACAGCGTGAAAAGATCATTAAAATTGCTGATAAATTTATTGGATCTGAAACAGACTTTTTGAACATCGAAAGAAATTATAAAGAAGATTTGAGTGTGATTTGGGGAGCAAAAGAAGCTTTGTACAAAATGTGCAATTCGCGCAGTTTGAGCTTTAAACAGGATATGCATATTGACGATTTTACTAAAAACACCAACCAAGGCACGGCTTTAGTCAATTGTAAAGAATTAGATTTTGATTGTCGATTTACTTTTCATTTTGAAACATTTGAAAATTACACCTTAGTTTACGCATTAGAAAATGAATGATTTTTCTTTTCCCACAGATGCACAGATTTCGTTTTGATTAGTCGCCAATAATGTCATGCTGAACTTGATTAACTTCGTTCTGTTCGCAAGCTCGGGTCAGCATCCCATAGCAACTATTAAATAATCTGTTTATCTGTTGAAATAACACAAAACTATGAATAGAGAAATTATACAAACCGAAATACAATACAAAGCCGTACGCAGTTCGGGTGCCGGCGGACAAAACGTAAACAAAGTTGCGACAAAAGTGCAGATTCAGTTTTTTGTGGAACAAAGCAATGGCTTAACAGTCGATGAAAAAACAACATTGACCGAAAAATTAGCCAACCGAATTACCAAAGAAGGTTTTATTATGGTGGAATGTGGTGAAACCCGCAGCCAGCTTAAGAATAAAGAACTGTGTACCCAACGTTTGTTTATGTTGTTAGAAAATGCATTGAAGAAAGATAAAAAACGTATTGCTACTAAAATTCCTAAAGCAGTAATTAAAAAACGTTTAGAAGACAAACAACGCATCGCCGATAAAAAAGAGAATAGACAGTTTAGGTTTTAAGTTATAAATGTAAAAAAATGAAACAGTTCTATTTATTTGTCATATTCTGTTTGCTTATTCATAATATTCAAGCACAAGAATTAAAGGCTACTATGGTTTCAAAAGATGAAGTAGAATTAGAAATTAGTAATCCTGAACAATTATTGTTCTTCATTCCTTACACGGAAAAAATTTATTATTCAATAGGAAATTATGGGTTAATGTTTAGTATATATGAAGGAGACAAAATATCAGAAGAATGCAGTGGTATAATTGAATGCATTTATTATGGTCCTTTCTGGATTAGAGAAAAAATTGAAAGATTTGGAAGTGGTTATTTTTCGCGTGAAAAAATTATAAAACGAAAATACAAATTGGATTTTAATTCATGTGAACGTGAAGTTTTAAAGAAGAAAAATATTTCTATTGAATTCACTTTAGGTCAATATGATCTACACAAAATACGTTTGTTTAAAAAGGAACTTAAATCATATTATAAACAAGGTGTAATATTTGACGGAGAGTTAACCAGTAATAAAATTTCATTAGGTATACTTGATTAATTTATTAGTTTTACATTGCACTTTAATCAAACATAAAAATTCTTTCAATCTGTGTCATCTGTGGTAAAAAATTAATGTTTCGAATTATTCTCTTTCATCTCAAAAAAACAATTATCTTTGCCCCGTCTCAAAGGGGTGCCGTACGGCTGAGATCATACCCGTTGAACCTGGGCAGGTAATGCTGCCAAGGGAAATGAACAATACACTTATTGAGTGCACGCATAAGTTGCTGTTCGTAACGAAAACATTTTTATTAATCTAAACAAAATAAATGCCCCTTTTATTTGTAAAATTATTTTTACGAATGAAAACTCATTTTTTGTTTGCAGGCTTTTGTCTTACGGCAATTTCCATGCAGGCACAAACGCAAACCGAAACTAAAAAAGACACTATTTCACAAGAAATATTAGATGAGGTTTTTGTACAAGCCGTTCGCGCAACCAACAAAACACCTATCGCTTTTAGCAATTTAAGCAAAGAAGAACTGGCAAAACGCAATCTGGGTCAGGATATTCCTGTTTTAATGAACTTTATGCCGTCTGTAGTTACAACTACCGATGCCGGTAACGGTGTGGGCTACACCGGAATTCGCGTTCGTGGTAGCGATGGCACGCGCATTAACGTAACCATTAACGGTATTCCGTACAACGATGCAGAATCGCACGGAAGTTTTTGGGTGAACATGCCCGATTTTGTTTCAAGTGTGGAAAATCTGCAATTACAGCGCGGTGTTGGTACATCGACCAACGGATCAGGAGCTTTTGGAGCGAGTTTAAACTTATTAACCGACAAGTTTTCGTACGATGCCAATGGTGAAATCGCAAATTCTATCGGAAGTTTTAATACAAGAAAGCATACAGCAAAATTCAGCACCGGATTGGTAAACAATACGTTTGAATTAACGGGTCGTTTATCAAATCTTTATTCAGACGGATACATTGATCGCGCTTCATCTAAACTAAACTCGTACTTTTTACAGGGAACTTTTGTTAACGAAGGAACCTTATTGAAAGCCTTGGTTTTTGGTGGAAATGAGAAAACGTATCAGGCTTGGAATGGTGTTGAAGATAAAGATGTATTGGCAAACAATAGAACATTTAATCCATCTGGAGCATATATTGATGATAACGGTGTGCAACGATTTTACGACAACGAAACCGATAATTACAAACAAGATCACTATCAGTTACATTGGAACGAAAAATGGAACAGCAATTGGAATTCTAACGTAGCAGTTCACTATACCAAAGGTTTCGGTTATTTTGAGAATTACAAAACAAACCAAAAATTGTTAAGCGATTATGGTATCGCGCCTATAGAAGTTAATGGTGAGATTCAAGAAAGATCTGATTTGATTCGAAGAAAATATTTAGACAACCAATTTTATGGCGTTACGTTTTCTGCTCAATATGCCAAAGATAATTTAGAAGTACTTTTTGGTGGAGCTGCAAACAGATACGAGAACGATCATTTTGGCGAAGTTTTATGGGTTCGTAGTCAGCCGCAAAATCAATTCAAACAAGAATATTACAGAGATAATTCTACCAAAAGCGATATTAACGGATTTTTAAAAGCCAGTTATACGTTTAACGATCAATGGATTTTGTTCGGAGATTTGCAGTTGCGTAACGTAACATACAAAGCCAACGGAAACGAAACTGGTTTGGTTGATGGTAAATTCAATTTTTTTAACCCAAAAGCAGGTATTACCTATAAAATAGATGATGCCAGTAGTGCTTATTTCTCATACGCAAGAGCAAATCGTGAACCAAATCGTAACGATTATGAAAACGGAAATCCTCGCCCTGAAAAATTGAACGATTTTGAATTAGGATGGAGATATGCTTCACAAAAATTAGCGGTGAATGTGAACGGATATTATATGTTGTACAAAGATCAGTTAGTGTTAACAGGCGCTTTGAACGATGTAGGTGCAGCTTTACGTGAAAACAGCGGAAACAGCTACCGTTTAGGTATTGAAATTGACGGATCGTGGCAGTTTGCTCCGAAATGGTTAATTAATCCGAATGTTACGTTGAGTTCTAACAAAAACACCGATTATAAAGCAGAGAAAGACGGATCGTTAGTTCATTTAGGAAACACCAACATATCATTTTCTCCTAATTTAATTGTTGGTAATGCCTTAACTTTTTCGCCGGTAAAACAGTTAAACCTTACGTGGCTTACCAAATTTGTAGGCGAACAATACATGGGAAATACCGATTCTGACGAATCAAAGTTAGATTCTTATTTAACAAACGATATCAATGTGGTGTACGAAATGCAGTTAAAAAAATGGTTTAAATCAATATCATTCAATTTATTGGCGAATAATATTTTTAACGTAAAGTATATTTCAAACGGATATTATTACACGTATGATGATGCCGGATCAACACCAGGAAGTGTAATAACCAGAGAAGGTGCAGGATATTATCCGCAGGCACAATTCAATATTCTGGGTGGTGTAACCCTTAAATTTTAGTCTAATCAACCTTAATAATCAACAACCAAGAACGAGCATCTTTTATAGGTGCTCGTTTTAATATGATTTCTATATGTTTGGTTTAAAAGTTATATATTGGCATCTAAATTTTTCTAAATGAAACATCTTTTATGCATACTTTTATTATTTCCTAATCTTTGTTTATCTCAGACAAATCATATTAATTTGAATAAATTACAAAAAAAAACAAATAATAGAATTGAATTTGATCCCAACAATTGTGAGCTACGAGTTGATATATTTAGAATTAATAATTCAGTTATGGAATTTGAATCTGCAACTATTGATTTGCCAAAAACAATTGAAGTAACTATTGAACCATCCCTTTCGGAATATCTAGTTTGGATAAACTCAACAGAAATACAGACTCAAATATTAAATGCCCAAAAGAAATTTAAATCTGATAATGGTTATAAAACAAAACTATGCATAGGAAGATATACAAAAGAAAAACATGCAAATAAAATGAAACAATTATTGTTGAATTTGAAAAAAGAATGTTCTAATTAGTAAACTTACAGTAGATTTCATAATTACAGTATTCAATATTTATCTAAAAGAATATAAAAATGAACGAGCATCTTTTACAGGTGCTCGTTTATTTTTAATTAAAAACCGTAATCATGGTTCCACCTTGTGAAACGCGGTATTCTTTCAGCGGATATTGTGCATCGGTAGTAGCCAGTCCTAAATACAAATTATACACCAAAGCATCGCTGCAACCACATGTTGCTTCTACTCCGTTCAAAGTAAGTTTAGAGCAGTTATTAATTCCATGATTTGCACAAGTAGCATCAAAAGCACGCACACCGGTTCCAGTATTTATCACTAAAATTCCGTTAATTCCGTAACCCGGTATATACACGGCATTGCCCGGGTATTGCAATTTATTGTACGTTGGCAGCGAAGTATTTATGGGTACATTCACTGCAATTTCAGGCAGATACGGATTTCGGTTGTCCCAATCGTCTTTTGAACACGACAGTAAAAACAAACCCGAACATATTGTTAACACAAACAGCTTTTTCATTATAAAACATTTGGAAAACAAATTTAATTATTTAACTTTGACTAAATATTAATGTAAAGAATATTAACAAAATAAACGCATAAGAACTAAATCCCGTTGTATGGGATTTTTTCTGTTTTATAAATTGAATTGAAAATGAGTAACGTATCCTATTATACTGCCGAAGGCTTAAAGAAATTGAGAGATGAAATTGATCAGTTAAAAAGTGTGGAACGTCCAAAATCATCGCAGGCAATTGCAGATGCACGTGATAAGGGAGATTTATCTGAAAATGCAGAATACGATGCAGCAAAAGAAGCACAAGGTCTTTTAGAATTAAGAATAGCTAAAATGGAAGAAGTTTTGGCAAACGCTCGTTTAATCGACGAATCGCAATTAGATACCACAAAAGCTTTGGTACTTTCTACCGTGCGTATTAAAAACCAAACCAACGGAATGGAAATTAAATACAAACTGGTTGCAGAAAGCGAAGCCGATTTAAAAGCGGGAAAAATTTCGGTAACATCGCCAATTGGTAAAGGTTTGTTAGGAAAATCGGTTGGCGAAATTGCAGAAATCAGCGTGCCAAACGGAACATTAAAGTTCGAAGTTTTAGAAATAACAAGAGACTAAACTTTTAAGCCATGAGTATTTTTACTAAAATCATCAACGGAGAAATCCCATCGCATAAAGTAGCAGAAAACAATGAGTTTATTGCTTTTTTAGATATCAATCCAAATGCAAAAGGGCATACGTTGTGTGTTCCCAAGCAGGAAATCAATAAGATTTTTGATATGGATAAAGGTTTATACACCCGTTTAATGGAATTTTCTTACGATGTGGCAAAAGCCATAGAAAAAGCGGTTCCGTGCAAACGTGTAGGTGTTGCCGTTGTTGGATTAGAAGTACCTCATGTGCATGTACATTTAATTCCGTTACAGGATATGGATGACATGCGTTTTCAGCGAAAAGCATCGTTAACACAACAAGAATTTGAAAAAACAGCCCAACAAATAGCTGCAAATTTATAAAATGAATCCCTTTGAAATTTCAAAGGGATTTTTTGTATTTTAGATATAATTAGATTTTTTCAAAACAATGAAATTCGAACCAAAACAAATAACACTGAAGAATGGAAAAACAGTTGTAGTAAGACAGGCTACACTTTCTGATGCCGAAAATCTTTTAAACTGTATAAAAACCTATATTCCTACCAGTATTTATATTCCAAAACTAGAAAATGAAATTAAATTAACGGTTGATCAGGAAAAAGAATGGATCAACTCCTTTATAATTAATGATAATTCTTTGCTCTTGGTTGCAGAATATGAAGGTAAAATCATAGGAAATATCGATTTAACTGGGAGTCGCAGAAAAATCATGGAACATACCGCCGTAATTGGCATGGGTATGTTGCACGAATGGCAAAATATTGGTTTGGACACAGCATTACTTTCAGCGATTATTGAATGGGCTAAAAACAATTCTATTTTAGAACTGATCTGGTTGCAGGTTTATACAGAAAACGAATCTGGACTAAATTTATATAAAAAAATGGGATTTGTAGAAAACGGAATTATTCAAAACTTTTTTAAACAAGACCATAATTATTTCCATAACCTTACAATGACTTTAACGGTATAAAACGTTTACATTTTCTTATATTGAATAGAAAAAACGGTTCCCTTGCCAATTTCAGATTTTAAAACACGTATTGATCCTTTATGGTATTTTTCAACAATACGCTGGGTAAGCGAAAGTCCCAGTCCCCAACCACGTTTTTTGGTGGAAAAACCAGGCTCGAACACTTTTCTGAATTGATTTTTAGGAATTCCTTTACCGGTATCGCTTACTAAAATCTGCAACGTATTTTCGTTGTTTCTAATTTCAACTTCCACATTTCCTTTCCCTTTAATCGCATCAATAGCATTTTTCACAAGATTTTCAATTGTCCAGCTGTGCAAGGTTGGGTTCAGCATTAAATTTACAATATCGGTATTGGTTTCAAACTTAAAATTAATCTGCTTGGAACTGCGCGATTGTAAATAATCAAACGACTTTTTGGTTTCTTCCACAATATTCAGCAGTTCCAAATTAGGTTCAGATCCTATTTTAGAAAAACGATCGGCAATAGTCTGTAAACGATCCACATCTTTCTGCACTTCATCCACGATGTTTTCATCAATCTCTTCCAACTTCATTATTTCAATCCATCCCATTAAAGAAGAAAGTGGCGTACCTATCTGATGTGCCGTTTCTTTTGCCATACCTGCCCACAATTTATTTTCCGACGACATTTTACTTGCCCGGAAATAACTGTAAACTAACAAACCAAACAAAACCAAAATGGCTACCAATGCCAAAGGATAATATTTTAACTTGGTAATTAAAGAGGAGTTTCCGTAGTAAACATATTGGTTACCTTCAGAATGCTTTATTTCGATAGGAATATTTTGAGTCTTTAATTCCTTTAAAATTTTTTGTTGAAGATTCAAATCGTTTTCAACTTCTTCCGAAACATTAAACAAACTGATAATGCTGTCAGTGCTTGTGGTAAGAATCGCCGGAATTGTCGTATTTTTAATAAGAATATTTGAAGGAAGCTCTATATCAGCATCCAATGAAGAACTACTAATTGTTTGATTAGCTTCCGCCCAAATCTCCATTTTCACACGTTCTTCATGCTTAAATGTCTGGAAAAGCAAATACGTATTCCAAAGAATTAAAATTAAAATTCCCAATGAAAAAATCAAGAGAAACCAACGGGTGTACAAACTTCTTTTAAGTATTGACATGCAATAAAATTTGAAATGCGTTTAGCAAGATAATGCTTTATAACGTTATTTTGTTGATAATATTTTGAAAATTGAACCAAAAACTTGCAATGCTATACTTATATTTGTTTAAACCAATTTATGTATGTTAAGCATTAATCCAGCCGATTTAACTCCGGTTCAAGTTCAGGCGTATTTGCAGGGAGCTGTGGGTCCGCGACCAATTGCTTTTGCCAGCACGGTTGATGAAGAGGGAAATCCGAATTTATCGCCTTTTAGTTTTTTTAATCTGTTTAGTTCCAATCCTCCTGTTTTGGTTTTTTCGCCGGCGCGCCGTGTTCGTAACAACACCGTAAAACACACGTTGTTAAATTGCGAAGCTACTAAAGAAGTGGTTGTAAACATTGCAAATTACAATATGGTGCAACAACTTTCTTTATCGTCTACAGAATATGGCGACGGAGTTGATGAATTTATAAAATCGGGCTTTACAAAATTGCCTTCTGATGTTGTAAAACCATTCCGCGTTGCCGAAAGTCCGGTACAGTTAGAATGTAAAGTGAAAGATATTATTGCTTTAGGAGATCAAGGCGGAGCCGGAAACATGATTATTTGCGAAGTAATAAAAATTCATATTTCAGAAGATGTTTTAGACGGTAAAGGTGGTATCGATCAGCATAAAATTGATCTGATCGCTCGCATGGGCGGTAACTGGTACACACGCGCTACACCAGGAATGTTCGAGGTTGAAAAACCATTAACCACTTTAGGAATTGGCGTTGATGCGATACCCGAAGATGCAAAAAAAAGTGGTATATTTGCAGGGAACGATTTAGGTATTTTAGGCAATGTAGAAGTATTGCCAACTCCTAATGAAGTTGAAGCATTTTTAAACGAAAACAGCCAGATAAAAAACTGGAAAAACGATAATAACAAAGAATTAATTTATAAAAAAGCAAAAGAATTTTTAAGCGAAAACGATGTAACATCGGCTTGGAAAACAATTTTAGCATCAAAAATATAATACAATGGAAGTTTTAGGAAGAATTAAAATGGTTGGTCCTGCACAAGACGTAAGTCCAACTTTTAGAAAAAGAGAATTGGTTGTAACAACCGAAGAGCAATATCCGCAACATATTTTAATTGAGTTTACGCAAGATAAATGCGATTTATTAAACGCTTTTCAACCAGGTGAACAAGTTCGTGTAGGTATTAATTTACGTGGTAGAGAATGGGTTAATCCACAAGGAGAAACACGTTACTTTAACTCGATCCAAGGTTGGAGAATCGACCGTCCACAAGCACAGCAACCATACAACCAGCCACAACAAGGATATGGTGCTCCACAAGGCGGTTACGGACAACCTCAGCAAGGTTTTGGACAACAACCTCCTCAACAAGGCTACGGACAACCAAATCCGTTTGAAAACCAAGGTGGTGGTTATGCAAACAATAACAATTCAGGCTTCCCTCCTGCTCCGAATTTTAATCAAAATCAAGAAGCAGAAGACGATTTGCCTTTTTAATATTGAAATAAAAACTATAATTTTGAATCCTGATTACATTTGTAATCGGGATTTTTTTTTAAATTTTAACTACATAGAATTTTAAAGCATTGAACATTATAATATGCCACAGATGCACAGATTTTTTATTCTTATCTTGAAAAATCTACATTAATAAATGCGTAAGCATTTATCTTTAAAAAGTAAGATATTAAGATAGGTTATCAAATATATATCAGTGATTCTGTGATAAAGCTATGTGGCTATGTGGTTTCAAATATCATAAAATGTACAAACTTACCAAAGAACTTTATTTTCCAAATGTTGAAACAGCCCATTCTTCAGGCATTGTTGCTTTTGGTGGCGATTTATCAACCGAACGACTGATAATTGCTTACAAAAGCGGAATTTTTCCTTGGTTTGAAGATGGTGAAGAAATAACCTGGTTTGCTCCCGAAGAACGAATGGTTTTATTTTTAAATCAGTTGAAGATATCAAAATCAACCCGAAACATCATCAATAGAAATATATTTAAGGTAACATTCAACACTGCTTTTAAAGACGTAATTACTCACTGCCAGCAAACCAAACGCAATGGACAATTAGGCACTTGGATCACCGATGATATGTATAATGCTTACCTTAAATTACACGAAATGGGTTATGCAAAATCGGTTGAAGTTTGGCAAAACAATGAATTGGCTGGCGGTTTATACGGCATTGATTTAGGACATATTTTTTGTGGCGAAAGTATGTTTTCTAAAGTATCAAACGCTTCGAAAATTGCTTTTATACACTTGACCAATAAATTAAAAGCAGAGAATTATCAGCTAATTGACTGTCAGGTTTACAATGATTATTTAGCACAATTGGGTTGCGAAGAAATTCCACGCGATTTGTTTATGCAGATTTTGAACAAGGAATTAAAGGTTGTTTATAAGGAAGATTAGCCACACATGCACAGATTGATTCAACAAACAAGCAGACTATGCGAAAAGTGTCATTCTGAACGAAATGTAATGTAGTGAAGAACGATCAAAAGATTCCTCGTTCCTCGGAATGACACATCATACTTTAAAACTATCTTTAAAAAAAAACTGAACAATAATTAGTTTTTATAGCAAAAACACGAAGTAACATGATCGTTTACCATACCAACAGCCTGCATAAAGGCATAAACGGTAGTTGATCCCATAAATTTAAAACCACGTTTTTTAAGATCTTTTGCCAAGGCGTCTGATATTTCGGTTTTTGCAACGGCATCTTTAATACTTTTCAGTTTATTATCAATCGGTTTTCCGTTTACGTAGTTCCATAAATATTCAGAGAACGAACCATATTCTTTTTGAATTTCCTGAAAAACGCGTGCATTGTTTATGGTAGCTTCAATTTTACCGCGATGACGAATAATACCTTCGTTCTGCATTAATTCTTCAATTTTAGCATCATTATATTTCACAATTTTTTTATCGTTGAATTTGTCAAAAGCTTTACGGAAATTCTCGCGCTTCTTTAAAATAGTAATCCAGCTTAAACCCGCCTGAAAAGATTCCAATACTAAAAATTCAAACAAAACTTTATCATCATAAACAGGCTTCCCCCATTCTTCGTCGTGATATTTTAGATACAATTCATCGTTTGATACCCAATTGCAACGTATTTTTCCCATAGTTTTTTACTAAATTTATTTCACAAAGATAAAAGCATTTTAATTGTTAAAAAGAATCATCCCAATTCTTATTGTAATAATACTTAAAAATTTTAATTCCTAAAGCAATATTTATTATGACATTCATAAAAAACACTCTATCTACAATCTTTCTTTTTTTCATCTGTAAAATATCTTTTTCCCAAAAAAAATCACAGTTTTAGACAGTTTAACTAAAGAGCCTATCCCATTTCACACATTAAAATATAATAATGAAGTTATGTATAGTGATAAAAATGGTGATGTAATCTTACCTCATTTTAAAGATTCAGATTCTTTATTTTTTACTTCACTTAATTTTTATGATAAGAAAGTAGCTATAAATAAAATTAACGGTGTTGTATATCTAAATCCGAATGAAACAGTTTTAGACGAGCTCTCTATAAACATTTTAGAGCAACCTATAACAATCAATACTAAAAGTAAAAAAGATTCTTCCTCACCAATTAAACCAAAAGATGAGGTTTTAATAAAAACCGTATTTAACGAAGATTTTTATGGCTATCACATAAAAAAAATAAGTGCTACCATTAATAGAGATTTTATTACCTACAATAAAAACAAAGCCACAAAAGATTATGAAATTTACATACGCATAAACTTCTATAACAAAGATTTAAAAATTATAGATAGTACAGAACCTATAATCTTTACACAAAAGAAAAAGAATATCTTGGAAATTGATTTAATGAATAAGATTGAAATAACAAGTGAACCAATATATATTGCATTAGAATTTATTGGAGTTGTAGATAAAGAAGGTAAATTTCTTAATTCAGAATTCTTTGAATTACGACCAATATATTTTTTAAATAATTTAAAAGAAGTAAAAAGTCAAATATATACAAAAAACGCTAAATCTAATTCTTTAACCCCAACTTACAAACAATTAGATTGGATGTTTAAACATTATAATGATAAGAGAAAAAATGATCTAAATGAATATGACATTCTTTTTTTCAGCTTTGAAATACAATAATTAATTCGTTTTAAAAGGTGGTGTTCCTTGCGGAAACATTTGTTGGTTTTGATCTTTAAACGATCCAAAGTTAAAGGTTAATCCTACTTTAAACATACGGCGTTCGTTCAAAGTTTGAGTACGCATTTGCAAGCCGTTTCCGAAAACGTTCACATCAAAACCGTCGGTATTCAGTATGTTATCAACCCAAATATTTATGTTCAATTTGTTATCTAAAAACTTTTTGTTGAAGGTAACACTTAAATTTTGTGCCGGTTTGTTTAATTCGTACAAATTCATAACCCCTTTAAACATGTTGTAATAGGTAACAAAAACGCGCGAATTGTTTCCTAAATAAAACTGTGAATAAGTAAAAAGATAAAAAGCTCCTTTTTGAAATCGATCCGGAATCACCTCATCATACGTGGTTTTAAAATACCCCGCATTTAAATAGGTAAACGACAATTCATCAACATTCAATCCGTTTCTATCGTTAATCATGTTTTTAATTCCTTTAGTAAACATGGCGTAAGGAATCGGCAATCCCATATTGAAACTCTGCGAAATTCCGTTTTCTATATTGTGCGATTTAGATTCCAGCGTACCATTCGGCGTAATCTCGTAAAACACCACATTTTGATTAGGCATTTTGGATAGATTGTAACTGAAATAAATATAATCGAACACCGTTAACGTCGCGTTCATATTATGACTGATTTCCGGTTTTAAGTTGGGATTTCCTGCATTTGAAACCAACAAACTGTTTTGCGATGTTACGTTTGGATTGAACGATTGCGCACCCGGCAAATTCATACGCTTGCTGTAACCCGCACTTAAATAAACGCCTGACATTACAGGATATTTTAAGGTAACTGTAGGAAAAAGATTGGTGTAATCTTGCTCTAAATTTAAGGAATCGATAGCAGTTTCGGACTGAAATGTTAGATTTTCTAATCGCAAACCAGCCGAAATCATTAACGAACTAATATTGCTTGATACACTTGCATAAGCGGCCTTGTTAGTGTATTTAAAATCGTATGGAATGTAGTTTCGTGCCTGATCCCAAATGTACGATCCGTTATTGGTTGAAACCGAATGTGTATAATGTGCACCCAATGATAAATTGCCGTTAACGGCTTTAATAGGTGTTTCAAAATCGGCTTTGGTTTGGCTGTATACAAAATTATTATCAGCAAAAATAGTCGATGCCATTTGATCTTCCACAAACAACTGATTGCTGTTAGTATTGTTTTGAAATTCGGTGTTCGATGTCAATGTAAAATTGGTTCCAATCGTATCTAACTTTTGCGAATAAACAAATTGCAATTCGTGCATATTGTTGTTGCTTTTGCCTAATGTTTGCTGCTTATAAGCCGTTTCGGTATCGCCAAAAGCATTAAACATATCGCCGTACGTTTTTGGCTTGCTGTAGGTATGGTTGAAGTTGTATTTAAGCGTTAAATTAACCAAATCGCTTACTTTGTACTGCCAGTTATTACGCACATAATAATTTTGATACCATTGGTTGTTCCAGTAATTTTCACGCGCTTTAATCTGCGTGCCATTACTCATATAACTAAATTCGTTTAACGAATTGGTATTGCCCTCGTGATGCGTGTAACCGGTATTCATGTTCCAGCTGAATTTGTTCTTTTTGAACATGATTTGTGCCGATGTAGTATTTTTAACTTTACTATTTACCGAATTCTGTTGCATAAAACTTCCGCTTATGCCTTCAATTTTAGCCGATTTGGTAATTACATTGATAATAGTTCCGTTGAAAGTTGCGCTGTATTTTGCTCCCGGTCGATCGATGATTTCGATACTTTTCACCGTATTTGCCGGAAGATTTTTTAGAAAATTTGTCAGTTGATCGCCACTCATTCCCGTTGGTTCGCTATCTAAAAAAATAGTCGCCAGTTTTCCATTATGGGCAATTTGTCCGTTCGCTGTAACTAAAACTCCGGGTAACTTATTAACAGCATCAAACACACTGCCCGAATTTAAAACGGTAAGAT
>Ga0213829_1001632_pt1 | contig 15718 bp, 19 predicted proteins | sample MC6MC0896MG_FD_180665 | JGI IMG/M metagenome (GOLD analysis project Ga0213829, IMG submission 180665) | Enriched soil aggregate microbial communities from Iowa State University, Ames, United States - MC6-MC0896-MG | ecosystem: Environmental > Terrestrial > Soil > Unclassified | place: USA: Iowa...
TTTTGGCAGCTATTTCGCCACTTCAGACAAATCTACATCTGATTTCTGGACGACAACTGCTGCCCGTTACAACAAGCAGAAATCGACCAGAGGCAGACACTGAAACCGCCTTCAGGTCGACAGAATGAAGGTTGATATGGGAAATGCTCTGGACAAACGAGTCGTTGTCATTAGTGCCGGCATCGTGGGCGCTTCGCTGGCGTATCACCTGGCTGATAAAGGCGCGAATATCACCTTGGTTGAGGCTGAAGGTATCGCGTCGGGAGTGATTGGAGGTTCAATCGCATGGATCAACATCCTATACGGATAACGTGACCCCATTGCAGCACTGCGCGGAGCAGCAATCAAAGATGCGGCTCGTGCAGCGATGGTGCTGTACTTAACGAATAGTCGAGATCGGTCTTCGGGAAGCTGAGCGGTAGCCTTTGCGAATATTGTCACTGACCGCTTTTGGCCGACTGCTGCCTGTCGTGAGGGGCAGCAAACGGCCACAGCGAACGTACTCTCAACGAAAGCAAAGCCATGGCCCGTCCGCATATCACATCACCACGTTAAGCGTAATCGTCGCGCAGAAGCCCAAGAGACACAGGGTCCCAACGCCATAGAAAACGGTGCGCCAAGGCTGGACGCCCTTCAGGTAGGCCAACGTGTGCAGGACTCTGGCGACGGTGAACACAACGCTCAACCCTGCCGTGATGCAAGCGTGTGCATTCAGGGCAACGGCTAGCCCACCCAGCGCGAAAAATGCCGGAATGTTTTCCAAATCATTCGCCCAGACCCTTGCCGCGCGGGTCACTTGTGGAAGCTCCTTTTCATGAGCGATTCGATTGAAAACAGCGGCGTCCTCTGTGTTCGTGAATGCCCTGAAGCGTATGCGGAGGAGGCCCTGGTAACAGGAAACCGCAAACATTTTAAGGAACAGCGCCACCACACAGATTGTGTAGACGCTCAAAGCGCCGGTCATGCCTGGCGCTCCCCATTAAAGCCTTTGACCACGAGGTACAGCAACGGTCCCACGGAGACGAATACTGCAGTCAGTATCAGGTAGGGAAGCAGGCCAATGAGTGACCCCCCTCGCGATCGGTTGTCTTTCGCCATCCAGATGCAGGCTAGCGCTCCCATAAGGTACAAGTCGATGACCAACTGGGCAGTGTCAGGTCGGGCAATCATCTCAAGCCCAAACGTCAACAGCGACTGCTCAGCGTTTAGCATCGTCCAGCCGGTATATATCGAAAAGAGCACCAGCGATGCCAGCGCGATGAGGCGAAGTATCATAATCCTGTCCTTGGTAGGGGTTGCTGGCACAGTAGTGGTAAGGTTGCCGGTGTTTCAATGACCTGTGAGGTCATGGAGGCCGAGCACAAGGACGTCAGGGGCGAGGCATGAGCAATTACCTGTTCCATCATAAACATCCCCAGCGAGCTATAACGGCAGGCCAGCACGTGCGCCAATTGCGTCGGGAGGCAGGGCTAAGCCAGCTCGATCTTGCACTCATGGCCGGGGTTTCGCAGCGCCACCTCAGCTGCGTCGAAACCGGCCGGGCCAAGCCGAGCACCAGTATGTTGCATGCCCTACTTTCGGCCCTTGGAGCGCCGCTGGATCACTGTAACGAAGTCTTTCTTGCCGCTGGGTACGCGCCACGCTACGCCGCAACGTCGCTCGATGCGCCTGCCTTGGGAATGGTACACACGGCCATCGATCACATCCTGCGTGTGAACGATCCGGCGCCCGCGATTGTTATTGACAGCAACTGGGATATCACTGCTGCGAACGTGAGCACAGGTCTACTGTTGGCGATGGCGGGGGTGGAACAGGACGTGGTCTCAGGTTTCAATTTGCTGGATACACTGCTCTGCCCTGGCGGGCTCGGTGACCGGTTGGTCAATGCACAGGAGATCCGGGCTGCTGCGTGGCAGCGCGCTTCCAGAGAGTCAGTCAGCAACCCAGCGCTCGCAAAGCGCTTGCGCAACCTACCGGCTCCAGCCATTGCCTTACCGACACCCTCTGTCAGCCCTTTGCTGCTGACCCGTGTGCGCACGCCGGAGGGTGAGCTGAGCTTTCTCTCGACCTTCACTAGCTTCGGCATGCCCTTGGACATCACCGTGGAGTCGTTGCGGATCGAACATTTGATACCTGCCGACGTGATGACCAAGCGCAAGATGATGCAAGCCTTCGAAGATTGGAGCGCGGATAGTGGCCAACCATGAATGGCCAGAGTCGGCCAAAAGCAGCCAGGATACGGAGCAATGCCAGAATCGCTATTTCTCAGCTGCTTAAATGATTTTCGCCGGTCAGCTACTTACGTTACTGAAAGGAAATTGAAAAAGGTAATTGGAAGCCAAAGGGAGGCTGGCACGCCATTACTAACAAGACCGACATTCACCAGCGTTACTTCAGTGATATTTACACCCACTTAAGCGATCATTTGTCCTCGCTTCGCAGACGCGCCCGATGCATCCAAGCTTCCAATACCGTTCGGGTTTGCTCAGTGATTTCAAATTGCACTGGATGCTGAGTTTTCTGCTGCATCACGATGGCCCTTGACGACACATGCTCCCCATGGGCGATGTCTCGGACTCGCAGATTGATTAAGTCACAGGCACGCAGTTTGCTGTCGATCGCCAAGTTGAAGAGCGCCAAATCACGTGTCTTCTCTGCGAGCTGGAGTCTGATAGGGATGGCCAGATATCTCTGACTCGGAGTGGGGCTTTCTGTCCGACAAGCTTTCCCTTGTTCCAAAGCTGATGGCGGGATCTAGTAGCGGTATTCATGGGGTGTCCTCCATGTTGATGGAGGACAAGGGTGGATCAGTCAGAACGAGCGGTGGTCGCAGTTCGACCCATTGCAGACATTTAGAAATGTGGCGTTTCATGCAGGTAGATCCATTGGGCGTTGTGGTGATGCATGCCAATGATCGCCACCGAAACCCGTGAGCTTTCGCGCTGGCCGAGGCGATGGGTTTCCTTGTAGCGAATCGCCACGCTGTTGCCTTCCTGCCAGACCGTCTGCAGATCGCTGATGACGATCTCCAGGCCTGGCTTGGCGCCGACTGCACCTTTAAACATCTGTTCGACCGTCGCCCGGCTGACAATGGCGCCCGAGGTGGTGACCATAGTGAAGTGCTCGGCAAAGGCCGATATCAGTGGTTCAAGCGTGGCCTGCCCCTTACCGTTTGCGTCGGTGAACACGGTGTGGATCAGCTCGTGGACGTGATGAATGCTGTGGTGCGCCTGTTCAACTATTTTGTTGTGCATGACGGTCCTTTTGAGTGTTCAACTGACTCAGTTGAAAGAGTGGGAGCAGGCCCACCAGCGCGGCGATGGCAAAGGTCACGTGGTAGGCCTGGGTAGTATTGAAATGCTTCAAGAGCAGGTTGAAAACCATCAGGAAGAGGGCAGCGCCGATGCTGAATGACATCTGTCGGTTGATGTTCCAGATGACACTGGCCTTGTGGGTGTCATTGCCCTCGAAGTCCATCAGCGACGTGGTTTGTGCTGTGTTGGCACCGATGCCGCCGCCGATCCCCATCAAGCTGTAGGCGATGACGATCACCAGAAAGTCTGAGGAATCGTTCACCAATAACAGGGTGGCGATGCCGGCGCTGTGCAAGAGCATGCCGAGGGCAAACAGCCGCTTGGCGCCCATCCGGTTATAGACCCGGCCACAGATCAGCATCGCGATGAATGCGCCGATGGCGTAGAGGATCATGAACATCCCTGTCAGTCGGGCGCTGAAGTGCAGGGTGTCTTGCAGGAAGAAGATGCTTATCAAGTTGACCCCCGTGAACACACCGGGAATCGCGTAATAGATATAGACGGAGGTGCTGAGTTTTTTGCTTTTGAGCAGGCTGAGTTCAATGATCGGATTTTTGCAGGTGCGGTAGTGCAGCCCGTACAGCACGACGAACGTAACGCCGGCCATGACGAAGAGGGCGGCCACCCATGCCGGAGCGTCGCCGCCATACAACGACATGCCCATCAGCAGGCTGCCGAGTGCGGCGCTGACCAGCAGCAAGCCCTTAATGTCGGGTCTGGGCAACGTCGTCGGTCGCGCTTCGTTGATCCAGAACCATGACAGCAATGCCGAGATCAGTGAGAACGGGATGTTGCTGTAGAACACCCAGCGCCAGGAGCTGCTGTCGACGATGGTGCCGCCGATAGCCGGTGAAATGGCGGGCGCAATCAGGGCGACGGCCATGACCAACGTGGATATTTTCGCCCGCTGCTCACCCTTGAACAGGTTGAACGTCAGTGCTTGTCCGACAGGAATCAACAGGCCGCCACCAATCCCCTGGACGAAGCGCCAGATCAACAGCTCGTTGAAACTGTTGGCCAGCCCACACATCCACACGGAGGCTGTAAACACGATCATCGAGGTGGTGAGGATTTCCCGACTGCCAAAACGACCGGCCAACCAGGTGCTGCCCGGAATGATCAGTGTCAGCCCCAGAATATAAGCGTTAGCCACCCAGGCAACGTCTGAAGGACTAACGTGCAGCGCTGCCGATAAACTCGGTAATGCGACCGCTGACATAAAGATATTAATGCAGTCTATAAAAAAGCCGATGAGAAATATCAGTGCAACTTTGTAGCGATAGGTCATGTTGTTTCCCCTTTGCCGCAAAGCATAGGGGCGGTGGACTTGAACTGTCGATACGATTATCCTTGAAACAATGTTTGACGGGATTTAACAATGAGCCATATTTCTATGCACACTCATCTTAATCGGGTCCAGACATTCCTGGCCGTGGTCGATTTTGGTTCTTACACCAAGGCTGCCAATTACCTGAGCATCAGCAAGGCCATGGCCAGCCTGCATGTCAAGGCTCTGGAGGACGTGCTGTCAGCGACGTTGTTGATTAGAAATACCCGAAATATATCCCTCACCGAAATCGGTAAGGACTTTTATGAAGAATTCAAAGGTATTGTCGCGGACATCGATAACGCTTTCGGTAATGTATTACAAGGGCATAATCGGGTGTCCGGCAAGTTGCGCTTCAGTTCCACCGGTGAATACGGCGAGGCCTATATTCTTCCATTGATACCGCAATTTATAGAGCGCTATCCGGAAATAAAGCTCTGTTATAACTTCAACTCGTCACTCAATGATCTGGTGGCGGAAAAGTTAGATCTGGTAATCCGTTTGGGCAATTTGGCGGACTCTGCTTTCAAGAGCCGTAAATTGGCGGATTACGAAATTGTCCTGGTGGCTACCGAGGCGTTTCTTGCACGTCACCCGGTGCAGAATCCTCAGGACCTGAATTCGGTGCCGTGGATCGCCAACAGCAACCTGCAGGCACCGACCCAGTGGACGTTGCGCCATCCGCACTTGGGGACTGTCGAGATCAACGGGATCAATCAGTTTGAATCCAATTCTTCCACGGCCATCCGCTCCATGACGTTGTCGTCGCTAGGCGTCTCGGTGTTGCCTGCCTGGGTGATCAAGGACGATATCGCCAGCGAGCGGCTGATCCGGTTGTTGCCCGACTATTCGCTGCCCTCACAGTCCGTCAACGTGGTGTTTCCCAACAGCCCGCATTTGCCCCACAAATCGAGGGCATTCATCGATTTCCTGTTGCTACATCTGGCGCAGTAAGCACCAAACAAAAGCCCCTGAGTCGAGAGATTCAGGGGCTTTCGTTTAACCGGATACTCGTCTTGACTGATCAAGCCCAATGTCTGCTATTGGCTTATTTCTGCCTGTCGCTATCGACAGCAACGAGCAGTTATCGAATGCAAACGAGTGGACAAGCTGTGCAACACGCGCAGGGCTGCGAGAAAATGGGACGAGAAAATGGAGAAAATGAGAAAATTGAGAAAATGGGACGGGAAAAATGGACGGATTTTCTCCCTTATAGAGGTTGGGGTGCGGCAGGAAAAATTTCGGTAATGACGGAAATTTACCCTTCCGCCTTGGCGCAACCATCATCGGCACAGGTCGGATCGATCGGGTTGCACCGCATTGCGCAAATCAAAATCGGTTTCCTCGACTCCATTCTTTGTCAGCGATACCCAATGAATTGAAGAGGGATTTCGCATCAATCCGAGGCTCCCGATATAGGACCAGGTCAGCGGCGAGCGCTGCACAGCTTTCAGCTTGATTGAAGAGGGTGTGAGCTCCAGGTGCAGAAGGCGATTGTCTTGCGAAGGCGTGTAGGCGATATTCTCGCTGGCGACAACATCGGCTCCCCTCACAGTTGCCGGCATGCATTCCAACGTCGCGCTGACTTTGCCGTCGTTGTTGATCAAGTACGCAAAACCTTTACCGTTCACCGTTGTACCGGTCACGAGAAAACGATCGATCAATGGAATATATTTGGCTTTGTAGGTGTAGTACTTCAAGCCGGATCTCAGGATCTTATGGGCGGAAAGTTTCCCGGTCTCAGGATCGAGTACCGTTATCTTCAAATTTGCAGAGGTTTGATCAGGTACGAATTGTTGCCAGACCAGTAGCGCGCGATTGCTGGAACCAGCAATCATCGGCCACCATTCACGCCGCCGGGGTGCGACATTGGACGTCCTGAGCAGGTGGCCGCGACTATCGAAGACCTTTGCATATACACCATTGCCGGTACCGAGATTATCGACACCGCCACCGTTGACCCAGTCCTCGGAATACAACACGACGAAATGCTTTCCTGCCGCGGCAACATGGCCGGAATGTCCGCCGGTCGCAACGGCGCGCGGATACGGCGCGATCGGTCGCAGCTTCGCATCGTAAACGCCATAACGTTGATTGACTTCGTTTCTGGTATTCCAGCCGTCTTCAAACGAAAGCATGACATTGCCGTCAGTTGTTTGGGCGACCGACACCGGTTCTTGCGCTTCCGGCTTTTGGATGAATAGTGTGGGCGGACTGATCCGCGTATCATTGATTCCCCATTTCGAAAGGTAGATGTCGTGCGGCCAGTTGCCGTTTTTGTCCTCGCCTTTTGGTGGAATTCCGGAACTGCTGATGAAAATCAAAAAACGGCCGTCGGCCCCTTTGACCGCTTCGATGCCATGCATATAGGAGCGCAAATCTTCCTGGTCGTGCGGCCGTGCTTGCGCATTCGCCGCGCTTAAGCAGAGCGCACCAGCGCATAACGCGGCGCGTGCCAAAGAGTGAGCGAACCGCTGATGTGGGTTACTGTTCATGTGCCTCAAAGGATTGCTGATTGCTCAGAAGACAGGAGCTTCCTGACTTCGGCAATGATCACATCGATATTGAATGGCTTTGCGACCACAACATCAAACAAATCCGATCTCTGCATGCCAATGTGCGCCTGAGCGCCGCTCATCAAAATGATCGGTAAATGATTGGCTGAAGGTAGGGCACGGACAGCTGTGGCAAACTCCAGGCCGTCCATGACCGGCATCATGAAATCGGTAATGATCAAGGCTGGACGCTCTCTGTCCAGCACTTCAAGACCTTTTTGACCGTTGCTGGCCTTCACGACCATGAACCCCTCATCCTCCAGCGCGAAGCTGAGAATGTCAGCGATCAGATACTCGTCGTCGACTACCAGGATGGTGGTCATTTCAATCCAACCCGTTCGAAGGCTTAAGAGTTTGAACCAGGCGATGACTCAGTGGCGACTGATGGTTCATGTCTTGAAGCCTTTTTCAGAAAAACATCTTGATCACGGATGACGACCTCAAATCGAGAAGGGTCGTAAGAGCTGTCACGTACTTTGAGAATGGAAAGCGTCCTGCTGAGTTCAGAGTGATTCTCGAAGAACCGCATGAGCATAAGGTTGTCGACGATACTGGATAGGTCAGAATTCGGGGAGCTCACCTCGGAGCCGAATAGATCGCGCATTTCCCAAGACGCGAATACCGTAACGCCCCTGGACCGCAGCTCGTTCATCAGGGCGCTGTAGAAGTCCGTAATCCGTGCAGGATTCGTCGAGACCCGCGTCATGCCGCTCAAGCTATCGATGAACAGGCGCTTGATGCCCTTTTCTTCAACGATACTCAGCAGCCGTGCGCCCAGTCCATCCAACAGGCCTTCGGTAGTGGGCTGCCAGGCAATGCTCAACGCGCCGCTTTCTTCCATCCCTTTGATATCGATGCCCAGTGAGAGACCTTTCAAGCGTAACCGCTGTGGACTTTCATAGAAGCCAAAATGCAGACCCGGAGCATCCACCGTCGACTGGGACAGAAATTTTAGACCCAGCGTCGTTTTACCAATACCGGACGGGCCCATGACCAGAGACACACTGGAACTGTGCAGGCCTCCGCCCAATATGTCGTCCAGCGATCCAATTCCGCTGGCAATACGCGTCATGTCGGCACTGTCGGGTGAAGACGGGTGGCTGTAGAGACTTTCCAGTCGCGGGTAAACCACCAAGCCCTTGTCGGTAATTTCACACTCATGAAGACCGGTCATTGCTCCGCTGCCGCGCGTTTTACGCAGTTGAATACGCCGCACTGAGCGAGTGCCATATAACTCTTCGCCCATCTCGATCACGCCATCAACCATGGTGTGCTCCGGGCTGCCGTCGTCAAGCCGGGAGCTGGTAAGAAACAGCACGGTGCAACCCGCGAAAGCGGCGTGCCCTTGCAACTCTGAGATGAATTTCTTGGTGTCGATGGGCGAATCGGCTTTCGAGCGCGCATTAAGCAAGCCGTCCACCACCATGACCGTGGCTTTTTGACGGCTTATCTCGCGTCGAAGCAGTTTCACGACTTCATCCAGACCTTCGTTTTCCAAGGTGTCAAATGCGCTGACAAACTGGATGTCGGCGCCGACTTTGGAAGCGTCAAAAAAGCTGAGAGTAGAAAGAAACTGAAAAAGACGGTCATGTGACTCGGCCAGCAGCGTGGCGACCAGAACCCGGCCGCCATTGTTCGCATGGTGGAACCCAAGCTGGTTGGCGAGGATCGTTTTGCCAGACCCTGGGCGCCCTTGGATTATGTATGACGCGCCTGCAACCAGCCCTCCCTTGAGCAGAGCGTCGAGCCCTTCTATTCCGCTTTGAAGGCGTTTTAGCTTTTCCACAATGCGACCCTGATCTGAAAAACGAGCTGTTTAAGCCAAGTGAATTGAATGCTAACGCCATTTCCGATTTAGGGCCATTCACACTTAAAGCTTGGTTGGGTAGCTACCGATTATGGAGGGCTGCGAATGGCTGGTTGCTGCCTGCGCGGGACAGACAGCGATCGGCCAACTGCGGCCGGTGGTCGTTGCATTTCGCTCGTCGTCGGCGTGAGGCTAAGCTTAATAAATCGGGGTGTATTGAAAAACCTGGGTGAGAGCGGCCATCAGCGGATCTGGATAGGCATCGAGACGCTGCTCCCAAAGGAGACGACTATGTATGCGGTGATAAGAACCTACTTGGGTACTGGAGCAAGGCGGCTTTTCGAGCGTTTGGAAGAACGCAAAACCGACGTCGAAGCTGCCCTGCGGACAGTGCCCGGCCTCGTCAGCTACACACTGCTGAATACGGGTGATGGTGGTACGTCGGTGACTGTTTGCACGGACAAGGCCGGCAGCGATGCGAGCTTGAAAGTCGCACGTGAGTGGATTCAGAAAAATGCATCAGATATCCACGCGGACCCGCCGATCGTTACGGAAGGTCCGGTTGTTGTGCAGATCAATTGAGGGGGGGATCTGTTTGTAATGCTTCGCTGAAATGCGGTCCCCAATAAAAAAGGGGCATCTGGTTCACCGTGATTTCCGCGAGCTTGATGCTGTTGGAAATGCCCAGCAGAGCATTGCGCGACCAGCCGTCCAGATGATCCACCAGGTGATGAACCATTGCATCGTTATTTGCAGGAAAAAGGCTTCTCCCTACGTCAGGTGTGTTAAGGTTCTGACCGGTTTCAAGCATTTCTTCTCCTGTTTGACCGGATCGAACGCTGCCTTCCAGCGTTTTCTCGAGAACCCTCGCTTCATTGGTGGCCTGCCCACCCCCGGCCTTCTGTTTCACCGACAGATGCAGCCTTCATCACATTGCGCCATCGGTTAAACCGATTTTTTGCGCATCACTCAGAGCTTGATGGCCCGACCGTTACCGGTACGAGCGTCACTCTTTTCCGCGCTCAGTCGTCGCCAGGGCCAACAAGATCCCGCGTGCGATGAACCGCCTGAAGTAAGGAGTCTTTATGACTTTTAGAGTTGCCATTCTTGGCGCCGGCCCTAGCGGCTTGGCACAGTTACGTGCATTTGAAGCCGCCCGTTGCGACGACGCTGAATCCCCCGAGATTGTTTGCTACGAGAAGCAGAGTGACTGGGGCGGTATGTGGAATTACACCTGGCGCACCGGGTTGGATCTGTATGGCGAGCCCGTCCATGGCAGCATGTACCGGTATCTCTGGTCAAACGGCCCCAAGGAATGCCTGGAGTTCGCCAATTACAGCTTCGAAGAACACTTCGGCCGGCCGATTCCCTCCTATCCGCCACGCGCCGTGTTGCGTGACTACATCATCGGCCGCGTAGCCAAAAGCAATGTGCGCCAGCACATCCGATTCAATACAGCGGTGCATTGGGTTGCCTATGACGAGAGCACCGGCAAGTTCGCGGTCACCGTGCGCGACCTCAAGCAAGACCAACTGACCACCGAAGAGTTCGATCACGTCATCGTCGCCACCGGGCACTTTTCGACCCCCAACGCGCCTTACTTCAAAGGCCTGGAGCAGTTTCCCGGTCGCGTATTGCACGCCCATGATTTCCGCGATGCGTGCGAGTTTCAAGGCAAAAATTTGCTGCTGGTTGGCAGCAGTTACTCGGCTGAAGACATCGGCACGCAGTGCCACAAGTACGGCGCCAAATCGGTTACTTTCAGCTATCGCACCAAGCCTATGGGCTTTGATTGGCCGGAATCCTTTGCCGAAGTACCGTTGCTCACCCATGTGGTCGGCAAGATCGCACATTTCAAGGATGGCACCAGCAAAGAGGTCGACGCGATCATCCTGTGCACCGGGTATCGGCATCACTTCCCGTTCCTGCCCAATGAGCTAACGCTGGACACACGCAACCGGCTGTACCCGGAAGGCTTGTATAAAGGCGTCGTGTCTTTGGCCAATCCGAAGCTGATGTTCCTCGGCATGCAGGATCAGTACTACACCTTCAACATGTTCGATGCCCAGGCCTGGTATGCCCGGGACATTATGCTTGGCCGCATCAAGCTGCCAGCAGAACAAGCCATGGCCCGCGACAGCCGTGAATGGGTGGCCCGCGAAGAGCAAGTGGCCGATCCCTTTGAAGCCATCGACTATCAAGCCGCCTACATACTCGACCTGCTTGAGCCAACCGATTACCCGCCTTTCGATGTGCTCGCCGTGGCTGATATCTTCAAGGAGTGGGAGCATCACAAAGCAGCCGATATCCTCGGCTATCGCAACAAAAGCTACCGCTCCACGCTGACCGGCACCCTGGCGCCCGTGCATCACACGCCGTGGATGGATGCGATGGACGATTCACTGGAAGCCTTCCTGCACGACAAGCAATCAAAGCCAGCAACGGCATCTACATGAATCAGCCAAGCCTGAGCCAGGCACGGTCGCGCTTCACCACCAGCAGCATCCGCTGGGGTTTTACGTGGGCATTGTGGTGCGCCGTGCTCTGGGGGGCCTGGTACGTTCCAGGCTCCGCAGTCTGGTTCGAAGCGCCTTATGCAGACCTGAAGTACGACACCAATGCCGAGTTCATGTTGGCGGCAGCCGTGCTGACCACCTTCAACGCCGTTGCCGTGTTGTTCTTCCTGTTCGTTTGGAACGGGGTGCTGGGCAAGTGGGGCGAGTACGTTCGCACCATCAAACAGATGCGTTACATCTCCAAGTGGTTCTTCATCGGCGCCATCTTTGGCGGCCCGATGGCCATCTTCGGCTCGTATCTGGCGATCGGTTATATCGGCGGGGCCTTCGCGGCCATCTCCGCATTGATGTACCCCATCATCGGCGCAACGCTGGCCAGGCTCTGGTACCAGGAGAAAATCACCCGGCGTGCAGCCGTGGGTATTTTTATTATCCTGGCCGGCGGTGTGACGGTGTATGCACCCGGCATCATTGCTGAAATCACCGGCACCGGTGACGCCGGCTGGCTGGGCTATCTAGGCGGTGCAATGGCTGCAATTGGCTGGGGTGTAGAAGGCGCAATCGCCGGTCGCGGGCTCGATGTTGCCGACCCGGATGTAGGCATTACAGTGCGTTTTACCGCCGAAGTGCTGTATTGGGTCGCACTGATTTTGCCGGCCATCTATTTGTTTACCGATCAACCGGTCGTCGAACTGGTGGTCGCCACATTCAATTGGGCTGCCATCGGCTGGCTGACATTAGCGGGCGTGACTTTCGGGTTCTGCTACGTCTCCTGGTACAAGTCGTTCCCGTTGATTGGCGTCGGCCGCGGGCAAGCAATTGCCGCGCTGTATGGTTTGTTTGCGGTGATCTTCCTCGCCGCCTTCACGCTGAAGTTTCCCGAGTGGAACTTCCTGGCTGGTTTGGTGCTGTTTGTGACGGGCGGGTTTGTGATGTTCACCGAAAGTGATGAGGTGCTCGAAGTCGTGCGCGCCGTATCAACCGACAGCAAAAAACCTGGCACCGCCGTTGATGCTGTTGACTCGTGATGGTTGGAGCAAGCCATGAATAAGCTGCATATGAAGGGCCGCATTCTCCAGTTGATCAACGATCAGCAGGACGTCGGCATCTGGGACTGGCAAATCACCGATGCGCTGATGAGTGAATACGGTATTTGCGGTGCCTACTGGCGCGGCAACACCCGCGTCACCCTGACGGACCTGTTCTCCAGCGGCATCATCGAAAGTGTCGAGGAGCAGCTGGATGATCAGGCCTATTTCGGTCCCGGCCGGGTGCTGTTCAAGTTCAGGGTCAGCGACTTTGGTCGCCAACGCATGCGCGACACTGCGCTGGCCTGATGGTTGTTGCCACTTACTATTATCACTAAGGAAGCACTATGTCTGATTTCTGGGGTTTTCCGGGCGCCGACATGCTCGCAGTCGCCGTTATTATTGTGCTTAGCAGCTTTGTGCTGTATCAGGCTCGGACTTTTGTGACGAAGCTGTAATCTGTCTAGTCCTGAAATAGGTTTACACCTGATTCACCCTAACGCCCGATGCATCGCATCGGGCGTTTTGTATTTCAAAGACAGGTATGGACGGTCACGGCCGGGTTTGCTTCTGCCTCAAGTGGGTGGATCGATCTGATCCAGCATCCGGTTAGCCGTGATTTCCGCGAGCATGATGCTGTTGGAAATACCCAGCAGGGCGTGGCGCGATCCGCCGTCCAGATGATCCACCAGGTGATGGACCATCACATCGACCGAGGCCAGCGTTTCGACCAGATAGACCGCGAGGGTTTCGGTCGTGGCCTGTGGGTCGACGGTGAACAGGGTGCTGGGTGTGCGTGGGGTGGCTTTGATGTCGGCAGTTGAGGGGAAGTGGGGGGCGAGGGCGCTTTCGGCGGCTTCGTTGAGTTTGTTTGAATCGGTTTCGTATGGGGATACCGGATCTGTGTCCGGGGGATTGGGTGAAGGCTTTACCATTTGCGGGATCCTCAATGGAGTGCCGGCCCTCCTGCTGCTAAACGTGAAGGGAGGCAGCTGTACGCAGGTTAGCAGACCGGGGATCCAGCAAACCGGCGCGCCCGAAGGCGCCCTGCGCACAGCTACCATCGAGTGCAGGCAATGCCTGACTGAAAGAGCTTGTGCACTTCACCGGAAAACCACGAGCTGCTAAACCCGATCACTGATGGGCAGTGACGGGAATCAAGTTACCGAGCGGGGTAAAGGCGCACAAGCCGGCGGATTCTGGGGTACCTGTAGGCAACGGCGCAAGGTCTTGTAGCTTTCAGGACGTAAGCAGTAGGGCGGTTAAACATGCGCCTTTCGCGGGTGTTTAATTTGCTTGATTGAACATTGCTGCACAGCTGATTTCTGCACTCGGCCTGCGTCATGTGACGGGTATCCGGCGTGCCGGATCGGCTGGCATGACGAATGCAGTTATTCAAGGAGTTCTTGTACGCAATGCTCAAGGCGTCTCCCCAAGCGAGGCTGCCCCCCTGGCGGACGTGGGGAATGGTTCGGCATAGAGCATGAGACTTCGCTCGCGCCGAATAGCGCATTCCAGAGCTTTCGTCTCGCGATTTTTCGGTGTTGACTGTCGGCCCAAAGCCGACGGTGGCGACAGGCAGGCATCGCCAGTGAACGCGTTTTTACACACTCTCGGCCGGTTGCAGCCTGTCGCACAGGGTTGCAACCGACCTAAAACCGGACGTTCTTGATGGAGTGCAATTCTGCTCGTCCCTCATCGCATACGAGCGTGGTTGTCTCAGTATTACCACCGGTGGCGAATGCTGCTGTCTATCTACTCAAGACAGGGTTTCAGCTGATGCAAACCATCAAAAAATGCAGCAATCTGCCGGTCACCACACAAATGCACCGTAGGAATATGTGGCCCCACAGCGAACCGCACCGCCTCAATGCCCGGACGATAACCACGATCGAAATTCCACACAAAATTCAGAAAGCTCAAAAACGCCCGGTTAATCTTCTCCGTACAACCTGCAGCCAGATCAGCGCGAGGGCGGTTCATTAAGCTACGCACGATCACCCGCGTTAAACAGGTGAACCGCGGCGTATCGAGCCATATGATCAAGTCGGCACGCGGCAGGCGAAGATCGAATGTACGCCGGGCATAGTTGCCTTCACAAACCCACGCATCCTGTGCAATCGCTTCACTGACCCGTACGCGGAATTGCTCGGCGTCCGGTTCTACCCAGCCGGGCTCCCAGAACAATGTGTCCAGGTGCACCACAGGCAGGCCAAGGTGCCTGCCGAGGGCGCGGGCGAGGGTGGATTTGCCGCTACCGGCGTTGCCGAGAATCACAATCCGTTGCATGGTCGGACTTCCTGTCGAGAAAAAGCCGGCAATTGTGCAGGTTTCGTAGCCTTGGTTAAAGATTGCTGGGGGATGACCGCACCACAGGAATGAGTTTTTTGTTGTCTGCTGCGCTATTTGCAGATGTGAGCAAGAAGTCAGAAATCCCAGCGTGTCGACACCATCACGTTCCGCGGATCTCCATAGTACGACGATCTGTAGAGCCCAATATTGTTGGAGTACTTCTTATCGAGCACGTTTTTGACGTTCACTGAGGCGGACAGGTTTTTGCCCAACTGGTAGTGCTCCATCAAGTCGACCAGCCAGTACGGGCGTCTATAAACCCCAGTGCAATTCAATTGGCCCAGCGCTCACTCTTGCCTGACAATATCAACCGATATCTCCACCGCTGGAATCGTTCCCCTGTTCTCAAGCCAGTGAGTGGTATTCCTGTCCTCAGGCCAGCCCACGCCCGGCGCATAGTCCCTGGCAATTCCATTTCGATGATCCGTGATCGTGCCTTGCAGTATATAGACGGTGCCCGGCCTATCTTTATGGTTGTGAGTCGGGCCAAAGACGCCTCCGGGCTCGATAGTCACCATACGCATTCTGAGTTGGCGGCCTGCCATGCCCTCAATCTCAGGACCAAGGTCAACCGTTGCCAGTAACTTCACCGTAACGCCTTGCGTCTCGGGTGCTACCTGTTCGTCGTTCATCGTGCGCTCCTTTTAGAAGCTACAGGGCCTATCTAAATAGTAGACCCCTAAAAAATTTGCCAGTCCCTTCTTTCACCTACACTCAATCATCGAGTGGATCGAACCTCCTGCACGTGGGTCATCGTCGCGACATTGCGGCTCGTCGCTCTAAATCCGCAACCGGTCCAGTGCAATCGCTGTCCCAACG
>Ga0213829_1001633_pt1 | contig 15708 bp, 11 predicted proteins | sample MC6MC0896MG_FD_180665 | JGI IMG/M metagenome (GOLD analysis project Ga0213829, IMG submission 180665) | Enriched soil aggregate microbial communities from Iowa State University, Ames, United States - MC6-MC0896-MG | ecosystem: Environmental > Terrestrial > Soil > Unclassified | place: USA: Iowa...
GGAGCCCTGGGGCAGGAGCGGGAAGATCCTCGCGAGGAGGCCCCCTTCGCCCACGGTGGCGACGGTCGGCTGGTTCTCTGGCACACGGCAACGCTATCCAACTTCCGGCCCGGGGCGTCAACCGGCGGCTCCGTCCAGGCCGTGCGACCAGGACTCGTGGGCCCGGGCCTAGGATGAAGCGGTGACTGCCGGGATGCTGAAGGCCTTGAGAAGGCTGGGAGTGGGTGCACTCTGCACTGTGCTGATCTGGCTGTTCGTCTGCGTCAATCTGTTCTGCTTCCCGGCTCCGGAGTCTCTCTCCGGTGCCGACGCCGTCGTGGTCCTGGGAGGGGCATCCGCCGAGCGGTTGCCCCCGGCCTTGTCCGTCCGGGACAGGCTCCGCGGACGTCCGGTCCTGGTGCTCTCCGTGACTGGCACCCGTGCCAACGCCCAGGCCGATGCTCTGTGCCGCGACGCCCTGCCCGGCCCCGGGCAGGCCACCGCCGTCTCCCCCAGCCTGGAGTGTTTCCGGTCCTCTCCCCTCAACACCAGAGGAGAGGCGCAAGCCCTGCGAGCGTTGGTCAAGGCCCAGGGGTGGAAACGGATCGTAGTGGTCACCTCCGGCTATCACGTGGCGCGGGCGGGAGAGCTGATGGCCCAGTGTGTCCCCGCCGGCATCCAGATGGCCGCGACCAGCCCGGAGCTCACCCCCTGGCAATGGCTCAGGCGTTTCGTGGTGGAGACCGGCGGGCTCCTGGACGTGGCCCTACGCCGGGAATGCGGGTGAATGCGACCCGGACTGCGATGTTTCCGGACGTGAGGCACGTACCGTTCCTCTGGTTAGAATGATTGCCGATCATGCAGGCCAGGCCACCTTCCAGGGGCCGCAATGGAAGGGGCCTCCCACGAAAACGCCCGCTGAACAGCCGTCTTCGTCCGTTCCCGTGCCCCGTCATCTGCACCACAGGACCTTCCGGCCCGCGATCCCGGCATCGAAGTTCATCGTCGTCGCACCCGCCGGAGCAGGCAGGGTCCCTGCGACGGTTCCGTCCCGTCCGCCGGTCTCCCGGCGGGACCGCAAAGCTTCAGAACCACAGCACAAACGCATGGTGGCCCTGGCCTTGCTGATCGTGGCTCTGTGCACCGTCCTGGGTTCGTCCTCCGCTTTGCTGTTCCTCGGGTGAAGCCACCGCTCCAGAGAAGCTCCGTGGCACCCGGCCACGGTGATCCAGACCCTGCACGCCATGCGCGACAGCATGCGTCGCACCATTGAACAGGCACTTGACAGACTCCTCCGTAGGATTTCCCCGCACACGGCGCCAGGGGACCTTCGGACGTGTCATGACCTGCCCCTCCGGTCGCCACACACCGCATACGAGGGGATGCAGCAGAATGACCATCCAGACCACGATTCTCGCCGCCGGTATGGGGACCCGGCTGGCACGCCCACACCCCAAATCCATGACCGAGTTGAGCGACGGCCGCACGATCATGCATCAGCAGCTCCAGAACCTCCAGAACATCTTCGGCCGGAAACTGCGCGTGAGCATCGTGGTGGGCTACAAGCTGGAGCAGATCATGGAACATGTGCCCAACGTCTCTTTCGTCTACAACGAGAACTACGACCAGACAAACACCTCCAAGAGCCTTCTGAAGGCTCTCCGCAACTCGCACAAGGGCGGCGTGCTGTGGATGAATGGCGATGTGGTCTTCGATCCTCAGATCCTGGAAAAGCTCAAGCCCTTGATCAAGAAGGATCAGTCGTTCGTCACCGTGGATGTCTCCTCGGTGTCCGACGAGGAGGTCAAGTACACCGTGGACGGACAGGGATTCATCGAATCCCTGTCCAAACAGGTTGAGCAGGACCTTGCCCTCGGTGAAGCGGTGGGCATCAACTACGTATCCCAGCGAGACAAGAAGAAGCTCATCAAGCGCCTCAGCCAGGTGGAGGAACAGGACTATTTCGAGCGTGGCATCGAGCTGACCATTGAAAAGGACGGCCTGAGCTGGCTGCCGGTGGACATCAGCAGGTACTACGCTGTGGAGGTGGACTTCCCCGAGGACCTGGACCGGGCGAACGCCCGGCTCTGAACGGACCGTGGAAGGGCTCCGGACATGATCATGTCCGGAGCCCTTCCACACCCTGCCGTTTCCCGAGTGGACGTTTATCTCCTGATGATGAGGTTCTCCGGCCAAGTGCCACCCCGGAGTGCCGCCTGATAGCTGGAGCTCAGATGCCCGATGTCCAGCGCGCGGCGCCCCTGTTGTGCAAGCGCGGCAGCCAATACGGTTCCGGCTGGCCCGAGCGCGGTCAAGACCACGTCGCTGGTATCGCTCGACAGCGATTCCAGCACTCTGTCCAGGTCCTCAAAGGCATTCACCGCCGCAGAGTGGACGTATTGCAACTCACCTCGTCTGGAGCCGAATAGTTCGTCCAAGGGCTCAAACCGTGACCCCTTACCGCTCACAATGGTCACGGTTTGCCCAGACCAGACCTGACGCCATAATTCCACGCCTTCCTCCCCGAACTGTTCGAAGAAGACCGGCCTGCTCACGTGGCTGTTCCCCACAGTGCCCAGCCGTTCGAACAGCGGTTTGGCCTGGCCCCAGACATCAGCCCAAACAGCCGACCAGTGCAGATCTCTGTGCACATAGGGGAATCCGATCAGCAAGCCGGGAGCCGCCTCCTGGAGACAGCCTCTGAGCGCTTGCCTCAGCGCTGGAGAGTTCTTCTGGAAGGAGAGCTTGTACTCGCTACGGAGCATGGTGCGGAGCTCTCCGTCTCCGAACCGCGCGAAGCTCTCCCCGTTGCGAGTCAGCCTGGTCATCGTTTCCCGCAGGCCGAGCTGCCGATCACTGGCAAAGGCGCTCACGTCGTCGAGAATGGGTGAGACCAAGGTGTGCCTCATGACCTCCGAGTACTTCCGGGCTTGCTGTGCTTCCCAGAGCAGTTTGCGGGATATCTCGTTCTGCGTCTCAACCGCCTCGGCAAGGCGCCGGAGCAGCTCATCATCGGTGCCCACAGGGAACATCCTTCCTTCGGGAGACTTTCTGGCGATTCACTTCTAGCGCTGCCATACGGCCCGCACGACCCGAGCGGAAGCCTGCCCGTCGTCCAGGGCCGCAAAACGGTCGCGGAACGCGTTGTAAGCGGAACCGGCTGCGGACGGCGGACCTGGAGCCACGAGAACTGCGGCCAGCTCTCGCGTGTCCTTCACGATCGGTCCCGGGGCCACCGATTCGAAGTCGAAATAGAATCCCCGGACCGAGTCCCGGTACTGCTCCAGATCCGGCGCCAGAAAATGAAGCGGCTTTCCCGTCACGCAGAAATCGAACATGACCGACGAGTAGTCGGTGACAAGGGAGTCCGCTGCCAGATAAAGGTCCGCCACATTCGGATAGGCCGTGACATCCACCGTGTGGCGGAGCCCTGTGGTGAAACGCTGATCGGCGACATTGCTGTGCCCGCGAAGCAGGAAAACATGTTCCTCTCCCAGCAGCGAGGACGCCTTGGCAGCGTCGAAATGATTCACCAGTTCGTATGAACCGGTGGAGGTCCGGACGTTGTCCCTCCAAGTCGGCGCGTACAGCACGGCCTTCTGGTCCTCACTGAGACCGAGCAGACTTCTCACCTCCGCGCGTCGCTGCTCCGTCCCAGGACCGGTCAGCACGTCGTTCCGGGGGTAGCCCACGGTCAGCGCGTCGCCCTCGAATCCGAGCGCGGGAGGCAGAACCTTGCCGGCGAACTCGTTCTGGGCCAGAAGGACATCCCAATAGTCCGCTTCCCGTCGCATGAGGTTGATGTAGGACAGCGACAACCCTGAATTGGGGATGTCATTGCCGATCTTCTTCAGCGGAGTCCCATGCCAGGTCTGTAGGTAGATCTGCTGGGGGTTCTTCCGGAAATAGTGCGGGAAGTTGTTGTTGTTCACCAGGTACTCGGCGGTATGCAGCAACTCGTAGTACTCCCGCGAGTACATGATCACCGGGGCAGCGCCTTCCGGCACAGGCTGGGAGTGGTCTCGGACCACCCAGTGGAGGGGCGCGTCATAGCCGGACTTCCGCAGCTCGTGGAAGATCCCCAGTCCACTGTCCCCAATGGTCTTGCCCGCAAAGGATTCAAAAAGGACAGTCCCCCGGGAGACCGGTGAGGAGGAAAGCACCGGAATGGTCCGTTGCAGCATCGCCTGCATGGGCTTGCCCCGCTCATCGGTTTTGAAGGGTGGCCTGAACTGCACGGCCAGGGCACCTGCCCCTGGAGTTCTCGTCAATGAGATGTTCGCTGCGGCCGTGCTCAGTTCGAGCGGCAGCCTGGCTTCGAGGCCAAACGAGACTGGAATCCAGAAGCCCGTGTCCGGTGTCCCCGGGGTGCGGTCCAGGAGCCGAAGCGTGTACATCCCCGATTCGGGCACAGGAGCAGGGTTCCCCCAGCGCTCCTGCCGCAGGTCGAAAGTGATCCTGAACAGCCTCTCTGCGTCCAAGGATTCCGTGGAATGTGCAGCCAGAACGTTCCGGCCGTTGGCCAGCACCACCTCCGGGGATTCCTGGTTCCCGGAGTTCGCTGAGAACCATGGGCTCGCCACCACCACCGAGAGCAGAGCGTGTTTCTCGTCCAGTGCGACGTCACAGGCCTCGATGTTCTGCGGCCGTTCCTTGAGTTCGAAGTAGCCGCGTGCATTGCATGACACCGCCAAGGGATTCCCCGGAGCAGTGAGCGCGCGGAGGCTTTCCTCACCATCTGCCACGGCCACATAGTGCTCACGCCCGTCCGTGGTGGTTATCCTGACATGCCAGTTCTGTTCGACCGTGCCACGGGCCGCACGTGGAAGCTCCGGGAGGACGATCACGAAACGCTGACTCCGCTCCTTGTCCGTTGCCGAGGTGGAGGCGGAGAGCGCGAGGTTCTTGCACTCCACGCTCAGCTTGGCGATCTTCTCCCCCTCGGATGCGACGAACTCACCGGACAGGACCCGGCCGTTAAGCTGGATGTCCCGGACGATCCGGTGCTGGCTCAGCACCTCCACGCCGAAACCGGTTTTCCCCGCCATCACCGTCACGGCACGGCGTTCCCCCATCAGAGGGAGCACCGCCGTTCGGGCACCACGTCCCTTATTTTCCCGGTGATCGACGGGGACGTCCAGGATTCCGGACGGCAGCTGGAACCATAGGCGCATCTCCCAGAGGTGGGGCTGACTTCCCGGGGTGAGCGACAGCAGTTCCCCCGCGATGATCTCCACCGAGAAGCCGGACTCGGCCTGGCTGGCCCAGAGCTGGCTCGTCCCCTGATCGATGGATGGGTCACGATGGCGGAGGACGGTCAGAGGAAGAACGGCTCCGGTACTGGGATCGGCCATCTCGGCGAACACCGAGTCCGTCAGCTCGGCGGCCGCGACCCCCTCAAGCTGGACGTGCCCACGGACGGAGATGGTCCCGTCCGGTGCGGTCTCGACCCCCTGAATCACTGCGGACGCGGCAAGGAGCTTGTGCTCCACCACCAGGTCCTGCGGCTCCAGCAGATCGTCCCGAACCAAGCCGAGATAGTCCGGTTCGGCTTCCCAATGGCCGCCGGACCAGCTGAGCGGGAAGCTGCGTCCCGAGTCGGCGAGTCGGAAGATCACGTTCTCAAAACCAGCCCGGTCATCCGCCAGCACATGGCGCAGCAGCACCCGGTCATGCACTCCCAGCAAGGACCACATCTCCTCCGACGCCCTGGCCTGGATCTCAAGGACGCCGTCCCTGATCACTTCCCAGTACTCCTGCGAGACTTTGGGGACCTGCACATAGTAGAGACCCAGGTCTTCCCCCAGGACTTTGGCGAACCAGAAGTCCTTGACGGACGCGTCAGGCAGAGTCTGCATGAATCGAGCCAGGCGCCGGGCCACAAGCACTCGATCCCGGACATCGTTGAGCTCCGTCTTCTGTTGAGTGATCGAGGAACGGTCCAAACGGATCCGCCATTCGTAGACCACATCGCTGAGCACATCGAACGCGGTCGCCCTGGCGTAGGCACGCGCTGTCGCCTCCTGATCCTCATACAGCACGCCTTCGGGGAACTCCCCCACTTCGCTGTCCCAGAAGCCCCTCCGGAAGATCTTGTTCCAGGCGAACACATCGTGCAGGATCTCGGGAAACTCGCCCAACGTGACGCCGGTGCGAGTGGTCCTGTGGACTGTGCGCGCCCAGGCCGGCAGTTCCTTCTTCTTGCCCTTCAACCGGGTCACAGAGCCCACCGCGAAGTCAGATCCGCTCTGTTCCAGAGAGCGCATCATGACCTCATACGCCCGGCGGGGAACGATGTCATCAGAATCGGCGAAGGCGATGAAAGTGCCCTTCGCGAGCCGGATGCCCGCATTGCGGGCAGCCCCCAGACCCGCGTTCGGTTGAGTCACCACGTGGAAGCGCTTGTCGTGCCGCGCAAAGGCCCGGCACAGCTGAAGTGATCCGTCCGAGGAGCCGTCGTCCACAACGATCACCTCAAGGTGCCGATAGCTCTGGGCGGCGATGCTGCTCAGGCAGTCCTCCAGGTACTCCTCCACGTTGTGGACGGGCACCACCACGGAGAGCAGCCCCAGGTCTTTCACAGTGTTCCGCCCTGGGAACGCCCTGTTGATCCTGGCACGGAGAGCCGGATGGAGTTTTCCGCGAATCTCCTTGCGTTTCTCCACGGGGAGTGTCTGCCACGCGGCGCGAGCCAGGGAAAGGAGCTGTCGAGTCGGCTTCATGCTTTCAGTCGTTTCCTTCTGGGTGGTGATGTGCAAGTTCACGCCGCAGGCCAGAACCCACGAGTGTCGATGATCTTCTTGCCCTGCAGTTCGGCGCTGCCAATGTCCCGGAAGTGCTGATGGTCCACCAGCAGCAGGACGATCTCCGCTGCCTCCAGCGCCTCTGCCGTACCGGTCAGCTGGGCATTGTGAGCGTTCGCCAGGGCCTCCGGCAAGGTGTCCGCGTGTGGTTCCGCGATCAGGAGATGGGCTCCTGGCAGCGCACGGCTGAGCCCCGCGGTGATCTCCACGGCCGGGGACTCACGGAAGTCGTCCACATCCGCTTTGAACGCCAGTCCCAGGACGGCGATGACCGGCTCTTCGGCACCCTCGGCCGCTTCCAGGACCTTGCCGAGCACATGTGCCGGCTTGGCGTCATTGACGATGCGTGCTGAGCGGATCAGCCGAGCGTTCTCCGGATCCGCCGAGACGATGAACCAGGGGTCCACAGCGATGCAATGCCCCCCTACACCCGGTCCTGGATTGAGGATGCTCACTCGCGGATGCTTGTTCGCCAGCTCGATCAGTTCCCAGACATCCACGCCCAGCCCATCACTGATCATGGAGAGTTCATTCGCGAAGGCGATGTTCACGTCCCGGTAGGCGTTCTCAGCAAGCTTCGCCAGTTCGGCTGTCCGGGCATCCGTCAGGTGGATCTCCCCCTTGCAGAATGTCCGGTAGAGGACCGCCGCGGCCTCCGTCGCCTCGGGGGTGAGGCCTCCCACGATCCGGTCGTTGGACACCAGCTCACTCATGATCCGCCCGGGCAGGACCCGTTCGGGACAATGTGCGAACAGCACCACAGAGCGCCCGTCCTTCCCGTCCAGGCTCAGGTCCGGCCGTGCCTTCAGGATCTCCTCCGCCATCAGCCCTGTGGTCCCGGGCGGCGAGGTGGATTCGAGAATCACCAGCTCTCCGCCGCGGAGCCTCGGCGCCATCTGGGCAGCGGCGGACCGGATATAGCTCAGGTCCGCGCTTTTGTCCTTCTCAAAGGGTGTGGGGACCGCCACGATGTAGGCATCCGCGGAAGGCACGGTCAGCTGGGCGCTGAGAAGTCCGCGGCTGACCGCGCCCGCCACCGTGATGCCCAGCTCGGGCTCGGTGAACGGCACCTCACCGGCATTCACAGCATCGACCACCCGCGGGTTCACATCCATTCCGATGACCCGCAGCCCTGCCGTGGCCAGGATCGCCGCGGTGGGCAGGCCGATGTATCCCAGGCCCAGCACGGCCACCGTACCGTTGGCGGCGGCCCCGTGCACGGGCGCTCCGTGAAACTCAGATGTCGACATGTTCGGTGATACTCCCGTAGAACGCCAGATCGCCGGATGCGAGCAGTTCCTGATCCCGCACCTGCCAGGTGTGACCCCCGGCGCGGCGGATCTGGGCGTAGTTGAATCGGTCTGATGAATAGATGGACAGGCCTTGCTCCACACAGCAGCGCAGAAAGGCTGTGTCTTCTCCTGTGGTACGGGCTTCGAAGGGCACGGCCTGGAACACTTCCCGGGCCGCCATCAGAGTGGGGCCCATGACGAAGTCGGTGAAGTGATGTTCCCGCTCACCGAATCGCAGGAGGTTGGCGCCGCTGGACTCCAGGTGCACGTAGTGCGCCTGCTTGCCCACCACTGCTGCGCCGGAGAAGCGCCCCGCGTGCAGCTGATCCGCAAGATAGTGCGCGCCGTAGTGGTCGTCGTCGTCCATCTTGGTCAGCACCTCTCCGTCAGCGGCGGCCACACAGGCGTTCAGGCACTCCCCGAGGCTCAGTTCCGCCGCGCCGTGCAAGAGCACGACGTCGGAGAGCGGGTACCGCTCCCGCAGCCGTTCCAGCTCAGCCAGATCTGCGGAGAAGCCATGTGTGAGCAACACCAGCTGTGCGGTCGTCCCCTGCTGGGCCGCAAGCGTGGCGAACACGTGTTCCAGCTGATGCGGACGGATGGTGGGCACCAGAGCCGAGACGCTGGGCAGCCTGACGGCGCGATGGCTTCCGGGCAGCACATCCTGCAAGACCTGCTCAGTGCGGTGCCGGTACGTATGCGCGTTCCAGATGACCCGCTGGGCCCGGTGCGCAGTGCGGGAGTTCAGTTCGGGATTCCGCACCAGAGCCCGTACCCACTGCGCCGCCTCCGCCCGGTCGCCGGCAAGAGGAACCTCGTCAGCGGCGAAGAACCGGGGCACGGCCTCGCTCGGGGCCGAGACCACAGGAGTGCCCGAAGCCGTGATCTCGAAGATCCTCCGGGCGCACATGCTGGGTGAATCCACCACCGAGTTGACGTTGAGAAACACCTTGTACGCCTGATACGCGGTGAGCATCTGCGGATAGCTCAACGTGCCCACCACCCGCCGCGCGAAAGGCTCCGGGAACTGGTACTCGGCCTTACCACCCCACTGCCGGGAGAATATCTCCAGGCCATGGCGCAGACGAGCGGAGACGTCCAGGGCCCCGCCCAGGAGCACGTCCATCTGTTCCCGGCGTTCGGGGTACTTGTGGGCGAAGTACATCCCGGCGAAAGCCACGTCCCGCGCGTGGAAGCCCCTGGACGGACGGACCGGGCGGTGAATGGCCGGCTGCGCCGCGAACGGCAGCACGGCCACCCGCGAATGACCCAGGTCCTTCACATAGTGCGGAATGCGCTGGGCGTCCGAGGTGTAGACCTGGTCGAACAGTCGTGCGGCGGGCAGGAAGTCCTGATAGTGGGGTGGGTCTTCCTTGTTCCAGAAGACCGTGGGGATCCCACGGTCCCGGCACCAGGCCACCAGCTCCCGGAATGTCTCCGAGGGGCCACCCGCCCCGGCGATCCTGCCCTTCCACAAGCCGGAATTCCCTGCCCACGCCGACTCCACGAACAGCAGATCGATCCTCCGCTCCTCCAGTTCCCGGCGCCAGCCGTGCGGATCCACCGGCAGAGTGGTCCACTCGTAGCCGAAGGCCAGAGCGGAGAAGTCATCCAGGATCACCGCGGCGACGACCTCCTGCCGTGCGGGCGCCTTTGACGGCGGGGTGCTCGCCCTGAAGGAAAGACGACGCCGGCTCCCCCACCCGGTCCAGCCGCCCTCCGCGCCTTGAGCCTTCGCCGGCGGGAGGAACCGGGCAGCTGCCTGCCTGCGTCCCCACCACCGGCGCATCTGCGCCGGACCGCCCCGGCGCAGATGCCACAATGCGGTACGGATCTCCGCGCCCTTCACCGTGTGCCCGCGCTCTTGCGTCGCCCGCTGATGCGGGGGCGGACCTGAGTGGCGATCAACTGTGCGCGGGCATCGTCCTTGATCTGCTGCGCGGTGATGTTGTTTCCCTTGGCCAGTTCTCCCGTGAATCTCCGGTACGCAGCCGTGGTGGCCCGTGGGGAGCCGTCCATGATGAGGTCACCGTGGTCCAGCCAGATCACTCGTGAGCACATGTTGTTGATGGTCTCCAGGCTGTGACTGACCAGGAAAACACAGCCGGCGTTGGCACGCAGCTCCGCCATCCGCTGGCGGCTGCGGTCCACGAACTGGGCATCACCAGTGTTCAATGCTTCGTCCACCAGCAGTATCTCCGGGTCCACGGCGGCAGCGATGGCGAAGCGCAGCCGGGAACCCATCCCGGAAGAGTAGGAGCGCATGGGCAGATAGATCGACTTCTCCAGTCCGGAGAGCTCCACGATGCCATCGAACTTCTCCATGATGGTCTGCCATTCCATGCCCATGGCCAAGCAGCCCAAGACCACGTTCTGGTCCCCGGAGAGTTCCGGAACCAGGGCCGCATTGACCCCCAGCATGATGGGCGTGCTGGAGGCGTATACCGCACCGGAGCTGGGCGTGAGCTGGCCACTGATGAGTTTCATCATGGTGCTCTTGCCGGATCCGTTACGTCCGATGATCCCCACCGACTCGCCACGCTCCACCACCAACGACAACTCGTTCAGAGCATCCACCCGGACACTGTGCAGGCGTCCCAGCATTTTCCGCGCCGCACGCTGAACTGTGCTTCCGTGCTGCCCCGAGCTCCTGTCATTGCTCGTCACCCGGAAACTCATACGCACGGTGTCCAGAACCACGCACGGGCTCCCCTCGACGAAAACCGTCTCCTCAGCGGCCATAGGACTCCTCCCCTAGCCAGAAATAGAACAGCCCCACCAGCAGAGCCCCGAAAGCGAATGCCGCGAGACTCGCCCATGATTGCCAGGGGGGCACATGGGAGTAGAGGAGCACAGAGCGGACGATGTCGATCACGGTGAACAGGGGGTTCAGCTTGATCAGATGGAGCATGGTGGGATGGCTGATGAAACGGTCGTAGGAGTAGAAGATCGCCGAACCGTACATCCAGACCCGTAGTACGAAGGGCAGCAGGTGATTCAGGTCATGGACCTTCGAGATGAGCCGCGCCAGGATCAGCCCCACGCCCAGGTTGAACACGGACTGCAGCGCCAGAGCGGGAATGACCAGCAGCCAAAGCGGGGTAATGCCCTCCGCGGGTGGCAACAACACGATGATCAGGAGCATCGCCAGGATCAGAGGGACACCGGCCAGGATCTCCCGCAGGCTCGCCCCTAGGGGCAATGCGGCCCGCGGGAAGTTGAAGGCCTGCACCAGCGCCTTACTATTCCGGATGGACCGGGCGCTCGCCGTGATGGACCCCGAGCTGAACTGGAAGAGGAACACACCGATCACGAGGTATCCGATGTAGTTGTCGATCCCTCCGCTGGTGTGGAGCAACAGACCGAAGATCACGTAGTACGTCAACCCGTTGAACACCGGGTTCAGCAGAAGCCAAGCGCTCCCCAGACGATCTCGCCGTGTTCCGCTCAGGACCCGGGCACGGGCGTCGTAGAAGATGAACTCCCGGAAGTCCCAGAGCCGGACCAGATAATCCAGGAACGCCGGACGGGCACCCACTCTCCGCAGGGCGCGCATGTCCACGGACAGGGACTGGACAGCGGCCGGGGCCGTCACGTTCTCCTGGTTCACGCTCACGGCGTGTCCTCCCTCAGATTGTCATACGCCCGGACCAGGGCCTCAGCATTCGCGGTCCAGGTCCGGCCGGCCAGAACCTCGGCCCGGCCTGCGGCCCCTAGCCGGGCGCGCAGACGACCGGACTCCAACAGGAGGCCCACCGTGGACGCCAGTGTCTCCGGGTCCTCCGGCGGCGTCAGCAGTCCGGTGGCACCGTCCTGCACGATCTCCTCCAGGGCAGGCAGGCGGCTCGCCACCACCGGCCTGGCCGAGGCCATGGCCTCCACTGGTTTGAGCGGTGTGACATCGCGGGTGACCGCGTGATCCTTCCGTGGCACCACGAAGATGTCCAGTGCCTGATGATGGAGCGACGCCTGTTCCCGGGACACCCTGCCGGTGAAGGTCACGCGCCCCAGGAGACCTGTTCTGCGTACCTGATCACGGAGGGCTGGGAGTTCGGCACCGTCGCCGACGATCAGCAGGCCGAGCCGCGGGTTCTTTGCGGCCAATATCCCGAAGGCCTCCACCAGATCGTCGATTCCCTCGTAACCGACCAGGCTGCTGACGGTGCCGATGAGCGGAGTGTCAGGGTCCATACGCAGTCTGCCGCGAGCTTGCGCGGGGCTCAGGGGTTCTGCCAGGAAATCCCCTCCCACGGCATTCGGAGCTACCAGAACCTTTTCCTCCGGCACACGCTGTTCCAGGAGATTAGCCCTCATGGTATGTCCCAGGGTGACCACCAGATCAGCCGCACGGGCGGCTTCGGCTTCCCGCTCGCGGAACAGCCCGTAGCGCTCACTCCGCCGTGCCTCCGGTCCGCGGGAAGAGGCCCAGGTGTCCGCCAGCTGACCACGCACCTCATAGACCCACGGGATGCCGAGAGCCTCGGCCACAGCCTGGGTGACCATGGCGTTCACATAGTGCGTGGTGGTGTGCAACACCGCGGGCCGGAATTCCATCGCCAGTTCGAGAACGGCGCCGGCCAGCTGCTGTAACCGTCCGTCCAGACCCGGCTCCAAGCGGGCGGGAAGGACTCTGCGATAGGTGATGCCGTCCAGTGTGTCCTCCTGCCGGGCCTTCAACCGCCCGATCTGCACCGGATAGCCGGTCCGGGTGACCGCCAGCGGTTCCCATCCGGCAGCACGCTGGGCCAGCAGCAGGGAATGCGTCCGCTGTGCGTAGCCGCTGGCCGTATGGGGCAGTGAGTTGGTCAGCACGTGCAGGACACGCCGCGGGTGGGCTTCATGCCGCACCGGCAGCAGAGCGGGGCGCCAGCCGTTCAGGACCCTCAGCTCGGCCTCCAGCCGGGCACGCTGGCTGCGTTCGGCGGAGCTGCAGGCGCCCCGCAATACCGCGACGGCGGACGTGGCCTCGCCGTCGTGCCACAGACGCCGCGCCAAAGCGCCGCGCAGGCGGGGTGCCCCCGTGGCCCGTTCCAGAAGGCCGCTTGCGGCATCCGCTTCCCCTGCGAGCAGGGCGAGGTCGGCCAGGGCACGGGCCCGCGCCGGGCTGGTCCTGGGATCGCTCAGTGCCTCCTTCAGCACGGTCTGCACCCGGACTTCCCGACCGAGAACCAGCGCGGACAGGGCGGCGCCGACAGGCAGCCCGGCGCGGTCCGTCACGGCCGCGGCGAGAGCAGCGGTGGGGCGCACCAGGGAGCCAGGCAATCGCCGGGAGGCCTGTAGCGCCAGTAAGGCCGGATCATCCGTGAGGTGCTCCCGCACAGTGGTCAAGGTGAGTCCCAGATTCCGAAGCAACCGGTTCATCGGCTCAGTCCCTCGCTCTCATCCAGCAAAGCCTCCAGCAGGGCCCGGTAGCGCGCGGCGAGAATGCTGTAGTCCGCATGGTCACGGACCCAGTCTCGTCCGGCCCCGGAACGCACCAGTCGGCCACGGTCCTGGGCGAGCCCGTGCCAGAGTTCGGCCAGGGCCTGCGGCGTGCTCGCAACGATGTCCCCGGCCCCAGCCTCCTCGATGATCCGCGCCGCCTCGCCCCGCACCACCGCGGTGACGTGCCGTCCCACGGCGAGGACCTCATAGGTCTTGGACGGCACGGTGGTCTCGAACGACTTCCAGTCGTCCCGCAGCGACACCAGGCAGGTGTCCGCCGCGGCGTAGTGATCCATGACCGCTTTCCCATGCACCGGGTCATGGAAGGTCACAGGTGCGTCGAGTTCACGGGCCAGAGCCTCCAATTCACGGCGCTTCACGCCGGTTCCCACCAAGTGCAGCCGCATGGCCGTGCCCACCAGCGCACTGGCCCGGATGGCGACATCCAGTTTCTGGCTCTTCCCGTGGTTACCCAGATAGACCGCCTCAAAAACCTCACGCTCCAGCGGCGGCGGCCCCAGGACTGGGATCGACTCCAGGTGGACCCCGTTGCTGACGGTGGCCACCCGCCCGAGTCCCCGGGCCCGGAGCGTAGCGGCGAAGCCCTCCGTCACCGTCACCACCAGGTCCGCCCGCCGCTGGACGGCTTCCACCATCCACTCGGCCACGCTCTTGACGCTGCCCCTGACCAGCCGGGCATCGCGGGCCAGATCAGGCCAGGCGTCGCGCATCTCCACCACCAGGGGCACCCGGCGCAGCCGTGCCACCAGGAAGGCGGACACCAGCACCGGAAGTGATGGCGCCGTCACCACCACCACGTCCACGGTGGGGACGCGGAAGGATGCCGGCACGGAGAGGACCGCGCTGAAACACTGGTCCAGGAACTTGCCCAGTGAGGAGTGCCGGTGTGGGAGGTACGGCACCCGCACGATGCTTTCGCCCTCCGGGCCCGTCTCGGTGCGGAATGCCCTTTCCCTCCCCGTTCCATCCACACGACGGCCGCCCGGCTCATGCGCCAGGGGCGTCACGATGTCCACGCGCCAGCCCGCGACACCGAAATGGCGGGCCAGGGACGTCCAGCGTCGCTGCGGTGGTGAGTGCTCGGGCCAGTAGGAGTGGATGAACAGGAGCATTCTGCGGGCAGACGTCCGGGTATCTTCGCTATCACGCCCCCCTGTATCATCTCTGCCTGTCCCTCTCGTGGCGGGCATCAGGGACGCCCGTCCCGCGAGCGGCGCGTCAGCGGTCCACGGGACCGGAGCGTTCTGAAATAGAGGAAACCGGCGCCCAGGAGCCCAACGACAGTCAGGGCCTGGACCAGGAGAGGGCTTCCCTCGGCCACGGTCTCGACGCGTTCAGGCTTCCGGTGGTGTCCTTCGGACCGAACCGGTTGAGACGTCATCGTGGTGGCCGGCGCCGCTGCCGGGCGGGTCCGGTGAGGGGTGGGAGTGGGGGTCGGGGTGGGCATCACCGTATCCTCCGCCGGAGCGACCACTGGCTGCGGTTCCGCCGGTTCCTCGGCGGGCTCCGGTATCTCGACGGGAGGCGTTGGCTCCTTGACCTCGAGAGACGCTGCAGGGGCACCCGGCTCAAACGCCGGGCTGGGCACCGCGGTGGCAACCACCGGCGACCGCGTGCCAGCAAAGGTCGGCTGGGGCGTCGCCGAGTCGGTGGCGGTCACCAGCGGCGAGCCGGGCCCCTCAACAGGAAGCGACAGGCCTCCATTACTCAGCACCGTTTCTTCCGCATGCGCCGCAGCACCACCCATGCTGATCAGGAGCATAGTCAGCATCACCAGAGTGATGCGCCGCGCTCCGGAACGATGAACCGCCAATCGAATCTCCCCGTGAGTGATCGGTGAATTCACACTCAGCTCGCCAAAGGAACCCACCCGAAGCCGGTCATCCGACCCGCTATATCTGCCGTCATATAGTACACCAAATGTAGGACACCTGACCTGATCGAGCCCGGCCTCCTGGCACGCCGCCCTGACAGGACCTCCCAGCGAACCTCGGTAGGCTGGTGCCATGCGTGTCACCCGTCCTGTACCGCGGCCAGAACTGCGGAAGCTCCGGAAACCGGTCTCCCTCCTGGCCCTCTCGCTGGGGTCCGTGCTGGCCCTCAGCGCCTGCTCGCCCGCCGTCGACGTCACTCCGGCCAAGGATGCCGCCAACCCGGACTGCGCGCCCATGATGGTGGCACTGCCGGAC
>Ga0213829_1001635_pt1 | contig 15699 bp, 11 predicted proteins | sample MC6MC0896MG_FD_180665 | JGI IMG/M metagenome (GOLD analysis project Ga0213829, IMG submission 180665) | Enriched soil aggregate microbial communities from Iowa State University, Ames, United States - MC6-MC0896-MG | ecosystem: Environmental > Terrestrial > Soil > Unclassified | place: USA: Iowa...
AAGGGCGAATCCGTACGGTCCGAAAGTGCGCTTCACTCACCGAACCGTCGGGCAGGGTGACCGGACGGTGAAAGGCCGCTGGCGGATCGCCATCCAGATCCTGCCGTTGCAGATGCTGAAACTCACTCTCTGCATCGCTGCTTTTCCACACCAGACCGCTCAATCCCAGCGGCGACTGCCAGAGATCGGCGCGCTGGCTCCCTTTGCCCGTCTCATAGCCCAGCAGTTCCAGGTAATTCTCACCAAAAATCGCCAGGTGATTACTCGATCCCAGCGAGTGATGACCCCGTTCAGTGAGCTGAAAGCCGAGCCTTCGGAAGCGCGCGCTGGCGCTGTCGAGCTGGTCGGCCACATTAATCACAGCATGATCAAGAATCGGTTGTGGAACCTGAACTGACATAGCAGCACTCCTTTTTTTCGTCATTGCGCCGCCACAATCTGCAACGCGCGCGGCACCAGCTGCGTGAAGTAGTCCACCGCCGGGCCAATCATCGCTTCATCAGGATCGAAGGCGGCGTGATGCAGACCAAATTCGCTGGCACTGCCGATGCTGACAAATGCCCCCGGCACCTGCTGCAGATAGAAGGCAAAATCTTCTCCTCCCATCTGCGGCGACTCAGCGTGCTCCGCGAGATAGCCACTCTGTTGGGCAACGTCCAGCGCAACATCCACCCAGCCTGGCGTGTTAATCAGGGCCGGCGGTCCTTCAGTCCACTCCAGTTCGGCGGTCGCACCAAACCCTGCGGCAATACCCTGAATCAGGGATCGCATGCGGTGCGGGATCTGCGCCCGGATTTCGCCGTTGTGGGTGCGTACGGTGCCCTCCAGTTCAACGCTTTGCGGCAGCACGTTCCAGGTATTACCGGCGGTAAAGCGCGTCACGCTCAGCACCACCGTTTCCAGCGAGCTGAACACCCGGCTCGGCAGGGTCTGCAGAGCCGTGACGATATGGCTGGCAATCACAATCGAATCGATGCCCTCCTGCGGTCGTGCGGCATGGGCGCCTTTACCCTCAATGCGGATAACAAAGCGGTCTACGTTGGCATAAAACGCACCCGCCCGGCTACGCAGTGTGCCCAGCGGCAGGTCGGGCGCGTTGTGCAGGCCAAATATCGCCTGAACGCCTTCCAGCGCACCGGCATCAATCAGCTGACGTGCGCCATTAAAGGTCTCTTCAGCGGGCTGAAACAGAATCCGTACCCGGCCTTGCAGTGTGTCTTCCTGCTGTTTCAGCTGCAACGCCACGCCGAGCATCACGGCGCTGTGAACGTCGTGACCACAGGCGTGCATCACGCCCGGCTGCTGTGATCGCCACGGGCGTTCGGTGGTTTCTTCAATCGGTAACGCATCGATATCCGCGCGCAGGGCGATCAGGGGTTCGCCATGACCGATTTCAGCCACGACGCCGGTTTTCAGCCCCAGCGGCAACAGCCGGATCCCGGCCTGCTCCAGCCAGCGGGTAATACGTTCCGTGGTGGCAAATTCATGATTCGAAAGTTCCGGATGCTGATGCAGTTCGCGACGCCACTGCACCAGTTGGTCGGTTAAAGGCAAAGTCATGATTATCCCTGTTGTTCCGGCAGAAAAGGTTCGCCCAGCGTCAGCATCAGGCGATTAGCCCAGGCAAAAAAGGCGGTTGATTGAATCAGATCGAGCAGGGCGAGCGTATCCAGACCCTGTTCACGCAGTGCAGAGAGCTGGGACTGTGTCGGCTGGGCAGGGGTCAGCGACAGCGCTGCTGAGAATTCGATGATCGCCTGCCAGCGCGCGGCGTGTCCGTGAGATAACACCGCGCCGGGTGCAACATTCAGCAGCTTCTGTACCCCTTCATCCTGCTTTGAGAGCTGGCTGGCTTTACGCGCATGGACTGAGGCGCAGTAAATGCAGCCGTTGACCTTACTTACCACGGTGGCAGCCAGTTCGCGCTCGGCGCGTGGCAGCCCTCCTGCGGTATAAAAAATGCCTTTATCGGTCAGGGTGCGCTGCTCCAGCAACGGCAGATTGCGCGCCAGCAGGCGAAAATAGTCGGAGTCGGTGTGACCGAATTTTGCCAGTGTCGCCTGCTCTTCCTCGCTGAATTCCGTCAGCGGTTTTGCCGGCAGCCAGGGCTCCCAGCCGAGTTCCTGTTGCGTAAACGCGGTCAGGGCAGTTTTGCCGCTGGCGGTATGTAAGGCCTCGTGCCAGTGACCGGCGACTACCGGGGCAACCTCACCCGACGCCTCATCGCCCTGTAAGCTGCGCAGACCCGCCAGCAACCGGCTCTGAAAACTGACAAACGCCACCAGCTGTGCCAGTGTGACAATGCCGCGCAGGCTCCAGCCCGCCTGTTTCAAAGCCTCCAGATGCGCGGGAGCAGCAGTAACCGGCTCAAAGGTCAGGCGATGGGCAAAAGCCTGTGCCGCGTTGATCCGAACACTCCCGGCCAGACTCTCCTGTGGCTGGTAGTGCGCCTGCAGGCCGGGTTGTGCATGCCAGCCGGCAACCTGTGCGGCCAGCAGACGGCGCTCCGCCAGCGGAAAGTCTTCATCACCCTGGCTAAACAACAGGGTGTAGCTACCCTGAGCATGTTGTGTGGCGGCGTGACGTGTCTGGCGCGCATGGGCCAGTTCGGAATCGGGATCGATATCTGCCAGTGTGGCGATCAAATCGTCAGGTTGATTCATGAAATTCTCCTGTGAGGTTCGCCAGCGGCACGAAGCGTGGGCGCAAGATGTTGGGCAATCAGTTCAATCGAGCGCAGCGTGTCGGCATGCGAAGGCTCAACCGAATGCACCTGAAATGAGATGTCAGTGACGCGCGCCAGTGCGCTGTCCTGCGCCAGCGAGTGCTGCACCTGATCGATGCCGCCAACATGGGCATCAAACTGCGCCAGCAGGTCATCAAAGCGTTCACCGCGTAATTCACCACGATACTGCGCAGCCTGCTGACGAATTCCCGGTTCAGCTACCTGACGGGCATAGCGGTCAGAATCGGCCACGAATGCGGTACGGGAGGCGAGGATGCGCGGAGTGGTTCCCGCAGGAAGTGCCGCAAGATAGGCATCGATCAGCGGATTCTGCAATGCATCCAGCGGCAGCTCAGGCTGGCCCGCCGGGCGCGGCTGGGTGCGGGACAGCATCAGGCCATGGCCGCCCTGAGCGGCACGGATTGCGCCCTCAACCGAGAAGGTGGCGATCCACACCCGTCCGGCAAGCTGCGGCGCGGCGGGATAGAGATGATTATCAGGATGCCCCAGTGAATCCCCGCGCCAGGCGCTGAGCAGCGTATGCAGATGGTCGGCAAAAGCGGCACCGCGCTCGGCAAAGGTCAGACCAAACGGCAAAAACGAATCCGGCGTGCCACCGGAGCCCAGCCCGATCTCCAGCCGCCCATCTGCCAGCAGATCCAGTACTGCGGCATCTTCAGCCACCCGCAGCGCATTTTCCATCGGCAGGGTGATGATGGCGGTGCCGAGCCGGATGGTGCGGGTCTGCGCGGCGACATGCGCCAGGAAGAGCAGCGGCGACGGCAGACCACCCTCATCCTGATGAAAATGGTGCTGAGCAATCCACGCATTATCAAATCCGCAGCGTTCGGCATGCTGAATCTGTTCGGTGGCCAGCTGATAGCGCTGTTTCGCCGGCACCTTATCCAGCAGTCGGGTAAAAAATCCGAGACGTCGACTCATGCTGACTCCTTGTGGGTTAAGGGAATAAGCGGAGGAATGGCAGCCATTAATTCCCGGGTATAAGGATGCTGTGGCGCACTGAAAATAGTGACAACGTCACCTTGCTCTGCGACTTCGCCCGCTTTTAACACCGTGACGCTGTCGGCAATCTGCCGCACCGTCGCCAGGTCGTGCGTGATAAACAGATAGGTCAGACCCAGTTCGGCCTGGAGCTGCTGCAACAGGTCGAGGATTTGCGCCTGCACCGTGACATCCAGCGCCGAGGTCGCCTCATCCAGTACCAGAATCTCCGGCTTGCAGATCAGTGCCCGCGCAAGCGCCACACGCTGCCGCTGTCCGCCGGAAAGTTCGTGAGGATGACGTGACAGAAGAGAGAGCGGCAGCGCCACCCGCGTGGTCATCCCTTCTACGCGCTCACGGCGCTGACTGCGGCTCAGTCGCTCAAAATTACGCAGTGACTCTTCAATAATTGCATATAGCGTCTGACGCGGATCGAGCGAGGCAAATGGGTTCTGATAGACAAACTGGATCTTCCGTCGCAGCTGACGCAGCGCCTCGCCGCGTAATCCGTTGACCACGATGCCATCCAGCGTCACCTCGCCGCTGTCTGCGGTTTCAAAACCCATAACGATGCGCGCCAGCGTGGTTTTGCCTGAGCCGGATTCGCCTACCAGTGCATGCGTAGTGCCGGGCGCAACCTGAAAGCTGACCTGGTTCAGCGCCTGCAAACGCTGCTGTTTGCCCAGCGAAAAGCTTTTCATCACGCCGGTTGCCCGGATGGCGGGGGCAGAAAAACGGGCGGTTGCAGATTTAACTCTGGCGGGGCGCTGTGGTGCCGCATCATTCAGTAACTGACGGGTATAAGGATGAGCAGGCGCGCTGATAACCTGTTCAGTGCGGCCCGATTCCTGAATCTCGCCGTGACGAAACACGATAATACGATCTGCGCGTTGCGCCGCCAGCGCCAGGTCGTGGGTGACAAACAGCACGGCGGTGCGGGATTCCTGCCGCAGGTTGTCCAGCAGATCGAGAATGCGCTTTTGCACCGTGACATCCAGCGCGCTGGTCGGCTCATCTGCAATAATGATCTCCGGCTGCAGGGCGAGGGCAATGGCGATCAATACCCGCTGCTTCATGCCGCCCGACAGCTGATGCGGATACTGCTTAACCCGCTGTTCCGGATGACTGAGGCCGACGCGAGTCAGCAGGTCAACCACCCGCTGCTGGCGCTGCGCTGACGGTAATTTCAGGTGCAGTCGCAGGATCTCTTCCACCTGTTCGCCGACCGTTTTCACCGGGTTCAGGGAATTACCGGGATCCTGCGGTACCAGACTGATGCGCGCCCCGCGCAGCGTATCGAAACGCTTTTGCGACCACTGACTGATATCCACGCCGTTGAGCAGGATCTCTCCCCCTTCGCGACGGCCATTTTCCGCCATCAGACCCATTATCGCCTGTGCGGTGGTGGTTTTACCGGAGCCGGATTCCCCGACCAGCGCCACCATCTCACCGGCGTTCAGCTCGAAGCTGACGTTATGTACCACCGGCTGCCAACGGTTGCCGCTGCGATAGCTTAGCGTCAGATTGTTGACCGCGAGTAACGGCTGAGCGCTCATCGGCGTCCTCCTGAAAGTTGCTGGCTGATGCGGTTGGCTGCGAGCACCACAGCGACCACCACCACACCAGGAAAAGTGGTCAGCCACCAGGCGGTAGCCAGATAATTACGCCCTTCAGCGATTAACAGACCCCATTCCGGCACCGGCGGTGGGGTGCCGTAGCCGAGGAAGCTCAGAGTCGACAGCGCCAGAATCGCCTGACCAAATTGGAGGGCGGCATAGGCGATCACCGGCGTCAGCGCATTGGGCAGAATGTGACGCCACAGCACGCTGAAAAAGCGGCCGCCACTGCCGTAAGCCGCTTCGACATACTCGCTGTGACGGATGCGTACCACTTCGGCGCGTGCCAGTCGGGCGAAGCTGGCGATGGAGGCGATGCCCACCGCTAATGCGGCATTCAGGGTGCCGAAGCCGAGTAAAATCAGCACGCTCAGAGAGAGCAGCAGCGCCGGAATCGCCAGCAGGACATCCACTGCGCGCATCACAATTGATTCAGTTTTGCCACCGATAGCCCCTGCCACCAGACCCAGCGCGGTACCTGCCAGCAGTCCGATCGCCACCGCCATGACGGCGGCGGAGAGCGAATGGGACGCGCCGTAAACGATGCGGGCAAAAAGATCGCGGCCGAGCTGATCGGTGCCGAGCCAGTGTCCGGCCTGCGGAGCGAGTCGCTGTGCACCCGCAATTCCTTCAATCGGGCTGGCCTGGGTAAAGAGGGCCGGGAACAGGGCTGCCAGTACGGCCAGCAGCATGACTGAAACGGCGAGCCACAGGCCCGGCGAGAACTGTAAAGTGCGCATCTTTGCCGCCACGGGTTGCCGCGCAGCAGCGTAATCAACCAGACTCATGTTGCACCTCGTAACAGCTGTAAGCGCGGGTCAAAGAGCGGCATCAGCAGATCCACCAGCAGGTTGATCACCACAAAACCCAGCGCGGAGATCATCACCACCGCCTGCAACACCGCCACATCCTGATTGTTCACCGCCTGCTGCGTCAGCTGTCCCAGACCACCCAGGCCAAACACCGTTTCGGTGATCAGCGCACCGGCAATCAGTTCTCCCAGCAGCAGGCCCGCCACGGTGAGCACCGGCAGCATGGCGTTGCGCAGGATGTGCCGCCACAGCACAGAGTGCTCGCTGGCCCCTTTGGCGCGCGCCACCGCCACAAAAGGCCGGGTTGAGACCTCATCGATGCTGCGCAACAGAATCTGAGCCAGCGGCGCTGAGATCGGAACGGCGACCGTAATAATGGGCAGAATCAGTCCCTGCCACGGTGAGGGATTGATTACCGGGATCCAGCGCAGCTGGAATGAGAAGAGCTGAATCAGGGCTATGCCGAGCCAGAAGGTCGGCATTGAGATAAACAGCGCGGGCAGTGACTGCAGCAGATTACGCAGGCCGCGCAGGGCAGGCAGCCGCGACAGTGTCGCCAGCACGAATGCCAGCAGTGTCGCCAGCAAAAAGCCGCACAGGGCCAGTCGCAGCGTGCCAGGCAGATTGCTGGTCAGAAGTTCACTGACCGGCACGCCCGCCTGCACCGAATAGCCGAAGTCGCCGTGCAGCATCGCCGCCAGCGTGTGCAGATATTGCTGCCACAGCGGGCTGTCCGCGCCATAGGCCTGACGCATCTCAGCAATCTGCTGCGGACTCAGGCCGAGATCCGGATTCTGAAACTTGATCAGGACCGCATCGCCTGGCAGCACCTGTAGCAGCACAAACGACAGGGTAAACGCGGCCCACAGGACCAATACCCCCAGGCCAGCACGTTGCAGCAGATAATGACGCATCCTCACCTCCGGTTACTGTTTTTCCAGCCAGGCGCCATAGAGTGCCGGACGGCCTACCGCTTCAAAACTGACCCCTTTCAGCCAGGGCGCACCGGCATAGACCTGCGGCTCTTCGAAGATCGGAATCACATAGGCCTGGTCCAGCAGATACCGCTGAACGTCACCGGTCAGCTGTAATCGTTTTGCCGGGTCAACTTCAGCGGAGATGGCGACCAGCAGCTGGTTCAGCTTGTCATCACGGAAGTTTTTCACTTTGTCGCTGGAGCCGCCTTTCTGCAGCAGGTTGTCGCGGTTAGCCGGGTAGAAGCTGCTTTTGATCACGTCGGGATCGGCGCGGCCGACTTCGGTGACGTTCAGCGGGGTCTTAAGGGGGTCGAGATTATCCAGCGTTTTGCTGCCGGCATCGCCCGCTTTAACGCTGAGGGCGACGCCCGCCTGGCGCCACTGCTGCGCCACCAGTTGCAGCACCTCTTTGTTTTGCGGTTGCGGCAGTGATTCATAAACGGTTAACGCCAGCCGCTGGCCTGCTTTTTCACGGATACCATCGGAACCCGGTTGCCAGCCCGCCTGGTCCAGCAATGCCTTCGCTTTTGTCAGATCAAAAGTGAGTTTGTCCGCCAGATTGACGTAGCCGGCGGCGGTGGTGGCCACGACCGAGGTTGCCTGCGGATAGTTCGGCGAGAAGAGCGTCTCAACCACCTGTTTGGCATTGGTGGCGTGCAGCAGCGCCTGACGCACCCGGATATCGCTGACCAGCGGATTATCCGGACGGAAGCTGAGGCTGTCGTTTACGCCACGGGTCGGCGCGGCATAAACCGGGAAGTTCTGATCTTTAGCCTGCTTCTCATCGTAGGCCTGCACCTGACGGATCAGGCCTGCCTGGCCCGCCAGCAGTGCACCGATACGCACGCTGTCTTCCGGCGTCACGATCACTTTTATCGCATCCAGATTGGCCGGACCTTGCTGCTGAATGTTTTTCGGTCCCCACTGATAATCTTTACGTGCCACCAGATCCACTTCCCGACCGAGCTTCTCATCACTGACCACAAACGGGCCGGAGCCGATGATGTGACGGGCATCGCCCAGCTGATCGAAACTGCGCGCCAGGGTACTCAGCGAGACCAGGCCAGAGCCAATGGTGGCGGTGCCCTGCAAAAATCCGGGTGAGGGCTTTTTAAAATAGAATTTCACCGTCAGCGGGTCGATCACCTCGCTGCGTTCATAGTTATTAATCACTTCCGATACCGGCAGGCGCAGCGCTTTATTTCCCAGCCCGTAGGTATCAAAGTTTTTCGCCACCGCATTCGCATCTAATGGTGTGCCATCGGAAAAAGTTACCCCAGGCCGTAATTTAAAGGTGTATTCGGTTTTGTCGGCATTAGTGGTCCAGCTTTCCGCAATCCAGGGTTCAACCTGCAGCGTTTCGGGATTCTGCCAGGTTAATTTATCGGTGATCTGATTGAGAATGCCGCCATTAGGGTAAAAGCCACCGGCAGGTGGATAGAGGTTGGTATGTGCCTGCTGTTCAAGATAAATCAGCGTACCGCCTTTGACCGGTGCAGCCACCGCGTTAAAGGTCAGAGTCCCGGCAAGTAAAGTAAAAACCAGCGTTTGTGCGCGTGGTTTAAGGGGAAATAACGTCTTCATGGTGAATTCCTTTGTTATCAATTGCCTCAGCAGGCGGAATCATCATCGAATGACGCAACACACAGATAAAGTAACGATTTGGTCAAAGCTTATCTGAAAAAAATAAATGCGGGATTGGGTGGGATGTAACCTCTATTTCAGTTGCAGGATGGCAAATAAATTTCTGCCATCCTGCTGGGTTATATTTTATCAACGGCACACAGCGGATTCATAAGGGTCCGCTATTCCGTGCACAATTTCCGCTGGCCTGCACGCAGAAAAGCGCTGACCAGAACCAGCCACAGCAGACCGCAGATCAGGTTCACCACACTGAAGCCGCCGGTGGCGTAACTAAAATACGCGGTTTTGGCTGCTTCAATGCCCAGCGCGATGATCAGAATACTCACCATGCCGAGCATCGCTGCCACGCTGCCTTTTCCGGCGCTGCTGGAAAAAAGCGTCATGCGATAAAGTCCGGCACTGACCAGCCCGGCGCCGAAGCCGTAGAGGCTAATTCCGGCAGTCAGCCACAGATAGCTTTGCGGATTTAGCACGGTAGCGGTTACTGCGATTGCCAGCCCGCAGACCACCGGCCAGGCACCGAGCCGTAACGGCTGTTCAATGGGCAGACGGCTGGATAAGCGTCCCAGCGTCAGGTTGCCCGCAATCATGGCGGCGAAGACCGGCAGCTGTAACAACGCATAGCCGATGCGGCTGAGTCCCGCATCGTGGATTAATATCACCGGCGACAATGCGACCCATGCGATGCAGGGCACGGTGACCAGCCCGATGGCCAGCGAGCCGCGCATCACCTGACGATCCTTCAGCAATGCCGCGTAACCGCTGATAATCGATCGCAGCGACAGCGGTTTCTGCCGGTCACCTGCGGTTTCGGGCATCGCATACCACAGACCTGCCAGCGCCAGCGCCGCAATAGCGCCAATCAGCCAGAACAGGGTGCGCCATTCACCCACGGTAAGAAAAGCCGCGCCCGCCAGCGGACCGGCCAGCGGGGCCAGCAGGGCGACGTTGGCCATCAGCGCCATCATTTTGATGCTGAGCGATTCCGTAAACGCCTCCTGCACCGCCGCGTAGCCTACCGCGCCAATAAAACAGAGGCTGACGCCCTGCAGAAAACGCAGCAGGACGAACTGCTCAATGCTTTGCACCCAGTGCGTCGCCACACACGAGAGCATAAAAAAGGCAACGCCGCTGAGCAGCACCGGACGCCGCCCGATACGGTCAGAGAGGGGGCCAAGCAGCCATTGCAGCATAATGCCACCGGCCAGATAGGCGGTGAGCGAAGTAGAGACCCACTCCGGCCCGACCTTAAATTCCTGAGTCACCAGCAGCATGCCAGGCTGGATCATGTCGTGAGCGATATAGGTAGCGAACTCAAACAACACCAGCGACAGCGGAAAAATCAGATGTCGTCGGGTCAGTTGCGCGACCGGTTCGAAAGAAACCATTACGGATACCTGCGATAAAGCCATTAAAAAAGCGGCCACCAGGGTGACCGCATAATTTCAGCGTGACGGTGTAACGCTTATCGCCAGCGGGCGATCGGGTTATTCAGCGTTCCGGCGAACTTGAGGTTCTCAGCGGGATCGGCGAGGTTTATCATCTGCTGGTTATTCGCCAGCTGCAGGCGGTTCAGACAGGAGCGGGTAAACTCCGGCGCGAACATGTCATAGCGCGCGAACTTAGTGGCATGCTCCGGGTGCGCCTGCTGGTAATCCTTCACGCACTGCGCCACCGCCTGCCAGAACTCTTCCTCCGGCAGCGTTCCTGACTGATGCAGAATCGCGCTGATAAAGCGGAAGATGCAGTCAAACACATCGGTGAAGATCGAGAGCAGCTTCAGGTTCTCCGGCACATCCACCGCCAGACGCTGCACGCCTTCCGGCAGCACCGCATCCGGATTCATCACGGCGATCTCTTCGCCGATATCCTTCATGTATGCACTGACCGGCACGTTGTTCTCCAGCAGCATGATGAGGTTTTCACCGTGCGGCATAAACACCAGGTCATGCTGATAGAAGCAGTGCAGCAGCGGGCTGAGATAGCAGGTCAGGTAGCGTTCTATCCACTGCTTCGCGGGCAAACCAGAATCCGCTATCAGCGCTGGCAGCAGTGCCTGCTGATGATGATCGACGTGCAGGAAAGAGGCCATGGTCATCAGACGCTGGCCGGGCTGCAGGCTGGCCGCAGGATTATCCCGCCACAGCGCAGCGAACATCTTTTTATAGGCGGAGTCGCCTTTGATCGCCTGCTCATAGTAGCGGTTGTGATAGCCGACCGCCGCGACTTCGCGCAGGATGCGGAAATCACAGCGATTCAGCCACGCATCGCCAGCAACCAGTTGTTCCAGCCAGCCGTTTATCGCAGGCGTTGTCGCCATATAGTAGGGGGACAGTCCGCGCATAAAGCCCATGTTCAGCACCGACATGGCGGTTTTCACGTAGCGCTTCGCGGGCTGGCTGCGGTTAAAGAAGGTGCGGATCGACTGCTGCGCCTGGTAAGCATCGTCTCCGGTGCCGAGATAAACAATATCGTGACTGGCGATGTCTGCCGCAAACACGGTCAGCAGCTTGTTCTGCCACTGCCACGGATGCACCGGCATCAGGATATACTCCTCAACCGCCAGCCCTTTATTCACCAGCTGCGCAGTAAACTGCTCCAGGGTGGTGTCGCCCAGTTCATCACGCATCAACTGCTCATAGCTCAGCTCGCTGAGGCTGGAGAAATGGGCGTTGCGGCGATGAACCGCGACCCAGATGAGGTGAACGGGCGCGGCGGCCTCGGGCGCATACGCCAGATAATCATGGGCATCGAAGCCAATACGCCCGTTGTTGGCAACAAAGCAGGGATGGCCTTCGGTCATCGCCGCTTCCACTGTCTGGAAATCGGCTGAGACCAGCGCCTGGCTGTCAGGATTATTCTTCTGCAGCTTATAAACGCTGCTGCACAGCGTGCTGCTGATCTCTTCCATGTAGGTCGCCAGCAGCGCCTGTGTAATACCGATCTCGCCGTTAAACTCCACGATAAACTTCAGCGCATCCAGCGGCAGATCACGACCGTTCTCCTGCTTGCGCAGTGAGCCGGCATCGATTTCCCAGTGATCCAGCGCCAGCCGCGACGCCCGGAAATGGTAGCTCGCTTCACCGCCTGGCACCGCAAGCTGATAGCTGCCGTTGCCCGACTCCTGTGGCGTAATGATTTTTTCATGCGCGAACTCGGCAATCGCTTTACGGATTAGCATGCGGTTTGCCTGCGCCCAGTGGTCGCCCGTCAGATGTGTACCGTTCATCAGCGAAGAGGGGGTGTTCATAGTCTGCGACTCCTGCAGTAACGCGTGTTGATAATCTTCCCGCTGGCAAAAGGCCAGCCAGGCGGTTTTATGACCCATGTCGATGGTGTGCTGATAGCGGAACCCGGCACGCTTATTCAACACGTGAATCTTCTCATTGCGCACATCTGGCTCTACCACCACGCGGCGCACCTCGGGGCGGCTGAAGATGTAGTCCATCACCAGCGTGAAGACCTGCCAGCTGAAGGCTCTGATCGGCTGGCTGGCGGGAGCAATCAGAATATGCATGCCGTAATCATCGGGTGCGGCAGGATAAAACTTGCCGACCTCATCGTCGCTGGCGCGATAGCACTCAATCAGGCAGACCGGCTGGTCGTTGCAGCAACCAATCAGCGCAGCATGGGGATCGGCTGCAGTCAGCGTCTGATAGAACTCAGCGACCTGATTCAGGCTCTGCTGCTGCATGCCCCAGAAGCGGGCGTAATCGCGGGTGACCCAGCGATGAATCAGCGGCGCATCGCTGGCGAGCATGGGCCTCAGGGTGAACTGGCCTGCGGGGCGGGCGGCGCTGAACAGTGTTTGTGAACTCATCTCAGTGCTCCGATTTAGCCGGGAAGGTCTGGAAGGCAATCTGACGCTCGATCAGGTAGACCTCGCGTCCTGTCAGTTCGCGCAGCAGCACCGAGTTGCGGTAGCAGGCCATGCCGAGATCCGGCGTAACAAAACCGTGGGTGTGCAGTTCGGCGTTCTGCACGAAGATCTGATTGTGATAATCGATGCTGTAGTTGCGCTGCACGTCGTAGCGGCCTTTGTCATCCCAGCGCAGGCGGGCGTTGATGCCCTCTAAAAACATCGGTGGCTGGTAGTGATAGCCGGTCGCCATCACCAGTCCTTCGGTGCGACGGGTGAAGGTGCAATCCTGCTCCTCCTGATGCAGCGTCAGCTCGAACTCTCCCTGTGGCAGCCAGCGCATAGCGGTCAGCGCCGAGTGAGTAAACAGGTTAACGTTCAGATCGCCATCGAGCTGTTTTACATACATCAGGTCATAAATGTCGTTAATCAGGCTGCTGTTGATGCCTTTGTAGAGATTCTTGTGGCGCGCATTCAGTTCGTCGCGGGTGCTGGCGGGCAGCGCGTGGAAATAGTCGACCCACTCCGGCGAGGTCATCTCCAGCGTGAGCTTGGTGTACTCCAGCGGATAGAAGCGCGGCGCGCGGGTGATCCAGTTGAGCTGATAGCCAAAGCGGTCGATATCGGTCAGCAGGTCGTAGTAGATTTCTGCCGCGCTCTGGCCGCTGCCCAGCACGGTGATGGAACGCTTCTGCTGCAGTTCCGCTTTGTTGACCAGATAGTGGCTTGAGTGCGTCAGGCGCTGGCGGTGCGGCTGGCTGCACTCCGGCATCCAGGCTTTAGGCCCGGTGCCGAGGATCAGATGTCGTGCCAGATAGTTCTGTTTCTGACCATTCCGGGTGTCGGTGACCTGGAGTTGATAGACGCCAGCCGCCTCATCGTAGCTGACATACTCAACGTGGCTGTTCCAGCGCAGATTAGAGAGCCGCGAACTGGCCCACTGGCAGTACTGATTATACTCTTTGCGCATCAGGAAGAAGTCTTCACGGATATAAAAAGAGTATAATTTCCCCTTTTCCTTCATGTAGTTAAGCAGGCTGTAAGGGCTGGTCGGATCGGCGAGTGTCACCAGATCGGCCATAAACGGCGTCTGCAGATGGGCATTTTCCAGCATCATGCCGGTGTGCCAGTCAAAGCCCGGGTTCTCATCCAGGAAAAGACCGTTCAGTCCCTCAACCGGCTCACTCAGACAGGCCAGACTCAGGTTGAAAGGGCCGATACCGATACCAATAAAATCGTAAACGGAATTATTCATTTCAGAGCTCTCACTGTTTCGCCGCGTTCAGCGCAGACGCACGTACCTGCTCGCGGCCATAGTGCGCGATCAGGCTCAGCACATCTTCGATGTCGGCAATGGTCGTGGTGGGATTTAACAGGGTGAATTTCAGGTACTGACGCCCATCGACTTTGGTTCCGGCAATCACTGCGTTGCCGGAGCGGAAGAGCGCTTTACGGATAGCAGCGTTGATTTCGTCGATCTGTGCGTCGCTGGTGTTTTTGCCGGGCACGTAGCGGAAAATCTGGGTAGTCAGCTCAGGCGCGTGCAGCACTTCGATAGCAGGATGCGCAGTTAACCGCTCATGAGCCGCCTGTGTCAGCTCTATCAGCGTATCGAAAGCGTCACCCAGCGCCGCCGGACCCATCACGCGCAGGGTCAGCCACATTTTCAACGCATCAAATCGGCGGGTGGTCTGAATGCTTTTGTTGACCAGGTTCGGTGTGCCTTCCTGCTGGGCACTGAGCGGATTCAGGTAATCTGCATGGTGCGTGACATGCTTCAGATTGTGGCTGTCCCGCACAAAGAACGCACCGCAGCTGACGGTCTGGAAGAAAGATTTGTGATAATCGACGGTGACGGAATCAGCCCGTTCAATGCCATTCAGGCGTGAGCGATGATTCTCTGAGACCAGCAGCCCACAGCCGTAAGCGGCGTCAACGTGCATCCACAAACCATAATTGTCACAAAGACGGGCAATCTCCGGCAGCGGATCGATGCTGCCAAAGTCCGTGGTGCCGCTGGTGGCAACCACAGCAATCGGGATCAGCCCTTCACTGCGACATTTCTCGATCTCCTTAGCCAGGCACGCTGCGTCCATACGGTAGTGGGCGTCGTGATCAACGGCGATAACTGCGTCATAGCCCAGCCCTAAAATCGCCATCGATTTCTGGATGCTGAAGTGGCTGAGTTTTGAGGTAAACACTCGCCATTTCGACGCGGTCTCAGGCAGGCCGCGATGCTTAATCAGATGCCCCGGATGATGTGCCGCGCACCAGCTATCACGCGCCAGCAGCATTGCCATCAGGTTGGATTGGGTGCCACCGCTGGTGAAGATCCCATCAGATCCGGCAGGCAGGCCGATGCGGCCAAGCGTCCAGTCGATCACCTTCTGCTCAATCAGCGTACCGCCTGCGCTCTGATCCCAGGTGTCGACCGAGCTATTCACCGCCGCCATAATCTGCTCAGCCATCAGAGAGGGCAGTACGACCGGGCAGTTCAGGTGCGCCAGATATTTAGGGTGGTGAAACCAGACGGCGTCACGCAGATAGAGCTGACTCAGCTCTGTCAGAGCGTCATCGTTGTTACCCAGCGGACGATCGAGATCGACCTCACTGAATTCCGCCGCCAGTTCATGGGGCAGGATACCGCTGAAAGGCTTCTCAACGCCGGTAACGGTACGGGTCATCAGCGCCAGCACCTCCTGAGTCTGCTGCGACCAGGCCGCCAGTTGCTGATCGTTAAAAATAGCCGTTTCGGCACCGCTGGCATTGGATGCTGGCGCGAGATCCTGTGCCGCCTGAGTGGATGAGCGTAAAAGCATGTTCAGTTCCTGTGCGTTAATACCAGTGACCCTGCCGACGTAAGGTCAGCAGCGTTGGATGTCCGCTCAACAACTCCAGTAAACATAAAACTAACTAACCAGATAAAAACCCTGACCATTAAATGGATTAGTGTTTTCACCTTAAAAAGAGTAAATACCGCATATTATTTGTGGATTTGGCAGCGTTAAACGCTTTGTTATATGCGGATGAGAGTGTAAATGTTAATCATTATCATTCAAATGTT
>Ga0213829_1001636_pt1 | contig 15688 bp, 13 predicted proteins | sample MC6MC0896MG_FD_180665 | JGI IMG/M metagenome (GOLD analysis project Ga0213829, IMG submission 180665) | Enriched soil aggregate microbial communities from Iowa State University, Ames, United States - MC6-MC0896-MG | ecosystem: Environmental > Terrestrial > Soil > Unclassified | place: USA: Iowa...
GTGTCTGTGGATACGGGCGGCACCGAGAAGATGGCCAAGTCGAAGAACAACGGCGTCGACCCTCAGTCGATGATCGACCAGTTCGGCGCAGACACCTGCCGCCTGTTCATGATGTTCGCCTCGCCACCTGACATGAGCGCGGAATGGTCCGACTCCGGCGTGGAAGGTTCGCACCGCTTCCTCAAGCGCGTCTGGCGCCTGGCTCAAGCGCACGTTACCCAGGGCCTGCCGGGCAAACTGGACGTCGCCGGCCTGAACGACGGGCAGAAAGCCATTCGCCGTTCGATCCACCAGGCCATCAAGCAGGCCAGCCACGACGTCGGCCAGAACCACAAATTCAACACCGCCATCGCCCAGGTGATGACGCTGATGAATGTGCTGGAAAAAGCCCCGCAAGGCACCGAACAGGATCGCGCACTGATTCACGAAGGCCTGGAAACCGTGGTCCTGTTGCTGGCACCGATCACCCCGCACATCAGCCATGAGCTGTGGCATCGCCTGGGTCACGCCGACCCGGTGATCGACGCCGGCTGGCCGGTGCTGGACGACAGTGCCCTGGTGCAGGACAGCCTGCAGCTGGTCATTCAAGTCAATGGCAAGCTGCGCGGCCACATCGAGATGCCGGCCAGTGCCAGCCGCGAAGAAGTCGAAGCCGCCGCACGGGCCAACGACAACGTGCTGCGCTTCGTCGATGGCCTGACTATTCGTAAAGTGATCGTAGTGCCCGGGAAACTGGTCAATATCGTCGCCAGCTAAGTGGATCAGGCGCCAGGTCCAGCCTGGCGCCGAATAAAACCTTTCGGGTCGCATGATCGGCCCACCTGGTTTCAAGGGGAACAACAAGATGATCAAACGCAATTTGCTGGTGATGGGCCTCGCCGTTCTGCTGAGCGCCTGCGGTTTCCAGCTGCGCGGCACCGGCACCACCGAGCTGGCGATCAAGGAACTCGACCTGAGCGCCCGCGATGCCTACGGCCCGACCGTGACCCAAATGCGTCAGGTGCTGGAAAGCAGCGGCGTCAAGCTCTACAGCGGCGCCCCTTACAAACTGGTGCTGACCGGCGAACAGGAAAGCCAGCGCATCCTCAGCTACGCAGGCGCCGGCCGCACTGGCGAGTATCAGCTCAGCACCGTGCTCAGCTATGACATCAATGGCCAGGGCAACTTGCCACTGATGAGCGACAAGCTCGAAGTGCAGAAAGTCTTCATCCACGACGGCAACAATCTGGTGGGCTCCGACCAGGAAGCCAATGACGCTCGCAAGGACATACGTCGTGAACTGGTGCAACGCATGATGCTGCGCCTGCAGCAGCTGACCCCGACCCAACTGGAGCAGCTGCAACAGACCGCCGAGGCCCGCGCCAGGGCTGAAGCCGCGGCATTGGAAGCGGCGCAGAAGGCTGAAGCGCAAACGCCGCGTCAGTCGCCTGTCGAACTGCCGCAGCAGTAAGCGTTGCGGGGCGCCCCGGCGCCCCGTTCGCCCTCTTCTATGAAACTCGCTCCCGCCCAACTCGCCAAGCACCTGCAAGGCCCCCTCGCGCCGGTCTATATCATCAGTGGCGATGACCCGTTGCTGTGTCAGGAAGCCGCCGACGCCATTCGTGCCGCCGCTCGCCAACAGGGCTTCGACGAACGTCAAGTCTTTGCCGCCGATGCCAGTTTCGACTGGGGGACGTTGCTGCAGGCTGGTGCGAGCATGTCGCTGTTCGCCGAAAAACGCCTGCTTGAATTGCGCCTGCCATCCGGTAAACCCGGTGACAAAGGGGCCGCCGCGTTCATCGAGTACTGCTCGCGTCCGGCCGAAGACACGGTGTTGTTGATCAGCCTGCCCAAGCTGGACGGCAGCGCGCAGAAAACCAAGTGGGGCAAGGCGCTGGTCGAAGGCCAGCACACCCAGTTCGTGCAAATCTGGCCGGTGGATGCCAACCAGCTGCCGAGCTGGATCCGTCAACGATTGTCCCAGGCCGGGCTGTCCGCCAGCCAGGACGCCGTGGAACTGATCGCTGCCCGGGTCGAGGGCAACTTGCTGGCTGCGGCCCAGGAAATCGAAAAACTCAAGCTGATGGCCGAGGGTGGGCAGATCACCGTTGAAACCGTGCAAGCGGCGGTGGCCGACAGTGCGCGCTTCGATGTATTCGGACTGACCGATGCCATCCTCAACGGTGAAGCGGCGCATGCCCTGCGCATGCTTGAAGGACTGCGGGGTGAAGGCGTCGAGCCGCCGGTGATCCTCTGGGCCCTGGCCCGAGAGCTGCGCGTGTTGGCCAACCTGTCGTTGCAATACAGTCAGGGCGTGCCGCTGGACAAGGCCTTCAGCGCTGCGCGACCGCCGATCTGGGATAAACGCAAACCACTGATGAGCAAAGCCTTGCAACGCTACCCGGCGCAACGCTGGGCGCAGTTGTTGCTGGAAGCGCAGCGCATCGATGCGCAGATCAAGGGCCAGGCTGCGGGTTCACCGTGGATGAGCCTGAGTCGGTTGTCGTTGTTGATGGCGGGCCAACGATTACCGTTGCCTGCTGAATAAGCTCAACAGATCGTCACTGTTTGAAGAGTTCACCGGGGGTAAACCCGAACAACCCCTTGAACGCCGCAATAAACGCCGACGTCGAGTCATACCCGCAGGACAGCGCGGCGTTGGTCACGCTATTCCCCTCCTCCAGCCATTTCAACGACGACAGCAGCCGCATCCGCTGGCGCCACCCTCGAAAGCTCAACCCGGTTTCCCGCTGAAACAGCCGCATCAGGGTTTTCTCCGACGTGCCCAACCGCTGCGCCCATTCTTGCAAGGTCACGTTTTGCTCAGGGTTTTCAAGCAGCTCGTTGCACAATCCCAGCAACCGTTCATTTCGCGGCAACGGCAGGGAGAACTCCACTTCCGGCAGACTCGCCAACTGATCCAGCAGCACATTCACCAACCGCGTTTCCTGGCTATCCCCCTGTGGATATTCCACCGGCAGCAGGCAAAAACGCTTGATCAGCTCCCGGGCCAGCGGCGTCACCTCGAGCACTCGGCAACGCCCGTCCGCCCATGGGCAATCCTCGCGGCGCACATAGAGGCTGCGCATTTCAGCGCGCATCGAAGTCACCACCTGGTGTTCGAGATCCGCTGGAATCCAGATGCCCCACTGCGGCGGCGCAAAAAAACTGCCCTCGGCGGTGTGTACCCCAAGAACGCCGCTGATGGCGTAGGAGAACTGCACCCAGTCGTGGCGATGGGACGGAGTCCAGGAGCCGGCATTGAGGCTTTCCGCCCGGGCGAACAGTGGACGGGGCAACGCTGTCAGGGTGGGGATCGTCCGCTCGAGAGTGATTTGTCCGTTAGCCGGCATTGACAGACCTTATGTCGTAAAATGGCTATGAACGACGTTACGCCATGCCACTCATATATTCAACACAGGCGATCCTGTGGGAGTGGGCTTGCCCGCGATAGGGGAGGCACATTCAATATCTCTGTGTCTGATACACCGCTATCGCGGGCAAGCCCGCTCCCACAAGTTTCCGGTTACACCCACCGCAGTACATCAGCGCTCAATAATCGCCGTTACGCCCTGCCCCCCCGCGGCGCAAATCGAGATCAAGCCCCGCCCCTTGCCTGCGGCATCGAGCAACTTCGCCAGGTTGGCGACAATCCGCCCGCCGGTGGCCGCAAACGGATGCCCGGCAGCCAGTGAACTGCCTTTCACGTTGAGTCGGCTGCGGTCGATGGCACCGAGCGGCGCGGCAAGGCCGAGGCGGGTTTGGCAATAGTGTGGATCTTCCCAGGCCTTCAATGTGCACAGCACCTGCGCGGCAAAAGCTTCGTGGATTTCGTAGTAATCGAAGTCCTGCAAGGTCAGGCCATTGCGCGCCAGCAAACGCGGCACGGCATAGACCGGCGCCATCAACAGCCCTTCGGCACCCTTGACGAAGTCCACCGCCGCCGCTTCGCCATCGCGCAGGTAAGCGAGGATCGGCAACCCACGTTCCTTCGCCCATTCCTCACTGCCCAACAGCACCAACGACGCGCCATCGGTGAGCGGCGTGGAGTTGCCCGCGGTCAGGGTGCCCCTGGCACTTTTCTCGAACGCCGGTTTGAGCGAGGCGAGTTTTTCCAGGGTCAGGTCCGGGCGCAGGTTGTTGTCGCGAGTCAGGCCGAGGAAGGGTGTCATCAGATCGTTGTGCCAGCCTTCGGTGTAGGACGCGGCCAGTTTCTGGTGGCTTTCGAGGGCCAGTTGATCCTGCTCCTGCCGCGGAATCTCCCAGGTCTGGGCCATCAGCTCGCAGTGTTCGCCCATGGACAGCCGGGTTCGCGGTTCGCCGTTGCGCGGCAGTTCGGGGATCAGATGATGGGGACGCAGCTGTAGGAAGGTTTTCAGTTTGTCTCCAGTAGTCCTGGCGCGATTGGCTTGCAGCAGAAGCTTGCGCAAGCCTTCGTTGACGCCGATCGGCGCGTCGGAGGTGGTGTCAACGCCACCGGCAATGCCGCACTCGATCTGCCCAAGGGCGATCTTGTTCGCCACCAGCAGCGCCGCCTCAAGGCCGGTGCCGCAGGCTTGCTGAACATCGTAGGCCGGGGTGGTCGGTGACAACCGCGAACCGAGTACGCACTCGCGGGTCAGGTTGAAATCCCGGGAATGCTTGAGCACCGCCCCGGCGGCCACTTCACCGATGCGCAGGCCGTGCAGGTTGTAGCGTTCGATCAGACCCTCGAGCGCGGCGGTGAGCATTGCCTGGTTACTGGCGGTGGCGTATGGCCCGTTGGAGCGGGCGAAAGGGATACGGTTACCGCCGATAATCGCGACGCGACGCGGTTGAGTCATGAAAAGCTCCTGATCAAATATCCAATGGCGAACACCGTCCCCTGTGGGAGCGAGCTTGCTCGCGATGACGGTGCGTCAGCTACATTGATCTCAACTGACACACCGCCATCGCGAGCAAGCTCGCTCCCACAGGTTTCAAGCGTAGGCCTAATCCCATGGATCGAACGACTGATTGCCATTCGTGGTCCACACTTTGAACCCCAGCTGCTGGAGCGCGTTCCATGTCTGACCGCTATATCGACTTCGCCAATTCGTCCATCGGCCATCGTCTGGTCGGGGCCCTGGGTCTGCCGTCTCCGGTACGACTGGAGCGCTGGCAAGCCGGACGGCTGCGCCCGATCGAGGGGGCGCTGCTGATCGGCGGCGGACCGCTGGCGGAAAAGGTCAGCGCCTTCGCCAACCGCCTGACCGACGCGATTTACAGTTACGGCACCGACCCTTCAATGGCCACGGCGTGGATTCCCGGTCATGGACCGAAACTCAAGGCCGTGGTGTTCGATGCCAGCGATCTGATGCAGACCGACCAGCTCAAACAGCTGCGCGAATTCTTCCAGCCACTCATTAAAAACCTTGATCACGGCGCCCACCTGGTGATCCTGGGGCGGGCACCGCAGTCTTTGAGCGACCCGTTCGCCGCCAGTGCCCAGCGGGCCCTGGAAGGTTTCAGCCGGTCGCTGGCCAAGGAATTGCGCGGCGGGGGCACCTTGCAGCTGATCCAGGTCGGTGAAGGTGCCGAGGATCAACTTGAAGGCCCGTTGCGGTTTTTCCTTTCGCCCAAAAGCGCTTTCGTTTCCGGACAAGTCGTTCGCCTGGACGCCTGCAACACGCAGGTGACGGACTGGACTCGCCCGCTGTCGGGTCGCAAGGCGCTGGTTACCGGCGCGGCACGCGGCATTGGTGCGTCCATTGCCGAAACCCTCGCCCGTGACGGTGCCGAGGTGATCCTGCTGGACGTGCCGCCAGCCAAGACCGATCTCGAAGCCCTCGCCGCCCGCCTTGGCGGGCGCGGCATCACGCTGGACATCTGCGCCGAAGACGCCGCCGCGCAGTTGATCGAGCAATTGCCCGACGGCATCGACATTGTCGTGCACAACGCCGGCATCACCCGGGACAAAACCCTGGCCAACATGACCCCGGAATTCTGGGATGCGGTGCTGGCGGTCAATCTCAATGCGCCGCAGGTGCTGACCAAGGCGCTGCTCGACAGCGGCACCTTGCAGGATGACGGCCGGGTGATCCTGCTTGCCTCCATCAGTGGCATCGCCGGCAATCGCGGGCAAACCAACTATGCGGCGAGCAAGGCCGGGCTGATCGGTCTGGCTCAGGCCTGGGCGCCGCTGTTGAAGGCGCGCGGCATCAGCATCAATGCGGTGGCGCCAGGCTTCATTGAAACCCAGATGACCGCGCACCTGCCGTTCGGTCTGCGTGAAGCCGGGCGACGCATGAGCTCCCTAGGCCAGGGCGGCCTGCCGCAAGACGTCGCTGAAGCGGTGGCCTGGTTGGCGCAACCCGGCACCGGGGCGTTCACCGGGCAAGCATTGCGGGTCTGTGGCCAAAGTGTTTTGGGGGCTTAGGCATGATCATCGAATGGCACACACTCAACCGCGAACCGAGCCTGACGGACCTCTATGTAAAGGCCGCGACGCGACGCAAAATCACCGGCACTACGCTGCCGACTGCAGGTTTGCGCTGCTGGATCACGGTCGATCCACAGCGGCTGGCGGCCTATCGCAAAGTCTGCGGCTTTGCCGACAACGGCTTGCTGCCCCCCACCTATCCGCACATCCTGGCGTTTGCCCTGCAAATGCAATTGCTCACTGACAAGACCTTTCCGTTCCCACTGCTGGGGTTGATACACCTGAGCAACCGCATTCGCATCCTGCGGCCAATGGGCGGGGTCAATCGCGCGCGGGTCAGCGTGCAGGTGCAGAACCTGCAACCCCATGCCAAGGGCGCAACGTTCGACCTGGTGACAACCCTCGACGATCAGTTGGGCGTGTTGTGGGAAGCGCAAAGTCAGATGCTGTGCCGGGGCGTAAAACTGGAAGGCGAGCCTGTCGAGGAAGTGTTGGCATCGACGCTGGAGCTGATGGAGGTGGCGCGCTGGCAAGCGCCAACGGACATTGGCCGGCAGTACGCCAAGGTATCCGGCGACTACAACCCGATTCACCTGAGTGCCGTCAGCGCCAGGCTGTTCGGCTTCCCGACCGCCATTGCCCATGGGTTGTGGAACAAGGCCCGGACGATCGCGGCGTTGAGTGAGCACTTGCCGGCGGCGAATGTCGAGATCGCGGTGCAGTTCAGGAAGCCGGTGCGGTTGCCGAGCGAGGTGACACTGCTGTCCAGCGCGGCCGGTTCCAGTGGCGATTTCCAGTTGGTGGGTGCGGGGGATCTTGAGCATATGGTGGGGCATTGGCGGCCTGTCGCTTGACCCGAACGCCGTGATGTTTATCTGGGTGGATAGTTCGCCAGTATCCGTCCAACCGTTTCGCGAATCGCCGCACTACGATCAGCGGGATTGGGTGAGTGGCTGAGCATTTGTTCATCACTGCCGCGCCACACCAGCTTGCCGTCCTTGCCATCGAGCAGGTCGATCTGGATGGTCGCCACCTTGTAGCTGACGTTGCGGGTTTCGTTGTACATCGGCCCGCCCCAGTAGCCATTCCATGGGTTGCCCCAAGCGCCGCCGTAATTGGTGGTCACTTGTTGCTGGCGCTCTTCGACGATCAGGTAGGTCTGCACGCTCAAGTCACCCCGGGTACCGGGGGCAGCGGGACGCAAGCCGCGTTGGTCGAGCTGATCGGCAACCGATTGGCGCACGCGCTGTTCAGTCAGGTCGCTCTTGATCCGCGGGTCATCGGGCCGGTATTGCAGGGCGGGTTCTTTCCAGCTCCAGCTGCGGTAGGCGGAGAAGTCGCGGCTGGCATCGAAGTCATGATTGACCTGAGAGGCGCAGGCGCCGAGCAGCGCGGCCAGGGCCAGTAAAGCGAGACGGCGGAACATGATATTTCTCCGGTTGAAGACATGAACCTGCGGAACGCTTCTTGATGACGAAGCTAATTCGGAGGATACGCCGACATTGCCTTTTCCACAGCCTCCCGTATGGCGTCGGTCTGCGCGCCCTGGCTGCCGCGCTGGCTGGTTTCGGCACTGGAACTCCACACCGGTTGACCGCTTCGGGCATCGAACAGATCCACCTGTACCACCACGACCTGCTCCTGATAGGTTCGAACGATCGGTACGGTGTTGTATACGCCATAGCCACTGCCGTAACGGTTGTAACCGCCGTAGCCGCCATACCCGCCGCCGTAGTAACCGTAGTCATCGCGAACCTGGCGCAAACGCGTTTCCAGGCGCAGATCGGCGCTGACAAACAGGTCAGCCTGGCGATTGTCATGCAAGGGGCGCAGACCGCGCTGGTCGAGAGCGCTGCTGACGGCTTCGGCCACCTGCGCCGAGTCCGCCCAAGCGGTACCAGGCGGCAGTCGCCCATCGAGCCAGGCCCAGCTGCGGTAGCGCCCATAGTCGCGCGGTGGCGCCGGGTACGCGCTGCGGTCGAAGGTGGTAGCCGCCTGAGGCGGTGCCGGCGGCAAGGGGTTGGATGTCGCCACATAAGGATTGCTGCCCTGACAGGCCGCCAACCCCAGACAGATCACCAGTAACCCTGAACGACTTTTCATTTCACGCTCCGATCAGACCGGCCGACAGATCCAGTGCAAGTAGCGCCCAAGCCCGGCGAAGCTTGGGTGGCGACGGTGGGCCAGCTCCATCTCCAGCAAGTCCACCAGTTCGGCACGGGCCTGGAACTCCACCGGCATGTAGTCGTGAAAAACCCGTACCCCGCTCTGGGTTTCGACCCGCCACAGGCCTTCAAGTTGCGCTGCCAGTTCACGCGGATCGAGGGGCTGCTGCGGGGTCAGACTCTGCTTCTCACCGGCCATGTCGTTCTTGCGCATCTTGCGAAAGTGCCCCTTGAGCAGGTTGCGGTAAATCAGCGCATCGCGGTTGTAGAACGCCAGGGATAACCAACCTTCGGGTACAGTCAACTGATGCAGCACCGGCAGGATCGCGTGGGGTTCGGCGAGCCACTCGAGCACGGCGTGACACAGCACCAGGTCGTAGGGCTCGGTGAGTTGACCGAGCAGTTCCTGCCAGGGCGCCTGAATGAAGGTCGCGGTCTGCCCGGCGTCGACGAAGCGCTGGCGGGCACCTTCAAGCATCGGCGCGGCGGGTTCGGCGAGCGTGACCTGATGGCCGCGCTGAGCCAGCCACAACGACATGTGACCCAGGCCGGCACCGATGTCGAGTACCCGCAATGGCCGATCCGGCAGGATTTCGGCCAGGTCGGCCTGAAGCACGGCCAGACGGATCGCGCCTTTGGCACCGCCATAGATTTTTTCGGCGAAGCGGGTCGCCAGTTGATCGAAATGTCGGTCGCTCATCAGCTGAACCTCCGCTCGCTGTCGGCGAGCTTGTTGCGCACCACTTCGTTCATGTCCAGCCCCAGCTCGCTGCACAACAGCAAGAGATAGAGCACGATATCGCCGACTTCCTGCCCGGCATGGGCCAGTTTGTCCGCCGGCAGCTGGCGCGACTGGTCTTCGGTCAGCCACTGGAAGATCTCCACCAGCTCGGACATCTCCACGCTCGCGGCCATGGCCAGGTTTTTCGGGCTGTGAAATTGCCGCCAGTCATTGCGGTCACGGATGGCGTGCAGGCGTTCGGTCAGTTCAACAAGGTTCATCGGGCTCTCCTGAAGGCGTATAGCTTCCGGTGGATGGCCGGTGATGGCAAGGGGCGTTAGCCCCCTGGTAGGAGCTGGCTTGCCAGCGAAGGCGTCTTCACAAGCGACTCAAGGCTTGAAGCCGCCTTCACCGTAGGAGCCAGGCTTGCCGGCGAAGGCGTCTTCATGGGCGGTGTAAGGCTTGAGGCCGCTTTCGCTGGCAAGCCAGCTCCTACAGGGGGGGTCCTCAACAGACTGGAAACTTTGCGTCATACTCAAACGATTCCGGCTTCAGGGAACTCGCCACTGTGATCGCAGGCCCAAGGCTCAACCACTTCAACAGGACGTTCACGACATGCAGGTAGAAAGCTTTTTCGAATGGCTCGGCCAGGCCCTCGGTTCGATCATCCGGTTCATCGTTGATGCCCTCAGCGGGCTGTTCAATCTGTTGAGCCATGCCGGCAGCAACTTTGTCGAAGGACTGTCCCGGGCGCTGGGCATGGATGCGTCGATCATCAGCATCCTCGCGTTGATCGTGGGGTTGATGCTGTTGTGGGCGGCGATTCGCGCCTTCATGAGCGCATCGATCATCATGGGGATCATCTGGTTGCTGTTGGGGCTTTGGTTGTTGAGCTGGATTATCCACTAGCACCACCAAACCCTGTGGGAGCGAGCTTGCTCGCGATGGCGGCGTGACAGTCACCATGGATATTGAATGTGCCGACCTCATCGCGAGCAAGCTCGCTCCCACATGGATCGCGGCAGACTCCGAATGTATCGCTACAATGCCCGCTCCCCCAAGGAGCCCGCATGTCCAACCTGATCGCCGACTGGCGCGACCGCCCTACTCACCGCAAGGTCTGGGCGCTCGCCGCCCCCATGATTCTGTCGAACATTTCCGTACCGCTGGTGGCGCTGGTAGACAGTACGGTCATCGGTCACCTGCCGCACGCCCATCAACTGGGCGCCGTCGCGGTCGGCGCCAGCCTGTATACCGTTCTTGCCTGGGCCATGGGTTTCCTGCGCATGGGCTCCACCGGCTTTGCCGCCCAGGCGGCGGGGCGCGGGGATGGCGCGGCGCTGCGGCAAATCCTGTTGCAGGGCTTGCTGCTGGCCATGGGGTTGGCCATTGTCCTGGGAGCGGTGGGCGTGCCGTTGAGCGGCGTCGCGCTGCATTTCATGCAACCCTCGGCCGAACTGGATCAACTGACCCGCGAATTTTTCCACACGCGGCTGTTCGGCCTGCCGGCGGCACTGGCCAGTTATGCCCTGGTCGGCTGGTTCCTCGGTACCCAGAACGCCCGGGCGCCACTGGCGATTCTGCTGAGCACCAACCTGGTCAACATCGCCTTGAACCTGTGGTTTGTCCTGGGGCTGGAATGGGGCGTGGTCGGTGCTGCGCGGGCCTCGGTGATCGCCGAATGGACTGGCGCACTGGTCGGCCTGCTGATGACCCGAAACGCCCTGCGCGCCTATCCTGGCCATATCGCCTGGGCTGCGCTGGCGCTGTGGCAGAGCTGGCGACCGCTGCTGGCGGTCAACCGCGACATCTTCATCCGCAGCCTGGTCCTGCAATCGGTATTTTTTCTCATCACCGTGCAAGGCGCGCGACTGGGCGATGCCACCGTCGCCGCCAATGCACTATTGCTCAACGGCCTGCTGCTGACTGCCCATGCGCTCGATGGACTGGCCCACGCCGTGGAGGCTCTTTGCGGGCACGCCATCGGCGCTCGCGACCGCGACGCCCTGCGCCGCTCGTTGGTGGTGGCCTGTGGTTGGTCCTTACTCGCGAGCCTGGGCTTCGCCGCGCTGTTTCTATTCGCCGGTCATCTGTTCATCGAAATGCAGACCGACATCCAAAGCGTGCGTGACACCGCGTTCATCTATCTGCCTTACCTTGCCGCCCTGCCGCTGATTGCGGTCTGGAGTTACCTGCTCGACGGCCTGTTCATCGGCGCCACCCGCGCCAGGGAAATGCGCAACGGCATGCTGTTGACGATGATCCTGTTACTGCCGTTCGCTTGGGCGCTGCAGGACTTGGGCAACCATGGTCTGTGGATAACGTTCCTGTGGTTCATGGCCTTGCGCAGCTTGACCCTTGGCGCTTTTGCCTGGTTCCTGCGCAAGAACGATGGCTGGTTTACAGGCCGGGCACACTGATCCGGCGCGGCCATGACCAACGCCTGGTCAGCGTTGACCGGCCTGCCATCGCTCGCGCAGTCTGTCCAGACGCTCCCGCTGAGTCTGCCCCGACAAAGGCAGCAGCAGCGCCGCGCGGGGGTATTGCAAGCGCAGCCATAACCAGTCATCGAGCACCGCACGTTCGTTGAAACCCAGCGCCAGCCCGTCCTGCATATGCGCCCACAGGTTGTGGTAATCGGTCCCGGTGGATTGGCTCCAGTGCCAGGCGTGCTGTTCCAGCAGACAGGTTTGCAGCTTTCCCTGTTGACCGGGGCTCAGGCTTTCTTCTACGGCTAAAGGGCTGACGGCGAGCCCTGGGTTGTGCAGCTGTTGCCAACTCTGACAGCCGATCGCGCGATCCGCCCAGGTTCCGCCGAACCAGTGCAACTGACTGATCGGCCCCAGCCAGCGACTCAGCTCCCGGGCATCGCAGGCATCGAAAAAATAACTGGCAGTGTTGGGGTTGTAGTAGTTCAACAAAGCGCGGTGATGCAAGCCGACCGAGACCGTGAGCATACGGCGCAAATGCACCAGCAACGACGAAGGCGACACCCCACTGAAGACCAACAGTCCACGCCAGTCTTGCGCTTGGCCGTAGCACAATTCGGTCAGCGCCGGGCATGAGCCCAGCTCGACCAGAACCGGACCCTGTTCACGCGATGCATGCAGTTCCGTCTCTTCGAACAGCCAGAACCACCGCACGTGACCAAACGTTTGCCGCAGTATCGCCGCCGCCAGTGGCGCACCTGGCACATCCAGCAATAGCCATTGCGGGCTCGCGGTAATCATGCCGCACCGCTCCGGCCAAATCGCGTCGCCGCCCGGCAGGTACAGAACACTTCAGCGCAGTGCGTGAAACTGCCGCCACCCGGCAGCAGGCACAGCAGCATCAAGGGCTCGCCGGAGCGAAGCAATCGGAGCAAGCCTTCGTCGGGCGGACAATCCTCCGTAGCAGGAGGCTCCCGAGACTCTTCGCCAGCTTTTGGCAGGTGTAGAAAACCGGTAATCAGCGGCTGATCCGGATCCCCCTCGATGAAACTCACCACCACCTCGGTCCCCTGGCTCAGCGGCGAATCCGTTGCGTTCAGTTCATTTGCCAAGGGCAGCCAACAGTGGGTGGGGATCGCGCCCTCGCCCTGGTAAAGCCAATCGAACTGGACGGCAACCGGCCTGGACGGATCCGGTCGAGACTCTTCGACATCGACGACCCAGGCCCGTTGCAGGCTGTGCATGCGTGGTTTCGCTGTGCAAGGGGGCGACACAAGGGGCGCTTCCCGGTGAATCGCGCGAATATGATTGCTATAGGGGGCCACTGGATCCTGGCTTCCCTGATGTTCGATGTGGGTCAATAGCCACAGTTGATTCCAGTTGGCGACCGGATGGCCGGACAGCGACATCAGTTGACCACTGCGCAGCGTCGACAGGTCCGTACGGCCTTCGGCCCCTTGGGCGGTTCGTTGCCCCTGAAGCTGAAACTGCCGCACTGCCGGTAGCTCGCTGTCGACGCGAAAATCCGCCAGTTCGCCAAGGCGAAAATGCGCCTGACCATCGCCGAAGACCACACAGTGCCCATCCGCATGGTGCTCGAAATGATAGTTAAGCCGTTCCTGCGCACACAGACGCTGGAGAAACTGCAGGTCCGATTCCCGGTATTGCGTACAGAAATCACGGGGCGGGTAATCGCCGCTCAGCTCGAAGCGCCGATCCCTGTCGGCGATGCCATGCTCCCTGAGTATTTGACTGAGGATCTGCGGCACCGAGCGGGCGCTGAAAATTCGCTGGCTGAAGCGCTGGGACAGGCATGCCAGCTTCGGCCCCAGCCGCACGCGGCAGAGCCGGACACCCGGACCATGGTCACGCTGGACGATTTCGTGCAGTTGTCCATGGATGGCGTGTCCCGCCGGCCTGATGTGCAGAGAAGCCGGTTGGTAAATCAAGCTGGCAAGGTCAAGCGTCGGGTCATCTATCAGCAGATCCACATCGAACGCAAAAGGCTCGCTGATGGCTTCTCTACCGGTAAAGGCCAAGACTTCGAAGGCGTCGGACAGACCTGCTACGTCCAGACGAAATGAAGGCTCGTTGACTGGATCGAACATCGGCGATTCTCTACAGGAGGGGCGGCCGGGGATTCTCGCCGAGAGACATGGCCGAGTAGAGAGGCGAAATACAACTTAGGAAATGACCTACGTGAAAAGAAGACCAAATACCTTTAATAGCCAAAATCGGGGAAATTTCCTTCAAAGATAAAGAAACGTCCTACCAGGTCATCCGAAACTTCCGCAGCGCGTGGAACATTTTCAGACAACCCGGTGAGAACGACGACTTACCTCAAGAGGACAGGTAAGACGAACGGGTCAGACCCAGACGCAGTGCGTCGAGGAACTGAGTACGCTCGGCGGCGGTGATGCGAGCGCTGGCGCACTTGTCGCGGTAGTGGGTCATCAACTCTTCCGGCGACAAGTGCACGTAACGCAGCATGTCTTCGATGGTGTCGTGGGTTTCGATACCCGCGTGGTACACGCTGCCGTCGGCGTTCTGGTAGATGTTCACCGAGTCGGTGTCACCGAACAGGTTGTGCATGTCGCCGAGAATTTCCTGATAGGCACCGACCAGGAAGATACCGAGCAGGTAGTCTTCGCCTTCGTTCAAACCGTGAACCGGCAGGCTGGTTTCGATGCTCTGCTCATCGACGTATTGCTTGATCTTGCCGTCGGAGTCGCAGGTCAGGTCCTGCAGCACCGCGCGGCGCAGCGGCTCTTCGTCGAGACGGTGCAACGGCAGGATCGGCAGCACCTGGCCGATAGCCCAGGTGTCCGGCAGGCTCTGGAACACCGAGAAGTTACAGATGTACTTGTCGGCCAGCTTGTCGTTGAGCTCGTCGAGCACCTGACGGTGCGAACGCTGACGGGCCTTCAGCGAGTTGTGCAGGCGACGGCACACGGCGAAGTAGCATTGTTCGGCCAGGGCTTTCTCGGCCAGGGTCAGCTTGCCGTCAGCGTACTGGGTGGCCACGTCGCTCATGTAGTGCGTGGCGCGCCAGTAGGTTTCGGTGACCATCTCGATGTCGGTCGGCCCCAGCAGGTCAACCAGCCACTGCACGGTTTCCGGCAGTGCTTCCTTGTTCTCGATCTGCGGCACGTCGTCGTTGTGTTTCTCGACGTCGGTCACCTGCACCACCAGCATGGCGTGGTGGGCGGTCAGGGAACGGCCGCTTTCGGAGAAGATGTTCGGGTGTGGCAGGCTCTGCGCGTCGCAGAATTCCTTGAGCATCCCGACCACGACACCGGCGTAATCGTCCATGTCGTAGTTGATCGAACTGGCGTTGCGCGAGTGCGTACCGTCGTAGTCCACACCCAGGCCACCGCCGACGTCGATGTGGTCGACCGGCAGGCCGAGGTTGCGCAACTCGCCGTAGTAACGGATCGCTTCCTTGAAGCCGTGCTGGTAGTCCGCCAGGTTGGCGATCTGCGAGCCCATGTGGAAGTGCAGCAGGCGGATGCCCTGGTCCAGGCCAGCCGCGCGGAAGCGCTCGACCACCGACAGCAGTTGCGCCGCCGACAGGCCGAACTTGGATTTCTCGCCGCCGGTGTCCGCCCACTTGGACGAGGCCAGGGACGACAGGCGCACCCGCAGGCCGACCTGTGGCTTGACCTTGAGCGAGGCGGCTTCTTCAATCACCAGGCCGACTTCGGATTCTTTCTCGATCACGATGAACACATTGTGGCCAAGCTTCTGGCCCATCAGCGCCAGGCGAATGAACTCACGGTCCTTGTAACCGTTGCAGACGATGGTGCCGCCCTTCGGCGCCAGGGCCAACACGGCCAGCAACTCAGGCTTGGAACCGGCTTCAAGGCCGATCGACACATCCTGGGTGGCGATGATGTTCTCGATCACCGCTTCTTGCTGGTTAACCTTGATCGGGTACAGGGCGGTGTATTTGCTCTGGTATTCCAGACGCTCGATGTTCGCATCGAAGGCGCCG
>Ga0213829_1001644_pt1 | contig 15606 bp, 15 predicted proteins | sample MC6MC0896MG_FD_180665 | JGI IMG/M metagenome (GOLD analysis project Ga0213829, IMG submission 180665) | Enriched soil aggregate microbial communities from Iowa State University, Ames, United States - MC6-MC0896-MG | ecosystem: Environmental > Terrestrial > Soil > Unclassified | place: USA: Iowa...
CCATGCTGGCAGCATGCAGCTTGAACTCGCGGGTATAGACCTTTCTTTCGTTCATGAAACCTCCAAGTTGGCGAAATCATATCGCCCTTAAGAGGTGTCCGGAATTATTAGGCCAGTTCAGCTTGCCGGCGAAGGCGTCTGCTGGGGAGCTGCATGGCTTGAGGCTGCCTTCGCTGGCAAGCCAGCTCCTACAGAGATCAGCTGTGTATTGATGAATTGGGCTCGGGCGCCAACCTGCCGGCTTGCCGGCGAAGGCGTCTGCATGGGCACTGCATGGCTTTAGGCCGCCTTCGCCGGCAAGCCGGCTCCTACAGTTTGATATGCATGCGGATCAGAGCCAGGCCAGGCGGTGGACCGCGTCTAGTCAATCTTCTAGCTGCGCAAAGCGGCTGGCAATGTCCTCGCCGGTGAAATCGGTCTTCCCGCCTTCCGGTTGATTGAACAGACGGATCGCGACGAAATGCGGATCTTCCCCCATATCGAACCAGTGGGGCGTACCAGCCGGGATCGAGATCAGGTCGTTTTTCTCGCATAGCACCGCGTAGACGTAATCGCCGATATGCAGGCTGAACAAGCCACGCCCCGCAACGAAAAACCGCACGACGTCTTCATCACAGCGGTACTCCTTGAGAAGCTCGGCTGTGCGCGGGTGATCGCTGGTATGGCTGACCACATCCACGTTGATATACCCCTGCTCAGTCATCAGCTCGTCGATCGGCGCCTGGTACGCGACGATGATGTCTTCCGGGCTGGCGCCGGGCTGGAGCCTGGTCGCAGCTTGCCAGCGGTCAAAGCGCACTCCCTGCTCGGCCAGGGTCGAGGCGATATCGTCGAAGTGGGTCAGCACCTTGTTCGGCAGTTCCGGACTGCTGACAGGGTAAACGGACAGGCTGCTCATGGTTGTTTCCTCGATTGTTCACAGGACAGGCTCATGGCCTGTCCTCTTGCATGCATGTCGCAATCATAACGGCAGCCGCGAACGCGGCCAGGCTGGCAATACTAAAGGTCAATGTGGCGCCGAGGGCGTTCCAGCTATAGCCTGCGTACAACGCCCCCAGTGCGCCGCCGGTACCGGCCAGTGCCGCGTACAACGCCTGCCCCTGCCCTTGCTGGCGAGCGCCGAAACTGCGTTGCACGAACTGGATGGCCGCCGCGTGAAAGCTGCCGAAGGTGGCCGCGTGCAGGACCTGGGCGAACAGCAACACCCACAGGTACTCGGCGAACGAACCGAGCAACAACCAACGCAGCGTCGCCAGCAGGAAACTCGCCAGCAGCACCCGCCGCACGGAGAAACGCGCGAGGATCTTGCTCATGGCCAGGAACATCAGGACTTCGGCCACCACGCCGACCGCCCAGAGCATGCCGATCAAGCCACGGCTGTAACCGAGTCGCTCGAGGTGCAAGGTCAGAAAGGTGTAATACGGCCCGTGGCTCAGCTGCATCAGGGCCACACAAGCGTAAAAGGCCAGCACCCCAGGGCTGCGCAATTGCCTGAGAAAACCGTCCCCCGCCAGCCGCTCCCCTTGAAGCGGTTGGGCGTTTGGCACCCACAGGCTGCTGACCACGATCCCGGCCAGGATCAGCAGCAGCGCCACCGGATAGATGTCGAGGCTGAGCCATTCGAACAGCCGGCCCAGCGCGACCACGGTGATGATGAAGCCGATCGAACCCCACAACCGGATCTGGCTGTAGCGTGAGGTCTGCCCCTTCAAATGCGCCAGGGTGATGACCTCGAACTGCGGCAGCACGGCGTGCCAGAAGAAGGCGTGCAAGGCCATGACCATCGCCAGCCAGGCGTAGGTCTTGCTGACGAATATCAGGGAAAACGTCAGCAGGGTGCAGACCGCGCCGAAACGCACGATGGCCAGGCGCCGGCCCGTGTAGTCACCGAGCCAGCCCCAGATGTTCGGCGCCACGCAGCGCATCAACATCGGAATCGCTACCAGCTCGCCGATGCGCGCGCTGGAAAACCCCAAGTGATCGAAGTACAGCGCCAGGAACGGCGCCGTCGAACCGAGCAAGGCGAAATAGAATAGATAGAAACTGGAGAGCCGCCAGTACGGGAGCGCCGCCATCGTCGTCAAACTGCAGCGGCTTTGAGACTCTGCACGAAAACTGCCTGCGCGACGATCATGCTGCGTTAAAAACAGGCTCGCAATGCTCATGTAGGTTCCTACACTCCGCTTGCTCGCCTGTTTTTGCCTTGCCTGATCGCCGCTCGGCGAGTTTTCGTACAGACCCTGCGTCAGCCATTAAAGCTGACCCAGCACCGGCGTGCTCACCCGCACATTGGCGTTCTGCCCGCGGTGACGCAGCAGGTGATCCATCAGCACGATGGCCATCATCGCTTCGGCAATCGGCGTGGCGCGGATGCCGACGCAGGGGTCGTGACGGCCCTTGGTGATGACGTCCACCGGGTTGCCGTGGATGTCGATGGAACGGCCCGGCGTGGTGATGCTTGAAGTCGGCTTCAATGCCAGGTGCGCGACGATCGGCTGACCGGAGGAAATGCCACCGAGAATGCCGCCGGCATTGTTGCTGAGGAAACCTTCCGGGGTCATTTCATCACGGTGTTCGGTACCACGTTGGGCAACGCTGGCGAAACCGGCGCCGATTTCCACGCCCTTGACCGCGTTGATGCTCATCAGCGCGTGGGCCAGCTCGGCATCGAGACGGTCGAAGATCGGCTCGCCCAGCCCTGGCATCACGCCCTCGGCGACGACGGTGATCTTCGCGCCCACCGAATCCTGGTCGCGGCGCAGTTGGTCCATATAGGCTTCCAGCTCCGGCACTTTGTCCGGGTCGGGGCTGAAGAAGGCGTTCTCTTCCACCGAATCCCAGGTCTTGAACGGGATTTCGATCGGGCCCAGCTGGCTCATGTAGCCGCGAATGACGATGCCCTGGGTGGCCAGGTATTTCTTGGCGATAGCGCCGGCCGCCACGCGCATCGCGGTTTCCCGCGCCGAGCTGCGACCACCGCCGCGGTAATCGCGCTCGCCGTATTTGTGGTGATAGGTGTAGTCGGCGTGGGCCGGGCGGAACAGGTCCTTGATCGCCGAGTAGTCCTTGGACTTCTGGTCGGTATTGCGGATCAGCAGGCCGATGGCGCAACCGGTGGTGCGACCTTCGAACACGCCAGACAGGATCTCGACTTCGTCGGCTTCCTGGCGCTGGGTGGTGTGGCGGCTGGTGCCGGGTTTGCGGCGATCGAGGTCGCGCTGCAAATCGTCGAGGGAGATCTCCAGACCCGGCGGGCAGCCGTCGACAATGGCGACCAACGCCGGCCCATGGCTTTCGCCAGCGGTGGTGACAGTGAACAGCTTGCCGTAGGTATTGCCGGACATGCGGGACGCTCCGTGAAATCGAAACTGAATACGTAATGCGCGCCAGTATACGCAGGCTACCCAAGTAGTTCATCCTCGAACCTTACGGGTGCCCGCGAGTCCAACCGGCACCTTGTTCATGATGGCGTGATGATGCTGCGAGTTCTAGCCTTGAGCCTTACCTTGTTTACCGGCTTTGTACAGGCCACCGTCCTGCAACGGCCGATCACTCTGGATACCGGTACCGGCGAGCTTTTCGGCTCGTTGCTGCTGCCAAAATCCGAGCAACCCGTGCCGGTCGTGCTGATCATTTCCGGTTCCGGTCCGACGGATCGCGACGGCAACAACCCCGACGGCGGACGCAATGACAGCCTGAAGCGTCTGGCCTGGGTCCTGGCCAAACACAATATCGCCAGCGTGCGTTACGACAAGCGCGGCGTGGCGGCGAGCCTCGCGGCGACCCCGGACGAACGCAACCTGTCGGTGGAAGCCTATGTGGCCGACGCCGAGGCCTGGGGCCGGAAGCTGAAAGCCGACCCGCGCTTTGGCCCGCTGATCCTGCTGGGCCATAGCGAGGGGGCCTTGATCGCCAGCCTCGCCGCACCGAGCCTCGACGCCGCCGCGGTGATTTCCATGTCCGGCAGCGCTCGACCGGTCGATCAAGTGTTGCGTCAACAACTGAGCAACCGCTTGCCGCCCCCCCTGATGCTGCGCAGCAATGAGCTGCTCGACAGCCTCAAAGCCGGCCGCACCGACGACAACGTGCCGCCGCAACTGCAAGTGATTTTCCGCCCGAGCGTGCAACCGTACCTGATTTCGCTGTTCCGCCAGGATCCGGCGGCGGCCTTTGGCCAATTGAAGATGCCGGCGCTGATCATCCAGGGCAGCAACGATATCCAGGTCGGCGTCAATGACGCGCGGCTGCTCAAGGCCGCCAAGCCGGATGCCGAACTGGCACTGATCGAGGGCATGAACCATGTGATGCGCATCGTGCCCAACGACGTAAAACGGCAGTTGGCGTCTTATAAGGATCCGCAATTGCCACTGGCGGCCGAACTGGGCACGCGAATCCTCGGATTTATTGACGGACTTCGCACCCAATAGGCGCTGCCTGCCCTCCAGTCCTGACAAAAACGGCCGATAAGCCTTTGTCGCCATCGCTACAGGTGGCGACAAGCAGGCCTGGACAGGATCTCGCCGTCATGACTGAAACCCCGGCTTCACCCGACACCACCGCTGACACAGGGACTGCGCCAGCGGTCGAGCTGCCGTGGGCGGACGTCCACGTCGAGCATCGCAGGATGCTGCGCCTGGCCCCGCTGCAAACCGACCGCAATACGGGTGCCCGCCCGCTGCGCTTTGTCGAATTCGGTTATGCGCATCGCCTTGGCAAGGAACTCAGCCTGATGCGTATGAGCATCACCCTGCCCGGCCAGCGCGTGCGCAAGGAACAGAATCATCTGGACGTGTGGGTCGATCACCGTACCCAACGTGTGCATTTCGGCCCGGACAGTGGCTTGCAGATCGAGCCGGTGAACCGAGGGCTCGGCCGCTTCGTGGCCGCTCAAGGCATCAGCTGGGCGAAGCAGCGCTGGCCCGGCTACACCGTCGACGGCACCGACCTGAGTAACAAAGATGCGTTGAATGAAGACACTCGTCTGCGCCGCGATCATTTTCTGCGGATGCAGGGTTTCGATGTGGTCTACGCCGACGCCCAGCACTTGAAGGGCAGCGTCAAAGAGGTGCGGGTCGGCGATCTGTTGGGTGACTGGAACGCCGAGAAAGTGCAACGGGTGGAAATTATCGAAGCAGCGCAGATGCTGCAGCACGCCGAGCAGCATCTGGCGGAGCAGGAAGTGAAGCTCAAGCAACAGGAGGAACAAGTCAGCCAGTACAAGCGCGAAGACGCCGGGCTGCGGTTTACCATTACGTGCCTGGTGGCGTTTGCGGTGTTTCAGGCGGGGTTGTTGATCTGGATTGCTACGCATCGGTGAGGGCTTGAGACCGCGGTGCGGCCTTCGCGGGCAAGCCTCGCTCCTACAGGTTTTATGTGTGCCGCATCACTTAGGCACGGCACAAAACCTGTGGGAGCGAGCTTGCTCCCACAAGGGTTAGACGCGGGACGCGAACAGTGCCTGATGATCCCGGCACTGCTCCGCCGTCAACATGAACACCCCATGCCCGCCGCGCTTGAAATCGAGCCAGGCGAAGTCGACTTCCGGGTACAGCGCCTCGACGTGAACCTGGCTGTTACCCACTTCGACGATCAGCAACCCCTTTTCGGTCAGGTGATCCGCCGCTTCGGCGAGCATGCGCCGCACCAGGTTCAAGCCATCGTCACCACAAGCCAGGCCCAGCTCCGGCTCGTGCTGGTATTCGTCCGGCATGTCGGCAAAGTCTTCGGCATCGACATAAGGCGGGTTCGATACGATCAGGTCGAAACGCTGACCCGGCAATCCATCGAAACCATCGCCCTGCACCGTGTACACCCGTTCGTCGACACCGTGGCGCTCGATGTTCCGGTTGGCCACTTCCAGCGCTTCGAACGACAGATCGGCCAACACCACTTCGGCGTTGCGGAACTCGTACGCGCAGGCAATGCCGATGCAGCCGGACCCGGTGCACAGGTCGAGGATCCGCGCAGGCTCGCAGCCCAGCCAGGGTTCGAAACGTTTTTCGATCAATTCGCCAATCGGCGAGCGCGGGATCAGCACGCGCTCGTCAACGATGAACGACAGGCCGCAGAACCAGGCTTCACCCAGCAGGTACGCGGTCGGGATGCGCTCTTCGATACGGCGCTTGAGCAAGCGCTGCAGCTTGACCAGCTCATCGTCTTCCAGGCTGCAGTCAAGGTAGCTGTCGGCCATTTCCCATGGCAGGTGCAAGGCACCCAGCACCAGTTGCCGGGCTTCGTCCCAGGCGTTGTCGGTCCCATGGCCGAAAAACAGATCCTCCCCATGGAAGCGACTGACGGCCCAACGAATATGGTCGCGCAGGGTACGAAGGCGGGAAGTGATCACGGCGGCAGACTCCAGAAAAAACGACGGGGGATTCTAACAGCCAAACCGCGCCACGACGACGAAGGAAAAAGCACCTGACCAGCTGTAGGACAATTCTTTTTTTTAGCCCGGCTATTGAACAAATCAGACATCTTGACAACGCTGCGAGCCAACAACGACGGCGCCTACGATAGTAGCGATTCACAGAAGCGCTCAGCCAGAGGACAATGTCGCAAAAGCCCCACCCGAAGGAGCCCCAGAATGTCCGTTCCAAAAACGATGTTTCAACTCAGCGGCCGCGGTTACGCTGCAGCCAATCTGAGCAACGCGACACTTGTCATCATCGATGCCCAGAAAGAATACCTCAGTGGTCCGCTGGCCCTGATCGGCATGGATGCTGCCGTCGCGAACATCAAGCAACTGGTCGCCGCTGCCCGCGCAGCCGGCCGGCCGATCGTGCATGTGCATCACCTTGGCACCGTTGGCGGGCTGTTCGATCCACAAGGCGAGCGCGGTGAATTCATTCCGGGGCTTGAACCGCAGCGTGACGAAACCGTCATCGGCAAATTGCTGCCCAGTGCGTTTCACGGGACAAAACTGCTGGAACACCTGCAGAACCTCGGCTCCCTGGATTTGATCGTCTGCGGTTTCATGAGCCATTCCAGCGTCAGCACCACCGTGCGCGCCGCCAAGAACCTGGGCTTTCGCTGTACCCTGGTAGAAGACGCCTGTGCCACTCGCGACCTGCCGTACAAAGGCGGCGTCCTGAGTGCCGAGCATGTGCAGCAGACCGAAATGGCGATCATGGCGGACAACTTCGCCACCCTCGCCATGACCCGCGAACTGATTTGATCGACGCTCGATGAGCGGTGCATGACGCCGCTCATCCGCAAATGCCTCTGGTGTGCTGTAATTGTCTTAGCCTCAGGAACATCCCGGTCAACTCCCGGTCGAAGGGCCGATACCCATTGAGGAAGGTCGGAATGAAGTTATCCGATGGTTTTGACGCTCGCCGCTTGCGGCCCAAAGGCCGGAGCAACTGGCGTTTTCGCTTCGGCGCAGCTTTCGCTGCCTTGCTGTCGACCTGTGGCGTGCTATTGGCGATGGCCGGTGCGGCCAGTCTGCTGGGTCGCCCACCGGCCCTCGGCGAGTTGAATGCCAGCCCGCTGGGCTCGGCCATCATTCTGGCGGTCGGCCTGTTCGTGCTGTACCTCGGCGTGTGGCTGTGGCGCCGCTGCCGTCGCCGTGCGCGTCAGTCGCGGGAGCTGAACATTGCTCCGCACCTGATGAAAAAACACGACTGAGTCGCCCCGCAGGCGTTTTGTCGCGCCCCATTCGTCTGGAGTTGGGTAAACTGGCCGCCCTTCGCGGAGGCTGACATGCAAGACGACGATTTTTCCCTGTTCAAAAGCGCGATCCAAGGCGTCAAGCCGATCAAGCACGATCGCGCCGAAACCGGCAAACCCAAAGCTGACCGCGCGCAGATTGCCAAGCTGCGCCAGGCCGCTACCGTGCGCACCGATGCCACTACCGTCGACGGGCTGTCTGATCAGTTCGTGATCGACGTCGGCCCGGAAGACGAGCTGATGTGGGCCCGCGACGGGGTGCAGGAAAGCCAGATGCGCAAGCTCAAGGTCGGCCAGATTCCATTCGAAGGCAGCCTCGACCTGCACGGCATGAATGTCGAAAAGGCCCGGGAAACCCTCTGGGCCTTCCTCGCCGAAGCGACGAAGTTCGAAATCCGTTGCGTGCGCGTCACCCACGGCAAGGCCGTGCGCCTGGACGGCAAGCGCCCGATGATCAAAAGCCACGTCAACACCTGGCTGCGCCAGCATTCCCAAGTACTGGGCTTCACCTCCTGCCAGCCCAGACACGGCGGTGCCGGAGCCGTTTATGTGATGCTCAAACGAACCATGATGGAAGGTCGCGACGAGTGAGGCTGTCGCTTCGTGCTTGCAGCGCCGTGTCCGCCACCGTACCCTTGGCCTTTGCGTAAAAATCCCACAGGTAGTTTCATGTCCCTGGAACAGAATTACACCGCGATTCTCGGCCAATTGGGCGAGGACGTATCCCGCGAGGGCCTGCTCGACACGCCAAAGCGTGCCGCCAAAGCCATGCAGTACCTCTGCCGCGGCTATGAACAGACACTGGAAGAGGTCACCAACGGTGCCTTGTTCAGCTCGGACAACAGCGAAATGGTGCTGGTCAAGGACATCGAGCTCTACTCGTTGTGCGAACACCACCTGCTGCCGTTTATCGGCAAGGCCCACGTCGCCTACATTCCGAGCGGCAAGGTGCTGGGGCTGTCGAAAGTCGCGCGGATCGTCGATATGTACGCCCGCCGCCTGCAGATCCAGGAAAACCTCAGTCGCCAGATCGCCGATGCGGTCCAGGAAGTCACCGGTGCCATCGGCGTTGCCGTGGTGATCGAGGCCAAGCACATGTGCATGATGATGCGCGGTGTGGAGAAGCAGAATTCGACCATGATCACCTCGGTGATGCTCGGTGAGTTCCGCGAGAACGCGGCGACGCGCAGCGAGTTTCTCAGCCTGATCAAGTAAATTGCGCCACGCAGAGAACCGGCGTTCATCGCCGGTTTTTTTCGCCTGCGAAAAATCAGGTAAGCTGCGCGCCTTCCATTCGCCCTGTGAGGCTTATCCCGTGTTCGTTAAAGCGCTTCGTGTCGGCCTTGGCCAACTGATCATCTTCATCGACTTCATCACCCGTCCCGGCAAGAAGCAACGCCCTGCGGAGGTTCAAGCCAAAGTCAACTCGGCAGCCAAGGGCCTGACCCTGTATCAGTTCCATGCGTGCCCGTTCTGCGTGAAAACCCGCCGCACCCTGCGCCGCCTGAATGTGCCGGTGGCGTTGCGCGACGCGAAGAACAACGACCAGGACCGCCGCGCGCTGCTGGAGCAAGGCGGCAAGATCAAGGTGCCATGCCTGCGCATTGAAGAGAATGGGCAGACCACCTGGATGTATGAGTCCAAGGTGATTATTGATTATCTGGATAAGCGTTTCGCTGCGGCCTGATGGTTTTGCGGTGTCCTTGAGGACGCCTTCGCCGGCAAGCCGGCTCCTACACTGAACGGTGGCGCTCACCCAATCCTGTAGGAGCGGGCTTGCCAGCGAAGAGGCTGGCACAAACACCGCAATCTTCAGACAAAAATAAACCGGCCCATGCGCCGGTTTATTCGCTTCTGCCCCCGCCTCAAGCCGCGTTCGCTGCCCCAGCCCTGCGCGCCCACCGCCTATAACCTCCATCACCCCACAGTTTTCCCGTGGGAACGCCCCTGCTTGCGAACCCCGCCAGGCGCGCATATATCCCAATCACCAAACTTTTCGTCTACAAAATCAAAAACATTATTTGCATTATTTGTATACAAAAGCATAATCCACTTCGTGCGAGTTCTTGACCAAGCGGTCAACAAATTTGCAAGCACCTCAAAGGGCCGCTGCCACCCTCATGGGTCCTGCCCTGGAAATAACAATAAAACTCTTGAGGAGTACTCGCTGTGGAAAGCCGCAAATCCGAAGCCCCCACCCTGGAACTCTCGCCGCCGATACGCAACGGCTGGCTGGAGCGCATCTTCAAACTCAGCTTGCATGGCACCACGGTGAAGACCGAGCTGATCGCCGGTCTGACGACCTTCATCACCATGGCCTACATCATCTTCGTCAACCCCAACATCATGGCCGATGCCGGGATCGATCACGGGGCGGCGTTCGTCGCCACTTGTATCGCCGCGGCGCTGGGCTGCCTGTTGATGGGCCTGTACGCCAACTGGCCGGTCGGCCTGGCGCCGGGCATGGGCCTGAACGCCTTCTTCACCTACACCGTGGTCGGCACCATGGGCTACAACTGGGAAACCGCCCTCGGCGCGGTGTTCGTTTCCGGCGTGCTGTTCATGTTCCTGACCTTTTCGCGGATTCGCGAGTGGCTGCTCAACAGCATCCCGGTGAGCTTGCGCTATGCCATGGGCGCCGGTGTGGGCCTGTTTCTGGGGCTGATCGGGTTGAAAACCGCCGGCATTGTCGTTGACAGCCCGGCCACCCTGATCAAGCTCGGCTCCCTGCGCGAACCGGGTCCGTTGCTGGCGGCCATCTGCTTTTTGATGATTGCCGTGCTTAGCTACCACAAGGTGTTCGGTGCGATCCTCATCAGCATCATCACCGTGACCCTGGCCGGTTGGGGCCTGGGGCTGGTGCACTACGAGGGCATCATGTCGGCCCCGCCGAGCCTTGCACCGACCTGGATGGCCATGGACGTCGCCGGCGTATTTAACATCAGCATGATCAGCGTGGTGCTGGCGTTCCTGTTCGTGCACATGTTCGATACCGCCGGCACCTTGATGGGCGTGGCCCAGCGCGCCGGCCTGGTGAACGCTGACGGCAAGATCGAAAACCTTTCCCGCGCCCTGAAAGCCGACAGTGCTTCCAGCGTATTCGGGGCCGTGGTCGGTGTTCCACCCGTCACCAGCTACGTGGAAAGTGCCGCAGGTGTAGCGGCAGGTGGTCGGACTGGTCTTACCGCCGTGACCGTAGGTGTGTTATTTATTGCAGCAATGTTTTTCGCCCCGTTGGCCGGCATGATCCCCGCGTATGCCACCGCCGGTGCACTGATCTATGTGGCAATGCTGATGATGGGGGGCATGGCGCACATCGAATGGGACGAGGCGACCGACAGCATTCCGGCGATCGTGACCGCGATCATGATGCCCCTGACCTTTTCGGTCGCCGACGGCATCGCGCTGGGCTTTATCACGTATGTGGTGCTGAAAGCCTGCACCGGTAAGCACAAGGAAATCTCCATCAGTCTGTGGGTGCTCTGCGCGATCTTCATCGCCAAGTTCGTTTTCTTGTAAGCCGTAAACGCATCAATCCAGCCTCACCCCGTCGGGTGGGGCTTTCGTGCAAATGGAGGAAAGTGATGAGTCTGGAAACCTGGCTGCTCTTCAGCGGCGCTGCGCTGGTGGTAATCCTGATACCGGGGCCATTGTCTTTGCTGATGATCAGCAACAGTCTGAATTATGGTTTGCGCCGTTCGTACCCGGCGTTCCTGGGGGGCGTGCTGGCGTCGATCTGCTTGCTCAGTGCTTCGGCGCTGGGCCTGGGTGCGTTGTTGCTCGCCTCGGAGCAACTGTTCAGCGCGCTGAAGATCGTCGGCGCGTTGTACCTGTTCTACCTCGCCTGGCAGAGCTGGCAGCAATCACGCCTGCCCTCGGTGGGCGCGGAAGTTCCCCAGGCTGCACCCGTGCCGCGTTTCCGTGCGCTGTTCGGGCGCGCGTTTATGTTAGGTGCCAGCAATCCGAAAGACATCCTGTTCTTCGCCGCGTTCCTGCCGCAGTTCTTGAGTGCCGAGCAGCCGTTCCTGCCGCAGTTGCTGGTGATGATTGCCACCTGGACCGTACTGGATCTGCTGTGCAAGCTGGCTTATGGACTGGGGGCACAGGGCGCGGCGCGGTACCTGCGCAGCGGCAAGGGGCAAAGCTGGTTCAACCGGATCAGTGCCGGGTTGTTCGGCGGTGCGGGTGCCGCTTCCTTGCTGAGTAGCCACTGACACTTTTATTGTATCCGCAACTCCAGTTCCCCCTGCCCTGCAGCCCTCCTGATCCGCGTCACTCAGGAGGGCCTCATATCAATTTAATCGCAGCTAGACATATATACCGCACGCCATTGAACTTACTTCATCAACATTCACTTTCAGAAGCAAGCATCGTGCGATCACACGACTTGCAATGCTGACAACGTCGCTCTTTGGCCTGTTTGCCAGGGTCAAAGCGTTAAATCAGTACTTCTTCAGAGTGAAATCAATGGCCAAGCCCCCCAAAATAGTTCCTGGTTCCAATTCCACCGGTCTGCCCTCTACCCCTGCAAGACCGGCGACGGCGGATAACTCGACCCTCGCAGACCTGTTCAATATCGGTATCCCTGGCACGCATGTGCAAGGCGCCGATATGGCAACGGGCACGCATTTATCAGCTGTTTCGCCAGGCGCAGGCACTCATCAGCCATCCGTCCTGGTGAGCGATATACCGGGCACAGGGCCCAGTTCGGTGGGAGCCTACCTCAGATCGATTACCTGGCCTGCGGATCAGACTCATCTGTTGCGTCCAATCGGAAACGATACCGGGCTTTTCGCAAGTTCGGACGGCAAGACCTACGCCAACCTTGGAGAAGAAGGCCATGTGCTGGTCGTGCCCAGGTACCAGGTTCCCTTGCCCGATGCATCAGGTGTGCCAGGCCCGTTTCTGACGAAAGTCGAAGGTCAAACGCTTTGGCGCGTCGAACTTCCTTACTGGCTCTCGGTAGGACTTGGTGCAAATACCCAAGCTCAGGCGGGTGCTGTAGCCGGGAGGCCATCACCGCCCACATTCGTTCCTCCACACCTTGCCAGCCTGCTGACAAAAGCGGAAAGCTCCGAGGATGGAATCCGTTACGACAAGCACAAAAGATCCTATGTCGATATGCAAGAAGGCACCGTCCTGGTTCGCAAGAACGGAGACGGCCACTATCAGGTGAGTTCTCTCAGTGAGTTGATCCCGTCCGGTGCACTGCTCGAACGGATTCCCGGAACGAAACTTTGGCGACCTGTAATAAAGACTGTCGTCGAGCCTGGTGAGGCTGCTCCCGGCCCGGGCAAACGTCCGCACCTGAATGAAGAAAGCAGCCGCTCCGCCGATACAGACATCATTGCCGAAGACCTTCTTTCGAATGAATCGATCGCGCTGGATCTTTCCTACGGCCAGTGGAGAAACTGGGGGAAAAGCACTCAGCCTCAATCAGGTCAATCCATAGAAATAGACGGGCTTCACTATCCCATTGTGCCTCAAGTCATGCAGCCAGAGACTCGTCTGGTCTATCTGGAACATCCGGGATTCTCGCCGGCGCGATATGACGCTTTCGAACGGATGCTGTTGGACAATCCATCGTTTCAACCAAAATGGGTCATTAAAAAGGATGACCAGTGGAAGGTTGTGGAAAAACGCCTTCCGTTTGAAATGTCCCTGTCGCAATACGTCGGCAGCACCTTCAGGTATTTGTCGGATCATTCAGCAAGCACGGTCGCAAGAGCAGTGTTCGATCAATCCAGTCAGTTCGCAGCCATCGACGCGCATGGGCTCGCGCTGATGGGGCGGACATTTCACCACTGGGTAGATAGAACCAGCGTCGATGCGCCCCGTCGAGAGTTGGCCGACCCGTTGATGATGCTCCCAGTGCTGCCCACGACCCTGAGCGACACCGACGCCATCATTTCACTGCCCACGCCATCGGCTGCATTGCAGCGACTCGACTTTGATCCAGCACGTATCCCTCAAGCATGGGGTGATTATTTGGCGAATGCGCCCGGCACCAGTCTTCGAAGCCTGTTCAGCAATGTTCTGGAAGATAACGGCTATAGCGTGAATCGTACGACACGCCTGCTCAGCGAGGACGCGTTGCTGTTTCACCGGGAAGGTCTTGATGCTGTATTCGTGTTGAGGTTCCCCGCCACTTCGCTCCTGGGAAATATCAAACGTCCCGTTGTGCCCGGTTCCGAACTGAGCGATCCGGCGTACAGGGCCAGAATTGGCGAAACGCAGTGGCAGGAACTGGCCAAGCATCTTGACCTGGACAAAGTCATCTACTTGCTGGGCGGTACTCAACCAAGGGGCCCAGATCAAACCACCCTCTTCATTGTCAGGGAAAGTTGACGCCGCGTCCCCGGCGCCCCTTGCCTGTGAAGGCTGGCAGGCCCGCTTGACGTTCTCATGGATCCCCGTGGGAACGACACCCCCTGCGCCTTGCGTGGCAAAAAAAAGCCCGCAGTGTGAGCGGGCGAAAGACCAAAGAAGCTATATGCGCAGTCGCTTCCAGGTTGAGGCAGCTGCTTGGGGGCATCAGCTGCCGCGGTATGTGGAATAGCTGTACGGCGAGATCAGCAATGGCACGTGGTAGTGATCTTGCTCGGCAGAGATGCCGAACCGTAACACCACCACATCGAGGAACGCCGGCTCCGGAAGCTGCACGCCCCGGGCACGGTAGTAATCGCCCGCATGAAACTGAACCTGATAGACCCCGGAACGGTAGTCCTCGCCTTGCAACAGCGGTGCATCGACACGGCCGTCGCTGTTGGTGATCGCCGTGGCGACCAGTTCCAGCTGCGAGCCTTCAACGCGGTACAGCTCGACCTTGATCGAGCTGCCCGGGCAACCGTGTGCAGCGTCTAAAACGTGTGTAGTCAAACGTCCCATTGATTCTGCGCGCCTGGCCGCCCAGGGCAGTCAGGCCTCGCGCCTCCCGAAGTCAGTTGAAAAGGAGACCGCACCGGTTCGGAGCACGAAACGCCGCGGCGAGGCATCGATTAAGACACTTTTCAGAAAAATTGTACACAATAAAAACGACATTTTTCCCGCTACCCCCGCCATCCGGGGGTCCACGGCGAGTTTGCCTGCACATCATGAAACGAAAGGGCCCTTTATCCATTAGCTGACCGATCAGGCAGGTTTCTTGCAAGTTTGTTGCTCGTGGGTCGCTCTCGCAAGGCAGGAGGACCGTTAGCGAAAAATGCGAAAAAACAGGCTTACAATATGGATATAAAGTTGTATACAATCAGTCCATCGCTGTGACCCCAGCCTGGCGCACCAATACCAGGGCTGTCACACAACCTGTCAACACGGACAAGAAGGAAGACTGCAGTGAGCGCTGACTACCCACGCGACCTGATCGGTTACGGCAGTAACCCTCCTCACCCACACTGGCCGGGCAACGCCCGTATCGCCCTGTCCTTCGTCCTCAATTATGAGGAAGGCGGCGAGCGCAATATCCTGCACGGCGACAAGGAGTCCGAAGCCTTCCTGTCGGAAATGGTCTCGGCGCAGCCGCTGCAAGGCGAGCGCAATATGAGCATGGAATCGCTCTACGAGTATGGCAGCCGTGCCGGCGTGTGGCGGATTCTGAAGTTGTTCAAGGAATTCGACATTCCGCTGACCATCTTCGCCGTGGCCATGGCCGCCCAGCGCCACCCCGACGTGATCCGCGCGATGGTCGATGCCGGCCACGAGATCTGCAGCCACGGCTATCGCTGGATCGACTACCAGTACATGGACGAAGCCCAGGAACGCGAGCACATGCTCGAAGCGATCCGCATCCTCACCGAAATCACCGGTGAACGCCCACTGGGCTGGTACACCGGCCGCACCGGCCCGAACACCCGTCGGCTGGTGATGGAGGAAGGCGGTTTCCTCTACGACTGCGACACCTACGACGATGACCTGCCCTACTGGGAACCGAACAACCCGACC